>JACCDH010781893.1_pt1 | contig 14550 bp, 12 predicted proteins | sample 7442481 | NCBI WGS metagenome assembly JACCDH01 (sample SAMN15323433, study PRJNA562643) | freshwater metagenome | isolation source: river surface water | place: USA:Blue River Watershed | collected 2017-08-15
ACTTTGGCATTCAGGTGACCCCGGTCAACCTCTCTGACCTTGAGGCCATCCGCGCAGCACTCAGGCCCAACACGCGGCTCATCCACGCCGAAAGCCCCTGCAACCCGATCCTGCGGCTGACCGATCTGGCCGCACTTGCCGCCCTTGCCCATGAGGCGGGCGCGCTTGTGTCGGTGGACAGCACGCTGGCCACCCCCGTCATCACCCGGCCGCTTGATCTGGGGGTGGATCTGGTGATCCATTCGCTGACCAAATTCATGAACGGCCACGGCGACACCTTGGGGGGCGCTGTGATCGGACGCAAAGAGCTGATCTCGGCCTTGCGGGCGCGGTCGGGGGTGTATCTGGGGGCCACGCTTGCGGCGAATAACGCATGGCTCATCCTGCGGGGTCTGGATACGCTTTACCCCCGCATCCGCACCGCCTCGGCCAATGCCCAGCGTCTGGCGGGCTGGCTTGAGGCGCATCCAAAGATCACCCGCGTGATTTATCCCGGCCTGCCCAGCCACCCCCAGCATGCGCTGGCACAGGCGCAAATGGCGCTGCCGGGCGGCATGATTGCCTTTCAGACCGCAGACCCGCAGGCCATGTCGCACCAGTTGGCTGACCGGTTGCAGATCATCCACTATGCCTTTTCGCTGGGTCACCAGCGGTCTATCTGCGTGCTGATCCCGACCGAGGATATCCAGACCTCGACCTTCCGCATGCAAGGCCCTGCCCTTGCGCGCTATCGCGATTGGGCGGGTGACGGTCTGTTTCGTCTGTCGGTTGGGCTGGAGGACCCCGAGGATCTGATCGAAGACCTCGCGCGCGCCTTGGGATAGACCCCAAAGCGCGCCCAAGCGGTGGCTTAGTAGATCAGCCCGTCGTAGACGCCAAAAGCCCCTGCGGTCGTGCCAAGATTGCGCGCCTGCCCTTCGTCGCGGGCATAGGCGACCACTGCCGAATAGGTGCCGGGCCCGAAAGACCCGTCGACACCACCCCGGTAATAGCCCCACTGCGCCAACCGGCGCTGGATCAAGCGACGCTCGGCGCGGGAATAGCTGTTGAAGGCTTGGGCCAAGGGCGTGCGGTAGATCGATTGCGCCTGATGCACGGGTTTGACGTGGCCCTGCCCGTGGTAATAGCGCGGCTCATCCGGCACGACGCGGTACACCGGCGCGGGCGGCTCATGATAGATCGGCGCCCGGTCGCGGCGGGCATCATCGATGATCGCCTTCAAGACCAGCGCCCCTACGGCCCCTTTCAGCGTATCCTGCTCGCGCTGGCCCCACGCAGCGGCGGGGGCGGCCGCGCCAAGGGCGATGGAGAGGGCGGTCACAGTGGTGACAACGGCGGTGTGAAGCTTTGGCAGCATTTCGGTCATCCTTTCGGTTCTGGGCTTTCGGGGTTTAGCCCGACAGCCGCGTGATGACCAAAGGATGCGCGGCACTCTGCCCGCTAGGCAAAATCGCCACTTTGCTAGGAGATAACCGGCGCAAAATGCGCCCTAAACCTGTGTGACAAACCGCCCTAAACGGGCCCCTCGGCCAGACAGGCCGCCAGCCGTGCCAAGCCCTCGTCCAGCCGCACCGCAGCACCGCCGCCCACGCCAAGGCGGATATGGGCGGGCTCGTCATAGGCGGTGCCGGGCAACAGGAAGGTGCGGTAAGGGGCCGCCAGAAGCCGCCGGGCAAAGGGCTCGGCCCCCTCACCCTTAAGCCTTGCAAGGCCGATCAACCCGGCCTGAGGCCGCACCCATGACAGTCGCGGCTGACCGTCGATAAAGGCGTCCAACTGCGCCAAGGTCGCAGCCCCTGCCGCGCGCGCCCGCGCCAAGGCGGGCCCCAGCCGATCAGGGCGCAGCGCAATCTCGGCAATATGCTCGCCAAGGATATTCATTATCTCGGAGGAATTCTCGCGCTCGATCACCGCATCCATCACCATCTGCCGATCCCGGCAAATCAGCCATCCGGTGCGCAGGCCCTGTAGACCCAGCCCCTTGGACACCGACCCCGTGGTGATGCCGCGCGGATAGATCCCTGCGATGGACGGCGCTCGCGCGCCTTCCCATTCCAGCCCGGCATAGACCTCATCCACAATCAGCCAAGCACCAAGCTTGTCAGCAATCGCCGCGATCCGGTGCAACTCGGCCTCGGTCAGAAGCTGCCCCGTGGGGTTGTTCGGGTTCGACAGGAAAATCAGCTTGGTTTTCGCGGTCACCGCCGCCGCCAATTCGTCCAGATCCAGACGCCAGCCGTTTTCCTCGCGCCGCTTGACCAGCCGCAGATCGGCCCCGATGCCGCGTGCCATCACAGCGGCCTGCGGCCAGCCGGGGGTTTCGGTCACAATCTCATCACCCGGGGCCAAAAGCTGGCGAAAGCACAGGTAATTCGCCTCGGCCGCGCCTGCGGTGATGAGCACATCATTGGGGTTGCACAGGCCCGCAAGCCCCGCCTGCGCGATCACCCGTTCGCGTAAGGCGGGCAGGCCCTGAAAGCTGACCCCGTTCCAATCCAAGACCAGATCGGGCGAAAGGTCAGGCAAAAAATCCCCCAAGGTAGGCGATTGCGACAAGGAAAAGCCCAAGACACATTCCGGCGGCTCCTCGCCGGCGGTTTCCAGCAAGTATTCGAAGAGCTTGTGAATCGTGACTTTCACCGCACATCCCGCCCTTGGTTCAGGATGATGACATTGCCCGAGGACACATCGCCCATGGGCGAGATCAGGAACCCGACCCAGCCCGCAATCTGGTCGGGCTGCATCGCATGGCCATGGGGCATGGCCGAAATGGCGCGGGCCAGAACGTCTTCGGTCAGCACGTTGAACAAGGGCGTTTCTGTCATGGCCGGTGCAAGCGAATTGCAGGCGATCTTGTCGCGCGCATAGCGGCGCGCCAGATCCTTGGTCAGCGTGTCCATCGCGGCCTTCGACGCGCGGTAATGCGGCGGATCGAAGACATCAAAGTTATAGGCCCCGTTGGACGAGATATTGACGATCTTGCGCACCCCCGGCCGCCCCTCCATCGCCTTGACCGCCTGCTGGCAGCAATGAAAGGCGGATGAAAAGTTGACGGCCATCTGGCGGTCCAGTTCATGGGCCGGGATTTCAGGGAAATCTGACATGAAACAGGTGCCGGCATTGTTGACCAAGGCATCCACCCCGCCAAAGCGGTCGGTGATGCGGTCAAAAAGATCGGCAATCGCGTCGGCGTCGGTCAGATCGCAGATCTCGGGATGAAAGCGGTCACGGTCTGCGGCCATGGCCAAAAGCGCCGGGCCGTCGATATCGACGCCCACGACCTGCAAGCCGTCCTCGATCAACCGATCCGAAATCGCCCGGCCCATCCCACCTGCGGCCCCGGTTACAACAGCAATGCGTGTCATGGTCTTCCCCCTGTTTGGGCGGAGGTTAAGCCTTGTCATCGAAAATGCAAACGGGGCCCGAAGGCCCCGTTTTCCACCCAGCCGATCCGATCAGATCGAGAGGCAGACGTATTTCATTTCCATGTAATCCTCGATCCCATGGTGGCTGCCTTCGCGGCCAAGGCCGGACTGTTTCACACCGCCGAACGGCGCGACCTCGGTCGAGATCAGGCCAGTGTTCACGCCAACCATGCCGTATTCCAGCGCTTCTTGAACGCGGGTGATCCGGCCGATGTCGCGGGCGTAGAAATACGAGGCAAGGCCAAAGATCGTGTTGTTGGCCAGATGAATGACCTCTTCCTCGGTCTCGAACTTGAAGAGCGGTGCCACCGGGCCAAAGGTTTCTTCGGTGGCCACCTTCATGTCATTGGTCACGCCCGTCAGCACGGTCGGCTCAAAGAACGTGCCGCCCAGCGAATGGGTCTTGCCGCCGGTCAGCACCTTGCCGCCGCCCGAGATCACATCCGAGATGTGCTCCTGCACCTTTTCCACGGCGTCCATGTTGATCAAGGGGCCGGTCGTGATGCCCGTTTTCAACCCGTCACCGACGTTCAACTTGCCCACCGCCGCCGCGAGCTTGGCGGCGAAGGCATCATAGACACCGGCCTGCACATAGATGCGGTTGGCGCAAACGCAGGTCTGGCCATTGTTTCGGAACTTGGAGATCATCGCGCCTTCAACCGCCTTATCAAGGTCGGCATCGTCGAACACGATGAAGGGTGCATTGCCCCCAAGTTCCATCGAGCATTTCAGCACCTGATCGGCGGCCTGACGCAGAAGGATGCGGCCCACTTCGGTGGAACCCGTGAAGGTCAGTTTCCGCACCCGCGGGTTTTCGCAGAATTCCTTGCCGATGTCCGAGGAGCGCGACGAGGTGACGACGCTGAACACACCCTTCGGCACGCCCGCGCGTTCGGCCAAAACGGCCATGGCCAACGCCGAAAGCGGGGTCTCAGCGGCAGGACGGGCCACCATGCCGCAGCCCACGGCCAAGGCCGGGCCAACTTTGCGGGCGATCATGGCATTGGGGAAGTTCCATGGCGTGATCGAGGTTGCCACGCCAATCGGCTGCTTCAAGACCGTGATGCGCTTGTCGCGCTGGTGGCCGGGGATCGTTTCGCCGTAAACGCGCTTGGCCTCTTCGCCGAACCATTCGATGAAGGAGGCCCCATACAGCACCTCGCCCTTGGCCTCGGCCAAAGGCTTGCCCATTTCGGCGGTCAGGATGGCGGCCAGATCGTCGGCGTTTTCGACCATCAAATCGAACCACTTACGCATGACGGCGGCGCGCTCCTTGCCGGTGCGGGCGGCCCATTCGTGGCGGGCCTTGTCGGCCACCTCAATCGCGCGTTTGGCATCTGCGCGGGTCATGTCGGCCACATTGGCAATCACGTCACCCCGCGCGGGGTTGGTCACGGCAAAGGTCTTGCCATCGGCGGCATTGACCCATTCGCCTGCGATATAGGCCTGCTCAACCAGCAGGCTGGGGTCTTTCAGGATAGAACGCAGGTCTGTTGCGGAATCGAGCATCTGGGCCTCCCATTTCTCGGCTGGTCATGCAATGCCTGCTTGAGCGCAAAAAGTCTAGTTCCGGGGCAGGGTCTGGACTGAAATTCGGCAGTCAACTGGAGCCACCCGATGACCGATCTCAGCCGCGATTACATGAATTCCGCCTTTATCCCGGACGGAGACAGCTTTTATCCGCGTTGGCAGGGGCAGGCTGCGGCGTTTCGCGACCAGATGGCGAAGCGATCCACGCTGAACATTCCCTATGCACCGGGCGTGCGGCAGGCGTTTGATCTCTTTCGCCCCGAAGGCATGGCGCGTGGGTTGATGGTGTTTGTCCACGGCGGATATTGGCTGGCCTGCGGACGTGAGGATTATTCGAACCTCGCTGCTGGAGCTTTGGCGCGGGGCTGGGCCTGTGCGTTGCCGTCCTACACGCTCGCCCCCAACGCGCGGATTGCTGCGATGACGGACGAGATTGCTGGGGCGGTGCGGGCGGCTTCGGCCATGGTCGCGGGGCCGGTGGTGGTAACGGGCCATTCGGCAGGCGGGCATCTGGCGGCGCGGATGGGTTGTGCGGATCTTGCGGTGCCGGTGGCGCGGGTGGTGCCGATCTCTCCCTTGGCCGATCTGGCTCCCCTGATGCAGACCAACATGAATGCCACCTTGGCAATTGACCCGGCTGAGGCAGACCGCGAAAGCCCGGCGCGATTGGCGCTGCGGGCCGGGGTGCAGGCCCATGTCTGGGTTGGCGGGCAAGAGCGCCCGGCCTTTCTGTGGCAGGCGCGCACCCTGTCGGAATCGTGGAATTGCCGGTGGACGGTGGAAGCGGGTCGCCACCATTTCGATGTGATCGACGGTCTGACAGACCCGAACTCAGCGCTCATGGCGGCGTGCCTTGACGGACTTTAACCCGTCGCGCGTCGAGCCCTTCGGGCACTCCTTGCGGGTCATTGCGCCTGCGTAAAGAATCCGCGTTACTGCCCGTCGAAAGCCACCATGGCGGCAAGGTCAATCTGGGCCAAGAGCGCCTGCGCCTTGGCGGCCTCGCCCACGGCCTGCAGCAGCACCCGGTTGTCGAGGAGCGCCATGGTCGTCAGGCCGTCTTGCTCGAGAAACGCGACCCCGTTGATCTCAATCGTTTTGCCCATCATCGCCACCATCTGCGGATCTGACAGAATGGGGGCAAAGCTTTGCACCATCATATTGTCCGCATAGGCCGAGAGCGTCACAGTCATCCCTTCGGCATCGGCATAGGTCGCCTCGGCCCCCGCTCCGCCACCCATCATCGCCATGCCTTGCGCCATATCGGGCGTGTCCTCACGCGTCCAGCCTTCGGGCGCGGGCGGGAAATGGGCGCGCAGAAGGTCGCTTTGGCGCGCCGAAATCTCACTGGCCGCGGTGGCGATTTGCGCGGCAGCGGTGTTCAGATCGCCCGCCGCATAGGCGGTGCTGGCTGCAGCCAACGCATCGGCAACCGTGTCCGCCTGAACCGGGGCTGCAAGAGCCATGGTCAGGGGCAAAAGGGCGCATAGGGAGCGGCGCATAGGGCAAACCTCATAAGGCCATTAAACAGACTATCGCTAGGAAGGCCCCCGCGCGGCAAGCCGGAAAAGCCCGGCCGCCCCCTTTATTCCTGTGCCCGCAGCACGCCTGCCGGACGCGCGGCCAAAGGCCGCCAGACAAAGGCCAGCCCTGCCAAAAGCGTGGCCCCGATGCCGCCCAGCACAATGACCAGCGCCGACGTGCCGTCAAAGACATAGTCGCTGTCCATCACCAAGGTCAGCACCGCCCATCCGGCCACGGCCCCGGCAAAGATCGCCACGACCCCCGCCGCCGCCCCCATCAAGACCGACCGCAGCGCGAAGCTGAGAAGAATGCGCCCGCGTTCAGCCCCAATGACCTTGAGCACCGCCGCCTCATAGACCCGCGCGCGTTCGCCTGCCGCCGCCGCACCAATCAGCACGACAAAGCCGGTGATCAGCGTGGCCATGGCGGCAAGCGTGGTGGCTTGGGCAATCGCGGTCAGCGCCTCGGTCACCCGGCCGATGGCGGCCTTGACGCCAATGGCGGTGACATTCGGAAAGGCTTTGGCCAGATCGCGCAGGATGCCCGCCTCGGCCTCGGCATCGGCGTAGACCGTGGCGATATGGCTGTGCGGGGCGCCTGCGACCGAGGCCGCATTCAGCGTCAGCACAAAGCCCATGCCGCCGCTGGAGAAGTCCACCTCGCGGAAGCTGGTGATCTCGGCCTCGATGTCGCGGCCAAGGACGTTGACGGTGATCTTGTCGCCAAGTTTTAGGCCCATCTCCTCAGCTTCTTCCGCCGCAAAGGAGATTTGCGGTGGGCCACTGTAGCCTTCGGGCCACCATGCGCCTGCCACCACCTTGGTGCCTTCGGGCATGGCATCGGCATAGGTGATGCCGCGATCACCGCGCACCACCCAGTGATTGCCCGCGACCTTTGCCGCATCCTCGCCGTTGATGCGGGCCACCACGCCGCGCATCATGGGCGCGGTTTGCACCTCGGTCACCGCCGGATTGGCGCGGACTTGGGCAAGGAAGGGATCAATCTGGTCGGGCTGGATGTCGACAAAGAAATAAGACGGCGCCTTTTGCGGCAGATCGCGCGCGATGGCGCTGCGCAGGTTGCTGTCGATCTGGCCGACGGCGGCGAGCACCGAAAGCCCAAGGCCCAGCGCCATGACGACCTGCACAGTTTCGGCGCGCGGTGCGCCGACAGAGGCCAGTGCCAACCGCAACGACACCCGACCCCGCAGGGCCCGTGACCGGGCCAGACGCCGCGCCAGCCGCGACAACCCATAGGCTGCCAGCGCCAGCACCAAAAGTGCACCCGCCACGCCCCCTGCCGTGCCCAAGGCCAGCGAGGCCACGCCCGAGAACACCACCGCACCCGCCACCAAAAGCGCGGCCAGAATCACCGTCGCCGCGATATAGCGTTTGCGCGGCCATTGCCCGGCACTTCCCCCGCGATAAAGCGCCGCCGCCCGCACCCGTTCGGTCTGCGCCAAGGGCCAGAGCGCGAACAGAAACGCCGCCACCACGCCATAGAACGCGGCCTCGATCACCGGACGCGGATAAAGACCGATATCGGCCTGAAACGGCAAAGCAGCCTCGATCAGGCCTGAAAAGCCAACGGGCAGCCCGACGCCTAGGATCAGCCCAAGCCCGACGCCAAGGCCCACCAGAACGGCGATCTGCATCAGATAGGCGGTGAAGATCAGCCCGCCATCGGCCCCCAGCGTGCGCAAGGTGGCGATGGTGGCAATCTTGCCCTCAAGATAGGCCCGGACGGCGGATGCCACGCCCACCCCGCCAACCGCGAGCCCGGCAAGCCCGACAAGGATCAGGAAGGACCCGATCCGTTCGACAAACTGCTCGACCCCCGGCGCAGCGCGGCGGCTGTCGGACCAGCGCAAGCCGCTGTCGGCAAGGGCCGTTTCGGTGGCCGCTTGCAGCGCCGCCAAATCGGTGCCCGTGGGCAGCACCATGCGATATTCGCTGTCATAAAGCGTGCCGGGTGCCAGAAGACCTGAAGTTGCCAGATCCTCAAGCCGCACCATCGTGCGCGGGGCCAAGGCAAAACCGCCCGTCGCGCTGTCAGGTTCGCGCAGCAAAAGCCCGCGCAGGGTGAATTCGGCGGTGCCGAGCGTGAAGGTGGCACCAGCCACCAGCCCCATTTGGGCGGCCAGAACCGGGTCCATCACCGCGCCCTGGTCGGCCAGCGCCTGATCCAGCGGCAGATCGCCGTCCAACTGAACCGCCCCAATCAGCGGATAGGCCCCGTCAACCGCCTTCACCTGCGTCAGCACGCGCGCCTCACCGGCAACGGCCATCGAGCGGAAATCGACAACCTCCGAGACCGCAGTGGCAATGCTGTCAAGATAGGCCCGTTCCTCGGGGCTGGCGAAGCGGTAGGTGAATTCGACCTGCGCATCGCCCCCCAAAAGGACCGCGCCCTGTTCGGTCAAGCCCGCCTGAATGGCCGCACGTACCGTGCCCACGGCGGCAATGGCAGCCACGCCCAAGGACAGGCAGGCCAGAAACACCCAAAATCCGCGCAAGCCGCCGCGCAATTCGCGCCGGGCAATCGACCATGCCAATCTGGGCGACAGGCTCATGCCGCGGCCTCATCAACCCGGCCGTCGACCAACCGTACGATCCGGTCACAGCGCGCGGCCAGTTCCGGCGCATGGGTCACCAGAACCAGCGTCGCGCCGTGACGGTCGCGCAGGGCAAAGATCAGATCCATAATCGCCGCCCCGTTGGCGCTGTCGAGGTTGCCTGTGGGTTCATCGGCAAGAAGGATCGCCGGGCGCGGAGCTGCGGCACGCGCCAAGGCCACGCGCTGCTGCTCGCCGCCCGACATCTGGGCGGGGTAATGGTGCATCCTTGCGCCAAGGCCCACGGCGGAAAGCTCGGCCTCGGCGCGATCAAAGGCATCGGCGACCCCCGCAATCTCCATCGGCAGGGCCACGTTTTCCAAGGCGGTCATCGTCGGGATCAGGTGAAAGCTTTGGAACACCACACCCATCCGGCCCCGTCGAAACCGCGCAAGCTGATCTTCGTCCATGCCGGTCAGATCCTGCCCCAAGGCGGCGATCTGGCCCGAGGTTGCCCGCTCTAACCCGCCCATCAGCATCAGAAGCGAAGATTTGCCCGACCCAGACGGCCCCACCAGCCCAAGGCTTTCGCCTTGCGTGACATTCAGCGAAATACCCTTAAGTATCTCCACAGGTCCGGCATTGCCCTGCAAGGTCAGACCGACATCTTTCAAGGCCAGAACGGTATTCGACATGATCCACCTGCGATTGCTCTTAGTCACATATGCGCCGGTGCGCCTGATCCGCAATGCCGCGACTGCATTCTTTTTCGTGAGCTTGTCCGTCCTGGCCCTGCCTGCACAAGCAGAACCCGTCACGCTTGTGGCCTTGGGTGACAGCCTGACCGCAGGCTATGGCCTGCCGCCGGATCAGGGCCTTGTGCCGCAGCTGCAAAGCTGGCTGGCCGCGCAAGGGGCCGAGGTGACGGTTTTGAATGCAGGCGTCTCGGGCGATACCACGGCGGGGGGGCTGTCGCGGCTTGACTGGTCTTTGACGCCCGAAACAGATGCGCTGATGGTGACGCTGGGCGGCAATGACATGCTGCGCGGTCTGCCGCCCGAGGAGGCGCGGGCGAACCTGTCGGCGATCCTTGAGGGCGCCAAGTCCAAGGGGCTGCCGGTGTTTCTGGTCGGCATGGAGGCGCCGGGAAATTATGGGGCCGAATACAAGGCCGCCTTTGATGCGATCTACGCCGATCTTGCGGCGGAGTTTGGCGCGACACTTTACCCGTTTTTCTTCCAAGGCATGACCGAGGGCAACTCGGACCCCGCCGCGATGCGGCCCTTTATGCTCGAGGATGGTATTCACCCCAATGCCGAAGGCGTGGCCAAGATCGTCGCCGACCTTGGCCCGGCGCTGCAGGCGTTTCTGGCTGCTCATCGTCCCTGAAAGCCTGCCGCTTTCAGGGCTCTTCGCGAGGTGGCGCGATGAATGACCTTGGGGCAGGCCCCAAGGTGTTGAAGAGCATGGGGGGCTTGAAGAGCGCGGGCGATTGGCAGAACACTGGGACACCATAACCCGACAGGCCCGATGATGACCCTAATTGCCGATCTGATTGCCGATTTAACGGGCGCCCTTGGGGCCAACCATGTGCTGACAGGCGACGATCTGGCCAAATACCGCCATGAGTGGACGCAGCATTACCCGTCGAACCCCTGCGCCGTGGCGCGGCCTGCGGATACCGCCCAAGTGGCCGAAACCCTGCGCATCGCTGCCCGCCACGGCGTGCCCGTGGTGCCGGTGTCGGGCCTGACCGGGTTGGTCGGTGGGGCTTATACGGATGGCGGGCTGATGATCTCGGTCGAGCGGCTGAACCGCATCCGGGAAATCCGGGCCGATGCGCGGATTGCGATTGTTGAGGCAGGCGTTGTGCTGGACCGGCTGCATGAGGCGGCTGAGGCCGCGAACCTTTATTTTCCACTGTGGTTCGGCGCGCGCGGGTCGGCGATGATCGGGGGCGTCTTGTCCACCAACGCGGGCGGGTCGAACGTACTGCGCTATGGCTCCACCCGCGCCTTGTGCTTGGGTCTGGAGGTGGTTTTGGCCGATGGGCGCGTGCTGAACCTGATGAGCGAGTTGCACAAGGACAACTCTGGCTATGACCTGAAGCAGATGTTCATCGGGGCCGAAGGCACGCTTGGCGTCATCACGGCGGCGGTCATGAAACTCGTCCCCCGCCCCCGCGCCTATGCCACCGCGACCTTAGCCGTGCGCAGCTTGCCCGATGCCTTGGTGCTTTTGAACCAACTCCGCGAGGCAACGGGCGGTCTGGTGGAGGCGTTCGAGCTGATGCCCGCCAGCTATATGCGCCGCCTGTCCGAGGCCCGGCCCGATGTATCGCTGCCCTTTGGCGGCAAACGCTATGACACCAATATCCTTGTTGAAATCGCTGCCACAGCGCCCCGCGACACAACGGTGGATGCCGCAGGCGATGTGCCGCTGACCAGCCTGTTGCAAGACACCCTTGCCGCACTCATGGAAACCGGCGCGATCCTTGACGCCGAAATTGCCCAGACCGAGGCGCAGCGCCGCGCCATGTGGCAGCGCCGCGAATTGGCCGCCGAAATCACCGTGGCCCGCCAGCCCACCATCGACACCGACATCTGCCTGCCCCTCGACAAGGTGGCCGAGGTTCTGGACCGCATCCATGCCCGCCTGCCCGCGCTCGACCCCGGGGCCGAGACGCTGCACATCGCGCATCTGGGCGACGGCAACATCCACTTCACCGTCTACCCCACACGCGATGATCCCGCCCTGTCCGATGCCGTGATCGAGACGGTGGAGGATGAAGTGCAGGCCCTGGGCGGTTCCTTCAGTGCCGAACATGGGGTGGGCCTGTCGAAAAAACCCTCGATGAAGCGGCGCAAGGACCCGGTGGCTTTGGACATCATGCGCGCGGTCAAGGCCGCCGTTGACCCGGTTAACCGGATGAACCCCGGCAAGATCATTCCAGAGTAACCCCGCCCCATGACCGCCTTATCGCTCATCCTGCGCGACCCTTTGTTTCGCGCCATTGCCGCCATGGCGGGGCTTTATGGGGCGGTGAATGCCTGCATCTACCCCTATCTTTCGCTGATCGCGGTCGAACGGGTGGGGATTTCGGATGCCACGCTGGCCCTTGTGCTGGCGCTGGCCTCGGGCGCGGCGGTGGCGGCCTCGGTGCTGTTTGGCATTCTGGCCGACCAGATCGGCAACCGTCGTCTGATCGCGCTGATGACGGTGGGGGCAACGGTGATCGGCACCGGGCTCATGGTGCTGGCCCCACTACCGGGCGTGATGTTGATCGCCCATGGCGTGCTGATCCCGATGGGCACGGCGATTTTCGGGCAAATCTTTGCGCTGAACAATCTGGCCACGCAGAACCACCCCGCCCAGCGGGACGCGTTGCAAGCCACGGTGCGCGCCGTGGTCTCGGCGGTGTTTTTGCTGACGCTTCTTTTCTGGACTTGGGGCCTTGGGACGGGCGACAACCGGGGCGGGTTTGATGTGATGGCGGTCTATGTCACGGCCACACTTGCCGCCGTGCTTTTGTTCGCACTGATCTGGCGCGGCTGGCCCCGAAAAGGGAGCGAGCCTTGGCAAGACCGCCCGCTTGGCCTGAACCTGCGCGCCGCGCTTGTCGAACTGTCTCGCCCGGCGATTGCATTTCGGCTTTTGGCGATGGGGGCCATCGGCGGCTTGCCGATGCTTTACATCATCCTGACGCCCTTGATCTTTTCGGCCACGCCAGAGCGGCAAACCTCGGATGTGGCGCTGATGGTCGGGCTGGTGGCGGGGTTCGAGGTGCCCTTCATGCTGGCCCTGCCACGGCTGCAACACATCCTGTCGCGCCAAACGCTGATCATGGGCGGCGCACTGATTTACGCAGGATTCGTCACGCTACTTGCGCTGTTTCCCAACGGCAGTTGGCTCTGGGCGCTGCCCGTGCTCGCGGGCCTCGGGGCCGCCCCGATTCTGACGCTGCCCATCGGCTATTGGCAGACGTTGATGGAGGGTCGCCCCGGCACCGCCGCGGCGCTAATGGCGCTGCAACGGCTGGCAGGCGATCTTCTGGCCGCCGCCAGCTTTGCGCTTGGGACAGCCCTTGGCGGCTATACCACCGCAGCACTTTTGGGCGGCGGGCTGGCCATGGCCGGGGCCATGGCGCTGTGGATTGCCGACCGCCGCGTCTAAGCCTCAGTCGAAAAAGCCCGGCCCCGCGCGGCCCAGAAGCTCCGCGGCAAGATCGGTGCCCATGGCCGCCCCATCCGAAGCCGCGCCGCGCCTCTCGCCAGTGATCACCTGCGTGCCATCGGGGCGCAACACCTCGCCGCGCAGCCACAGGCTGTCCCCGTCCACCAATGCAAGGCCCGCGATGGGGGTTTCGCACGACCCATCCAACCGCAGGAGGAAGCTGCGCTCCGCCGCGAGGCGCAACCCGGTCTCATGATGATGAATGGCGGCAAGCATCGACGCCACCCGCGCATCATCCACCCGCCGCTCAATGCCAATCGCCCCTTGGGCGACGGCTGGCAGCATCTCTTCGGGGTCAATTGCCGAGCGCGCGACATCCGCCAGCCCCAGCCGGTTCAACCCGGCCATCGCCAAGAAGGTCGCCGCCGCCACGCCATCGGCCAGTTTCTTCATCCGGGTCTGCACATTGCCCCGGAACTCCACCAGTTGCAGATCGGGCCGGCGATGCGCCAATTGCGCCCGCCGCCGCAAGGACGACGACCCCACCACTGCGCCCTGCGGCAAGTCCATCAGCCGCGCGACACCGGGGCTGACAAAGGCATCGCGCACATCTTCGCGTGGCAGATAGCAATCCAGCACCAGCCCCTCGGGCTGCAGCGTTGGCATATCCTTCATCGAATGTACGGCGATATCGATGCTGCCCGCCAAAAGCGCCTCTTCAATCTCGCGGGTGAACAGGCCCTTGCCGCCGATCTCTTTCAAGGCGCGGTCTAGAATCTGGTCGCCTGTCACCTTGATGACAACGATTTCAAAGGCCTCGAGCGGCAGGGCAAAGGCCGCCGCAAGGCGCGCGCGCGTCTCATGCGCTTGCGCCAAAGCCAGCGGAGAGCCGCGTGTGCCGATGTTCAAGGGGCGGTCGGGTGAGGGAAGATCATGAGTCATGCGCCAAGACTTACCCGCGACCGTTCCGCCTTTCAACCGCCCGCTTCTTGACATGCGCACGCAGGCAGGCAAGGCAGAGGGAACGACGGAGGCCCCCATGACCAAACTTCTTCTGCGCGCCCTTGGTGGCGAGACATTGCCGACCCCGCCGATCTGGATGATGCGGCAAGCGGGGCGCTATTTGCCCGAGTATCGCGCGACGCGGGCTGAAGCCGGGGATTTCCTTAAGCTGTGCTACAACTCCGATCTCGCCGCCGAGGTCACCTTGCAGCCGATCCGCCGCTATGGCTTTGATGCAGCGATCCTCTTTGCCGATATTCTCCTGCTTCCACAGGCACTTGGCGCCGATCTTTGGTTTGAAACCGGCGAGGGGCCGCGCTTGTCCACCATCACCACCATGGC
>JACCDH010032422.1_pt1 | contig 14547 bp, 13 predicted proteins | sample 7442481 | NCBI WGS metagenome assembly JACCDH01 (sample SAMN15323433, study PRJNA562643) | freshwater metagenome | isolation source: river surface water | place: USA:Blue River Watershed | collected 2017-08-15
GGCTCAACAAATAAGGAAGTAACAAAATGGGATTGTTGAGCCTTGCCATTTGGACGCCAATCGCGTTCGGCATTGTTTTATTGGCTTTGGGACGCGACGAGCAAGCTGGCACCGTTCGTTGGGTGGCATTGGTAGGCGCAATTGTGAGCTTCTTGGTCACGCTGCCTTTGTACAGCGGCTTCAAGCTGGACACGGCTGCCATGCAGTTTGTCGAAAAAGCTTCTTGGATTGAACGCTTCAATGTGAACTACCACCTGGGTGTCGATGGCATTTCAGTTTGGTTTGTCATTCTGACTGCCTTCATCAACGTCATTGTGGTCATTGCCGGTTGGGAAGTCATTACCCGCAAAGTCAATCAGTACATGGCCGCCTTCTTAATCCTTTCAGGATTGATGATTGGTGTGTTTTCTGCCTTGGACGGTTTGCTGTTCTATGTCTTTTTTGAAGCGACGCTCATCCCAATGTACTTAATCATTGGTATTTGGGGTGGCCCTAACAAGATTTACGCAGCTTTCAAGTTCTTCTTGTACACGCTGTTGGGTTCACTCCTCACGCTAGTTGCCCTCATTTACTTGTACATTCAATCGGGTGGCAGTTTTGACATTGCCGCATGGCACAAACTGCCTTTGTCAGCCACAGCACAAAACTTTTTGTTCTTTGCATTCTTTGCAGCCTTTGCTGTCAAAGTGCCCATGTGGCCTGTTCACACTTGGTTGCCCGATGTTCACGTTGAGGCGCCTACGGGTGGCTCTGCCGTGTTGGCGGCCATCATGTTGAAACTCGGCGCATACGGTTTCTTGCGTTTCTCTATGCCTATCGCACCCGATGCCGCACGCGAGTGGGCCACCTTCATGATTGTTCTGTCTTTGGTGGCAGTGGTCTATGTGGGTCTGGTGGCCATGGTGCAACAAGACATGAAAAAACTCGTGGCTTATTCATCAGTGGCACACATGGGCTTTGTCACCTTAGGCTTCTTCATCTTCAACCCGCTGGGTGTGTCTGGTGGCTTGGTGCAAATGATTGCGCACGGTTTTGTGTCTGCAGCCATGTTCTTGTCCATTGGCGTGTTGTACGACCGCGTCCACTCCCGAGAAATATCCAGTTATGGCGGTGTGGTCAACACCATGCCCAAGTTTGCAGCCTTTGCCTTGTTCTTCGCTATGGCCAATTGCGGCTTACCAGGTACCGCTGGTTTCGTAGGCGAGTGGATGGTTATTTTGGGCGCTGTGAAGTTTGACTTTGTGGTGGGCATGTTGGCTGCATCCGCTCTCATCTTTGGTGCTGCATACACCTTGTGGATGTTCAAGCGTGTGTACCTTGGTCCGGTCACCAACAACGATGTGAAAGAACTGACTGACATCAATGCACGTGAATTTACGGTCATGGCGTTGTTGGCCATTGCCGTGCTTTACATGGGCTTGTATCCCAAGCCATTCACCGATGTGATGGAAGTCTCTGTGGCCAATTTGTTGCAGCATGTTGCTACAAGCAAATTGCCTTGAATCCCATTGCGCAGCTGACACTTAAAGAATAGAGAGAATTGACATGATTGACTCAACCAGCTGGATGACGGTGTATCCAGAAATCGTGTTGCTGGTCATGGCCTGCGTCATTGCGCTGGTCGACCTGCTGGTCACAAGCCCTAAGCGCACTGTGACATATGTTTTGACTTTGGTGTCTCTGGGGGGTGTTGCCTTGCTGCACGCCTTCTATGCAGATGCGGGTCATACCTTGTATGGCTTTGGCCGTTTGGTGGTGTCAGACCCCATGGGGCATTGGCTCAAGTGTTTTGCCACCATCGCTGTCATGGTGACCTTGGTCTACGCACGCCCATATGCGGCCGATCGCGACATGTTGCGCGGCGGTGAAATTTTCAGCTTGTCTGTTTTTGCCTTGCTCGGCATGAGCGTCATGATTTCAGGTCAAAACTTTTTGATTTTGTACTTGGGTCTTGAATTACTGACATTGGCCAGCTATGCACTTGTGGCACTGCGCCGCGACAACATGCAAGCCACTGAAGCTGCCATGAAGTATTTTGTGCTGGGTGCCATGGCGTCTGGCTTCTTGTTGTATGGCATGTCTATGTTGTACGGCGCAACAGGTTCTTTGGACTTGGCTACAGTGTTCAAAGTCATTGCCAGCGGTCAAGTCAAGCACCAAGTTTTGGTCTTCGGCTTGGTCTTTGTGGTCTCTGGTTTGGCCTTTAAATTGGGCGTGGTGCCTTTCCACATGTGGGTTCCTGACGTCTATCAAGGTGCACCCACTGCCGCCACCCTCATGATTGCAGGCGCTCCCAAGTTTGCAGCTTTTGCCATTGTCATTCGCATGTTGGTTGAAGGCTTGTTGCCATTGGCCATTGATTGGCAACAAATGTTGGCGCTGTTGGCCATCGCCTCCTTGCTGGTGGGTAACTTGGCGGCCATTGCCCAAACCAACCTCAAGCGCATGTTGGCTTACTCCACCATTGCGCAAATGGGTTTTGTGCTCATTGGCTTGATGTCGGGTGTGGTCAATGGCAACGCTGCCATGGGTGCCAATGCCTACAGCTCAGCCATGTTCTATGTGGTGGGTTATGTGCTCACCACCTTGGCCACCTTCGGCATCATTCTGCTATTGGCCCGTCAAGGCTTTGAGAGCGAAGAAATTACCGATTTGGCAGGCCTCAACAGTCGCAGCCCCTTGTACGCTGGTGTGATGGCCATCTGCATGTTCTCGTTGGCGGGTATTCCACCGATGGTTGGCTTCTATGCCAAGCTGTCGGTCTTGCAAGCCTTGATTGCCTCAGGTCAAACAGCCGACATTGCATTGGCTGTGTTTGCCGTTGCCATGTCCTTGGTAGGTGCGTTCTACTACTTGCGCGTTGTCAAGGTCATGTACTTTGATGAGGCAGTGACAGCCACCACAGTTTCTGCAGCGGCCGATGTTCGCGTGGTGTTGTCTTTGAATGGTTTGTTGGTCCTTGTTTTGGGCATCGTGCCCGGTGCGTTGATGTCATTGTGCGCTCGCTCAGTGACCCAAATGTTGGCCAATTGAACATGAACAATCAGGTGGATGCGCATCTGATTGAAACAAAGCTAAAGAGCCAAGCGCTCTTTAGCGGCCATTTTCTTCACGCCTTTCGCGATACGGTTGCTTTGCCAGATGGCTCACAGGCAACCCGAGAGTATGTGACTCATCCCGGTGCGGTCATGATCATTCCCATGTTGGAAGAACCAGGCCAGCCTCTCCAATTGGTCATGGAACGGCAGTACCGCTATCCTGTTCAACAAGTCATGATTGAGTTTCCAGCAGGCAAGCTCGATCCCAACGAATCGACGCTTCAATGTGCACAGCGTGAGTTGTTTGAAGAAACAGGTTACAGAGCGCAACAATGGGGCAGGGGAGGGGGTTTTCATCCTGTTATTTCTTATTCCACCGAGTTCATTGAAGTTTGGTTTGCCAAAGACTTGAGCTTAGGTGAGCGCAATTTGGATGAAGGCGAGTTCTTGGAAGTGTTTTTGCAAACACCAGAATCACTGCAACAAGATTGTTTGAATGGCAAAGTGACCGATGCCAAAACATTGACGGGCATGTTCTGGTTACAAAATGTTTTGCAGGGCAATCACGCCTTGGAATGGTTGCGTGCAGCATGAAAGTCTTGAACCTTCAGTGCGCAAGCATGCACACCTTTGAGGGCTGGTTTGGCTCTGAAGAAGATTACCAATCACAGCGTGAAAGAGGCTTGGTGGCCTGCCCAATGTGTGCCAATACCGAAGTGCGCAAATTGCCTTCAGCACCGAGATTGAATTTAGGTGCGGCAGAGCCCCGTCCAAGTCAATCTTCGCCGTCAGAAGAACCTGCAACTGCGGCAGGCACATCGGTGACGCCGACCAATGCGCCCGCAGCGCCCACTGCTGAATCGGTTGCTTCAAGCTTGGCCCAGGTTCACCCAGAGGCAGCGGAGATGGTGCAAGAAGCTTGGATGAAGATGGTCAAGCATGTCATTGCCAACACCGAGGACGTTGGTCAGAACTTTGCCGAAGAAGCACGAAAAATGCATTACGGCGAATCTGAAGAACGCAACATCCGAGGTCAAGCATCGGTGGAAGAAACAAAAGACTTGCTTGAAGAAGGCATAGAGGTTATGCCCTTGCCAGTGCCTGATGCCCTAAAGGGTGGGCTTCAGTAGAAGTCAATCAGCGCGTGCTGTACCAATCTTGAACAGCCGCCACATAACGCTGCACACCTTCGGCCACACTGGCCGCCTCCAATGCGCCGTAGGACAAGCGCTGGTAGTTTGCTTCATGTACTTGTGTAAGCCCAAATGCAAAACCTGGAATGGACGCCACTTTGAACTTCTCAGTCATGGCGCGGTTGAAGGCAATGGCCTCGGTGCCTTGCGCTAATCCTGGCAATTTCATGAGCACATAAAACGCGCCTTGCGTTTTAGGGAACTGCACCAAGTCACCCAAGGTTTCAAGGGTTTGGTAAACCGTTTGCCGCACTTGGCTCATGGCTTCAACTTTGGGGGCGACCCATGCCCTGCCTTTTTTCAAGGCTTCCAATGCCAACAGCTGTGAGGGCATCGGTGCACAGATGAGGTTGGTGTCTTGTACCTTGTTCATGGCATCGAACAAGTTGGCTGGAAACACCACATAGCCCACACGCCAGCTGGCCATGCCGTAGTTTTTAGACATGGAATAAAACGACAGGGTGTGCTTCATGGCGCCTGGAATGCTGGCGGGGGAGAAGTGTTTGACACCGTCATAGGTGAAGTATTCATAGGCTTCATCACTGAAGTGATAGAGGCCATGTTGGGCGCACAAGGCATTGATAGCGCGCAGAGAAGCTTCTGAGTAAACAGCCCCTGTGGGGTTGTTGGGTGACACCGTGATGATGGCGCGCGTCCGTGGTGTGATGGCTGCGGCCATGGCTTCCACATTCAGACTCCAGTCTTCGTTGGAAGGGACGGGCACAGGCACACAGCCACACATGCGAATGGCCATTTCTTGATTGAAATAAAACGGCATGGGCAATATGAATTCATCCCCAGGGTCGGCGACTGCAAGAACTGAATTTAAAAAAGCCATGTTGCTGCCAGCTGTCACCATCAACAAGGCGTCTGTACCTAGTTGGATTTGATTCTCTTGCGCCAGTTTGTTTTGAATGGCCTCAACCAAACCTGGGTGACCGCTGACGCCCAAATATTTGTGCAAACTCCCGTCGCCCATCATGCTGGGCAGGGCTGCAATGGCCTCGGCTGGCGGGCCGTAGTTGACGACGCCTTGACCTAAGGAAATGGTGCCTGGGTTGTTTCTGACCAAAGCTGCAATGGTGGGGATGATGGGGGTTTCTACAGAAGCCAGACGGAGATGAGGTCGAATCATGAGATAACTTATTCAGAGGAATGGGGCGGTTTGATCTGTTGACACTGCAACACATGGATTAAAGTACGACCCTATGAACAGTTTTGAAACTTGGGGATCGACCCTGTTGCCTAGCATTGAACTTCTGGCCACCTTGGCATTTGCATTGTCAGGGATTATGGCGGCAGCGCGCAAACGCATGGATGTGGTGGGTGTATGTGTTGTGGGGTTTTTGGCAGCTTTTGGTGGCGGCACTTTGCGTGATATTTTGCTTGATCAACGACCGTTTTTCTGGGTGGAAAACGAAATTGTCCTGTGGGCTGTTCTCGCTCTGAGTATTTTTTCAATCACATTCATGCGGCAGAGACATTTTCAGTTGACCGAGAAAACGCTTCAGTGGCCCGACACCTTGGGGCTAGGTTTGTTTACAGCTTCAGGCGTTGCGCAGTCATTGGCGCTGGACATGCCGCCCACAGTGGCTGTGTTGATGGGCATGATTACCGGTATTTTTGGGGGCGTGTTGCGCGACATTGTCTGTAACGAAATTCCTCAATCTTTCAGAGACCATCGTCCCTATGCCTTGTGTTCGGTGGCGGGTGGGGTGACGTACATCATGTTGGACGCACTTGAATCTGAAGCATGGTTTTGTATGACGGTGTGCGCGCTGGTCACCATTGTTTTCAGAGTATTGGCCATTTGGAACAACTGGGTGTTGCCTGCTTGGCGCAAAGATTGAGTTGAACTCCGGGGTTCAACTCACTTACCGCACTAGAAGTTGAACATCAAGACCTTCTTGCAAGGGGCAAATTCAAGAGCAAGTTTTGGGGTTTGATTTTTAAAAGATTTTGCGGATCCATGGCCATGGCCAGGTACACCGGTTTGCCGCTGACGTCTTGGCGCATGTCGCTGGCGTTGTCAAAGTTCAGAATAAACAAGCACAGCATGCGTCTTTGTCGGTCTTCGTCAATGCTTTGACCGTTGTACAAATCATTCAGCATGCTACTGGCTTGCGCATCAAGACCGACATGCCAGACCCAGTGTGCGTCTTCAATTTCTCGGGCCGTTGCAATGCGGACGCTGGCGCTGGTGAAGTGAACAATCCATCGTTCAAGCACCCGACAAAACGCATCAATGAGGGGCTGGCCTAAGTTAAGGCAGGCCACCATGTCGAAGCGTTCGCTGCGTTCCCAATAGCTGTCTTCGTTGCTGTCTTGGATCACATCCAAATCGACACTGCGAAGAGGAATGCCGCCTTGCTTGAGCAATTCACCGATGCTGCCGAAGCCGCTTTCTAAGGCATGGCGTTCTACAGTTTCGTTGTCTGCAGCCATGACCGAGCCGTCTTCTAAGACAGAAATTTTTTGGGTTCTGAAAAGCAACTCTGCAGCACGCGCCTCTAGGGGGGAGCAGTCCTCGCCCAAAATGTGTTGCACCAAAACTTGGGTGATTTGGTTCACCAAGATGGGCGGCACATCGACGCCTTGTCCTTCAAACAAAGCCCAATAACTGGCTTCTAGAGTGGGCTTAGCCAAGATACGGTTTCGAAATCGAAGCCATACAGCCATGTTGTCTGCTGCGTCTCGGTCTGTGACAACAGACAGGTCTTCGGCTTGAAGATCAAGGCGCGGATTTTCCAACAGGCGTTCGTGAATGCGAATTTCCTGTTGGCATGAACTTTCAATGGGCGCTAATTCGGGGCGCAGAAGCAATACGCGAAGAAAATCGTCGGTGACAATGAGGTGACCTCGATGATCTTTCTTCAGTTGTAAATATCCCGCTTGAGGCCAAAGATTTTGCGCAGAATCACTCATCTGTTTTCACATTCCAATCTCAAACAGGCTTTTTGCCACGGGGAATGATGGCTGTGGTTTTTTGAACTGGACGCTCAGTGTCTACTGCAATTGTTTTGGGAGGCGATGTGTCCTTTTTAGGTTTCTTGGACTCTTTGTTTGACTTTTGTTGACCTTTGGCCATAGGGACACCTTGAGGTAGTTAAGTCACCAGTTTACGCGAGGCACAATCAATGCCCTAGTCACAAGGGCTTCAGATGTGAAAAATTCAGGGTTTGTCATGACAAATTTTTGAATTTCTCCCACGAACTGAATTAGGCCAGTTGTTTGTCTACCCAGTTCAAGGCCTCTGGAAGAACTTCAGGGCCATCTGCCTGCAAAACACTTCGCGCTGGCATGCTTCTTAACCAGGTCAGTTGCCGTTTGGCCAGTTGCCTTGTTGCAAACACGCCTCGATCTCTAAGTTCAGACATGGGCAGCGCGCCATCGAGTGCCTCCCAAGCTTGACGATAGCCCACACACCGCATGGATGGCAGGTCAATGCTTAAGTCACCGCGTGCACGCAATGCCATGACCTCATCCAAAAATCCATGTTGCAGCATGTCGTCAAAGCGTTGAGCAATTCGCTGGTGTAACCATGCTCGGTTGTCTGGCTCTAGGCTCAGCATGGGCACATTGTGGAAATTGAGAGAAGTCACTTGATCTGCATGATCGGATGATTCGTCCAAGGGCTTCGTGGCGAGAGATGTATCGAGATTGCGCTGAAAACTCGACATGGGTTTGCCAGAGATTCTAAAAACCTCGAGCGCACGAGAAATGCGTTGACTGTCTGCAGGTGCCAGACGTGCCGCTGTCAGCGGGTCGATTTCATGAAGTTTTGCATGCATGGCAGGCCAACCCAGGGCCTCAGCTTCTGCCTGAATGTTTGCCCTGATGTCTGGATTGGCGGAGGGCATGTCGTTCAAACCATCCAATAAGGCTTTGAAGTACAACATGGTGCCACCCACCAACAAGGGCACTTTGCCCCGCGCTGTGATGTCATTCACACAAGCCAATGCGTCTCTTGCAAACTCAGCCGCACTGTAGGCGGTCAAGGGATCGCGAATATCAATCAGGTGGTGCTTAACGGCAGCCAATTCTGCTGGCGAGGGTTTGGCCGTGCCGATGTCCATGCCTTTGTAAACCAAGGCAGAGTCAACACTGATGATTTCTGCGCCACCCCGATTTTGGAGGTGTGAGGCAATGGCCAATGCCAAACCAGTTTTGCCGCTGGCGGTAGGACCGGCAATGGCGAGTGCGCGCGGTTTCATGGATTGGGTACAGCTGAAACGGAGGGCGACAATTCGGGTGCTTTGCCACTTTGAACCAAGGGAATTTTGCGGACTGCAAAACTGCCAATCAAAGCCAAGCAAGCTGACCACAACATCATGCCGTGGGCCATGGCCAAGAGGGGGTCGGTCATGTGGGTGCCAATCCAGGTGCCCATGCCAAATGCCACCAGCATCATGGTGAATCCATTCAATGCAGATGCAGTACCTGCCATTTCTGGAAATGGTGCAACGCAGCCACTTTGGCCGCAGGGTTGATGCACACCATGCGCCAACAAATAAAGGTTGACTGGCGCCATGACTGCCCAAGCGCCGAACCAAGATTGTCCTGGCCCAAGGTAGGCCACAAGCATCAATAGCAAGCCAGCAGTTAAGCTGACAAAGCCTGCCATGAATACACAAGTTTGGACGCTGATTCGCAACAACAACCAGCGGCATGTGAAGGTGCCAATGATGTATGACGCCGACATAGAAATCATCAACAGGCCATAGACTGTTTGACTCAAGCCCATGCTTTGGGTGAACACAAAGGACGAGGTGGCTAAGAAGGTAAAGAGCCCCGCAAAAGAGACAGTCGACAAGGCGCTGTAAGCTTGAAAAGTTCGGTTGCGAAAGATGTGTTTCGCAGAAGTCCACAAGGTCTTGATCTGCAGCGCTTGAGGGTTGCGTTTTGACAAGCTCTCGTCAAAGTAAAAGTAAATGAGACCTCCTGTCACGAGGGCAAACAAAAACAAACTGCTGAGAGCCCAACGCCATCCAAGTTCTTCCGTCAGAAAGCCGCCAACAGGCACACAGGTACAGGCAATCAGTCCGAGGCCTGAGAGCGCCTGAGACATCACCTTGGCACCTTGGACGGGTTCGTACAAATCTCTGATGATTGCGCGCGCTGCCATGACGCATGCACCCATGGCAATGCCTTGAAAGGTGCGGGCTGCTATCAGGGTCTCAATGCCTGGCGAAAGTGCGCAGGCAATGGCAGAAAGTGCATACACCGCGATGCCACCCAACAATACGGGCCTTCGCCCCCACTTGTCCGACAAGGGCCCCCAAAACAATTGTGAAATACCAAAGGCCAAAAGCATGGCTGTGAGGGTGAGTTGTGCTTGCACCATGCTAGCCCCAAAGCCTTGCGTCAAGATGGGCAGAGCGGGCAAATACAAATCAGTGGTGGTGGGCTGCAAGCCCAGCAAAAGTGCCAGTAGCAGCACGGTCATCCCTTGACTGCGTGGGCTCGTTTGTGCCTTCTCAGACATCAACGACCACGCAAAAACAAAGCGTCCAATTCACGCATGCTGACCTGACGCCATGTGGGGCGTCCGTGGTTGCACTGATCGGAGCGTTCGGTGGCTTCCATTTGGCGTAAGAGGGCGTTCATTGCGTCCAATGTGAGTTTGCGATTGGCGCGCACAGCGCCATGGCAAGCCATGGTGGCCAAAATTTCATTTTGGGCACGTTGAACAACAGTGGCAGCATCGTGTTGGGCCAGCTCTGCCAACACACTGCGTGCCAATTCGACCGCATCGCCTTGCGCCAATGAAATAGGGACAGCACGGACCGCCAAAGTTTTGGCGGACAAGGCGGACACTTCCAGCCCCAATTGCTGAAGAACTTCGGTACAGTTTTCGGCGGTGCTTATTTCTTGAGGTGTGGCCGCAAAAGAAGCTGGAATTAAGAGAGGCTGACTGCTAATTTGAGTGGTGTCGAGTTGCTGTTTTAAGCGTTCATACACAATGCGTTCATGCGCCGCATGCATGTCGACCACAATGAGGCCTTGGCTGTTTTCAGCCAAGATGTACACACCTTGCAGTTGGGCAATGGCTCTGCCCAATGGCCAGTCTTGCTCTGAGGTGCTCTGAGGCGCAGACGATGTCAGCGGTGCAGTTTGTGAAAAACTCGGCGCAGGTTCTTCAACTTGCGGGCCATTGCCCCAAAGTGCTTTGAGTTCTGCCAAGGCTTTGGCCGGACCTTCCGTTGCGCGATCGGCACCAAATGCCATGCCGCGTTGAGACCATGTATTAGACCCTGTCGGTGCGCTTGGCGATGGCGCTAAAAAAGAGCGATCTAAATTGGCTTGATTTTGGGCTAATGCGGATTCGGTGCTCGACAGAAGTTGTGCACGAGGTACTGCCAAAGCGCGTTCAATGGCGTGTCGCATGGCTTGGTGAATTTCACGGCTGTCGCGAAAGCGCACTTCAATTTTGGTGGGATGGACATTGACATCAACTCGCGCGGGGTCCATTTGCAAATACAACACATAGACCGGTTGACGTTGGCCATGCAGAACATCTTCATAGGCACTGCGAGCGCCATGTGTGATGACTTTGTCGCGCACAAATCGGCCATTGACGTAGGCAAATTGTTGGTCGGCCCGCGCGCGTGCCGCATCGGGGGTGCCTGCTCGGCCGCGAACATGAACGGGGCCAGATCTGAAATCGATGTTGACCGATGACGCTACAAAGTCTTCACCCAATACATCGGCCAAGCGTTGGTTCCAACCGGCTTCACCAGGATGGCTACGCCACTGCTCAACAATTTTGCCTTCGTGCCAAATGGCAAAACTCACTTCTGAACGAACCAATGCATGGCGTCTGACGGCTTCAATGCAATGCGCCAACTCAGTGTTTTCAGACTTTAAAAAATGACGACGCGCAGGTGTCGAAAAGAATAACTCTTTCACCTCGACCGTGGTGCCAACCGCGCGTGCCGCAGGTCTGACTTCACCGGTTTGGCCATCGAGTAGAAAAGCTGTTGCAGCGCCCTCGGGGCGAGACAGCACGCTCATTTCAGAAACAGAATTGATGGCGGCCAAAGCTTCGCCTCGAAAGCCCATGGTGGCCACGGACTCTAGGTCTTCTAAGCTGACAATTTTGCTGGTGGCGTGGCGTTTCAATGCCACTGGCAGTTCTTCTGAAGGAATACCACAGCCATCGTCCTCGACCGAAATCAGACGAATGCCGCCACCCAAAAGCCGCAAGGTGATGTGGCGTGCACCGGCATCCAGCGCGTTGTCCACCAATTCACGAACCACGGAGGCCGGGCGCTCGATCACTTCACCTGCCGCGATTTGGCTGATCAGCACATCGGGCAGTTCACGAATGGTTCGGCGGGTTGAAATCTGATTCATCCGTAAATTGTAGGTGTTCCCAAAGGCAGGGATAATTGAGGGATGGATACTTTGCTTCAACTCATGGATTTTGTTCTGCACGTTGACCGCTACTTGCAGGCGTTTGTAGAGAATTACGGCATGTGGGTGTATGCCCTGCTGTTTTTGATCATTTTTGTCGAAACCGGCTTGGTGGTGATGCCTTTTCTGCCCGGTGATTCCTTGCTATTTGTGGTGGGCACCTTGTGCGGCACGGGCTTGTTAGACCTGCCGACAGTCATGGTTTTGCTTTTGGTGGCCGCAATTGCCGGCGATCAAGTCAATTACCGCATTGGTCGCTTCTTTGGTCCCAAGGTGTTTCAGTGGGAAAACTCCCGTTTTTTTAACCGAGCAGCTTTTGACAAGGCCCACAACTTCTATGAAACCTACGGGGGCATCACCATTGTGCTGGCCAGGTTCATGCCCTTTATTCGCACGTTTGTCCCGTTTGTTGCCGGTGTGGCAGCCATGACGCCCTCACGGTTTGTAGCCTACAACGTGTTGGGCGCCATCATTTGGGTTTGTGGACTTACCACGGCGGGTTACTTGTTTGGAGAAACGGCCTTTGTGCAGGCTCACCTCAGCCAAATTATTTGGGCCATGATTTTCGTACCCGGTTTGATCGCGCTTTTTGGCATTTGGCGTGCCCGTAAAACGTAAAATTTGGGCATGTCATTGAACACGCAACAAAATTCTGATCTGCGCAGCACCCCACGGGTGGTTACAGCAGGCGAGGCCCTGATTGATTTGGTTTCACAAGCCGATGGCAATTTCCAGCCATGTTTGGGTGGCGCAGTGTTTAATTTGTCGCGCGCCTTGGCCAGGCAAAACGTCGCAACGCTGTATCAAAATCCATTGTCCAGCGATCGCTTTGGCAGACAACTGGCGCACGCCTTGGAAGTGGAGGGGGTTCAACTGGCCCAGCCTCAAGCCATCCCTCAGCCCACGTCTCTGGCGGTGGTGGCCCTGAATGCAGAGGGGCACCCCGACTATGCGTTTTATCGCGAGGGTGTGGCCGATCGTCAAATTACGGCCGATGCCATGAATGCCGTCTGCCAGAATCAGCCGCAATTGCAAATTGCTTGCACAGGCTGTTTAGCCCTTGACCCCGCAGATGCAGAACATTATTTGCCTTGGCTTGAAGCCCAAAAAAAGGCTGGCCGATGGATTGTGGTGGATGTCAATTTGCGACCCTCTGTCATGCCCGACTTGGTTAAGTACCGTTCGCATGTTTTGGCCATGGCGCAATTGGCCGATGTACTGAAAGCCAGCGACGAAGATTTGGCGCATTTGGAACTGCCAGGCACATCGCCCATGGACCAAGCCATGCACCTCATGCGCCTAGGCGCTGCCCATTGGATGGCCTTGACTTTGGGTGCTGAAGGCGCTCGGCTGTTGGTTCGCCATGGCGACGAAATCAAAGTGCTATCAGCACGCGAATCTGCCCCTGTCAAAGTGGTGGACACTGTGGGTGCCGGTGATAGCTTTTTAGCGGGCCTGTTGGCCTGTGCGCTGCACCATGCTGACCAACCAGCTAACCTGGTTAACCTAAGCAACCAAACCAACCCCAATGGCTCATCCAATTTAAAGTCATGGGCTGTCCAAGCCTCAGACGACACACTGAAAGATGTGTTGAGTCACGCACTGGCCAGCGCCACTTTGGTGGTCATGCGCCGCGGTTGCGATCCTGCTCGCTGGGAAGAAGTTCGCGCCAGGATGTCAGGCTTTCCAGCCTTGTCCTCTTGATTGAATTAGGTTGAACGCTTGCGCGCAAGGGGTGGATTGCGCTCAAAGTATTTTTGCAAGCCTTTGACCAAGGCATCGGCAATGCTGTTCTGATAATTTGGATCTGACAGTTTGGCTTCTTCATCGGGGTTGCTGATGAAAGCTGTTTCCACCAACACACTGGGAATATCAGGCGCCTTTAGAACCGCAAATCCAGCTTGTTCAACTTTGGGTTTGTGGAGCCTGCCAACGCTGCCAATCTCTCTAAGCAGGGCACTGCCCAAGTTCAAGCTGTCCTTGATTTGAGCGGACGTGCTCATGTCTAGCAAGGCTTGCTGCAATTGCGAATCTTTCACGCCGAAGTTCATGCCGCCAATCAAGTCGGCTTTGTTTTCTTGTTGCGCCATCCACCGTGCGGCGCTGCTAGACGCTGCGCCATGGCTCAGTGCAAAGACACTTGCGCCTTGTGCGTTGGGCGTAAAAAAAGCATCGGCATGTACGCTGACAAACAAATCGGCCTGGACCTTGCGCGCTTTTTGCACACGCACATGCAAAGGTACAAAGTAATCGGCATCGCGCGTCAAAAAGGCGCGCATGGGACTGCCTTTGACAGTGGTGACATTGATGCGATCGCGCAGTTTCATGGCAATCTGTAAGACCACATCTTTTTCTTTGGTGCCGTTGGGACCAATGGCGCCAGGATCTTCGCCACCATGGCCTGCGTCAATGGCCACCACAATTAAGCGGTCCGTCACAGGGAGCGCGGCGGTGGCGGGCGGCGTTGGGCTGGTGTTTTGGGCAATGGCCGGTGCTTGGGGTGTTGATGCATTGCCCGAAGCTGAATTGGCTTGCTTGTTGAGCCAGTCGCTCAAGGGGTCGTTGCTTTGGGTTCTTTCTGCAATCCAGCTCTCAAGGGGATCGACGGGTACCGTGGGATACAGGTCGAGAACCAAACGGTGTTTGTAATCGCCAACAGGCGTGAGTGCAAATACTTGCGGTTGCACAGCTTGTTTCAAATCAAACACCATGCGCACCACCCCAGGACTATTCTGCGCAACGCGCACGCCCGTGATGTTGGGATCGTCAGGTTTGATTTTGCCAACCCATTCTTTGATGGAAGGGTTGAGTTCCAAGCCTTCAATGTCAATGGCCAGCCTCGGGGGGGAGGGCACGAAGGTGTATTTGGTTTTCAGTGCAACGTCGGACTCCAACGTCAC
>JACCDH010449151.1_pt1 | contig 14542 bp, 10 predicted proteins | sample 7442481 | NCBI WGS metagenome assembly JACCDH01 (sample SAMN15323433, study PRJNA562643) | freshwater metagenome | isolation source: river surface water | place: USA:Blue River Watershed | collected 2017-08-15
GTCTGATTCATTAGAGGGTGTTGTTCCATATACTTGCCAGCCTTCTTTAACGGAAACACTATACACGATGGTATAGCTACTGTCATTTAACAGCGTGGCGGTTGCTTTTACGCTCACTAAGCTATCTACTTGAGCCATAGCTGTAGTTGGCACAGTAAATAAAAGAAATGCTGCGCTTAGAAATGAAATAATCTTATTCAAGATAAATTAATTTAAAATGGGAACTTATCGAATCAAAACAACCCGTCAATCCTATTGTATCACTACTTCAAAAGGCACTTTAGCAGATGGTAAACAACGATTATCATTGCAAGCCATATATTCAATTTCTCCAGCAATACTCGTTTTACCTGATGCACGCAAACTTACATTTTGTAGGTACTGAACCTTACCACTAAAAGTAGCAATCTCTACTCCAAAATTTTTATCAAACTGTTTTTCTACTTTTCCAATTTCTCTGGTCTTCCCTTTTAATTGCACCAATGCATTCTTTTTAAAACTAATTTTTGTAGGGACAGGTCCTTTGTTCACAAACATAGAATAGATATGCCAAGGAGCATCAATACTAGCAGTGAATACAATCTCATATTGCTTATCTGCTTTTTTCACAGCTTCATAAGTCCATTTTACTGGATTAATTTTTTGTGCATTGACATTCAATGCAACAATGAGCGTCAAACAGATTACAATAATTTTTTTCATAGTTTGTATTTTATCAACCCCTTATTTACCTTATTTAGTTAGTTAACCCTAAAATCTCAAAAACTTTTTTGCCATCTAAATTATTTAAAGCAGCGCTGGTAGCTCGCTCCGGATGTGGCATCATGCCAAATACATTACGCTTGTCATTGCAAATGCCTGCAATATCATTGGTAGAGCCATTCGGATTGGCGGCACCACCTACTTTACCTTGCTCATCGCAATAACGGAATAAAATTTGATTGTTATTTTCTAAATGAGCAAGCGTTGCCTCGTCTGCAAAATACCTGCCCTCTCCGTGTGCAATTGGAATTTGTAAAGCATCACTTTTATCCGTCTTGATAAACACGTTTTTACAAATAAATTGTTGGTTTTGATTTTGTAACAAAGCGCCTGGCAAAAGACCACTCTCACATAAAATTTGGAAACCATTACAAACACCTAATACTTTTCCTCCTTTATTCGCAAATGCTATCACAGATTGCATCATGGGACTAAATTTAGCGATGGCTCCACAACGTAAATAATCACCATAGGAAAATCCACCTGGTAACACCACACAGTCATCGGTTGTAAAATGAGACAAGTCACTGTCCTTGTGCCAAAGCATTTCTACTGGAGCACCAAGATCCTTTTCTAAGGCATCTTGCATGTCTCTGTCACAATTAGATCCAGGAAAAACAACTACACCAAATTTCATGTATACTGATTTAGATATTAGGGTATGATTGGAAGCCTCAAAGTTACCAAAAACCACTAAAAAAGGACTGATAAATTCTTCACTTAACCCATATGGTTATACACAATAACGGCCACAGAACCCCAAAATAAGACATTGGGAATCCATAATCTTTTGGGGACCGAATAGGCAAAGCTAATAAAACAGGCCATGGGTGTTAAAACAATTGCTGAGGCATACAAAGCCTGGGCCGAGAAGATAATGGGCTGAAATAAAGACAAAATTAAAACCAAGAGCAAAACGCTCCAGTATTTTCGAACTTGAATGATAAATCTAGACTGCTGTTCCTGCCAATGATAAATACCCAAGCACAATTGCACCCCAATCGTAACTAAAGCGAGGATTACATTCAAATCTGGGCGCACCAATGGGTTTCTCCAATCTAATCTTGGTAAAAAATGTCTAAAATCTTGTGCTTCCCTTGTTAAAAAAACATAGGTGAAAATAAAGTAAAAAGGAAGCGTTACTCCCATTAACATCACCAACCACTCCGTTAATTTAAAGGGCCTAATAATGGTTAAGGCAAACAATACCACTGGAATTAATATAGCAATGGGCTCATAAAGCAAAATAGAAATGCCCAGGATTAAGCCAATATTAAATTCAAGGGACTTCGGTTGATTTTGATCATAGAGCCTTAATAGTTTTACCAATATCCAAATAACTAAGGAGTTGGCCACCAACCCAGAACTCAATACGTCCCAATAAGGAAAAAGTGCTGTTAAAATGATATAAGTGAATCCTGGTAAATAACTTACCTGATTGAACATTTTAAGCTTGCTCATTAATACATTTAAACGAATGGCTTGACTTAAAACAATAGCCTGAAACAATATCACCAAAGCGATGGGTGGCAAGGGTTTGATATAATGTACCAAAAGATAGGCAATGAGTCCGTCGGATTCGCTGGCAATTACCAAAGGGGGTTGTATCCAAGCATGATAATGCAATGCAATACTCAGCAACGCTAAAAATAATAAATTAATATCCGACCTATCTCTGAATAAAAATACCACGTTTATTTTATTTGAATTTTAGCAAACCCAATTTTGTTTTTAAATTGATACGGCACAATGGCTTCGTTGCTTCCTACTTGTTTTAGCGCTCTAGACATCCATTCATTCTTCTTTTCGTTCAACACTATTCTATCTCCATTGGTCAATTGTCCATCTGTTGTATGTGTATTTACTATAAATCCGCTCACTCCTTTTTCCTTTTTATGATAAAGAATGGTGGAGCCCTTTTCATTTTCAATGACTCCGTAACCAATAAATTGATCGGTATTCACATCGGATTGTTTTTTATCAATCACTTTTGCAGATTGTACATTTCCTTTTGCATCCAGCGTAATAAAAGCTACTTTCTCAGCTTTATAAGTTACAGAAGGATAACCAAAGCTAGCATAAGGATTCATCCATGGTCCGCCCCACATGAAGGGAGACATCCCAAATCCAAAGCCATAATCAAATCCAAAGCCAAAACCAAAACCTAACCCAAATCTACCCCAAGGATAAAAGCCAAAGGGTCTATTCCAATAACTAAACAAAAATGGATTGTAGAAAGCGCCTCCATAAAAATAATCCCATCTAGAAAAAACAACTCTATTGCTATAGGTTTCAGCAGCTTCGGCAATAATCACGATACTTCCGTCAGGTTGAACAATAGATCTATCAATATAAAAATCGTCAAATGCATCCTTTAATTTACGCTTTGAACTTACTACCGCTCTAATCGCATCTGTAAATCTACTTGCATTACTCGCGATATTGGTTTTAGATTTGATATCCCACACAAATGTAAACAGCCCCTCCAAATTGCCTTTCTGTGTAGTTGCATAAAAAGAATTTAGAATTACGCTTCCATTATTGTTATCTACTTTTAATCGGATGTCGTCCAATAACAAGGTGTTGTTGAGAATTGGAGACTCTACCACTTCCGATCCGTCTGCTGCTAAATACAATAAACTAACAGCAGGCGCAGCATTGGACAGGGTCATGTTTCTTAGGCAAAAAAGATTTCCATTGTTATCCAAAGCAAAATCAGATAAAACACTTTTTTTATTTTGTCCATTCACATTCACTACCGCGTCATTCACTAATTCAAATTGACTATTGAAGGAAAGTACTTTAATTTTAATTGATTGAGGACGTGTTGTATTAACGCTAAATAGCGTTATTCTTTGACCGTCGTTGCTTTGCAATAAATTATACACTTTTGCATTTGAGCCTGGACGTATATTTTCAGCGGTATCTAGTAATTTAGGTTCACTTGCCAATTGACCATCTTCGTTTAAAGTGGCAGCGAAAGCATATACAGTCGTTTTAGATTGAAACTGATAAAATACAATTACCTTATTATTCTTCGCAACAAATTCAATTGAAGATAAGGAAGCTGGTAAATAAGGCATATCATTTTGTTTCACCAGTTGCATTTGAGCATTGTACTGCGCAATAGAAGAAACTGTTCCATTTTTTTTATAAATCCAGTAATGATTACCCACTTTCCCTAACACTTCATATTGCATATCTTCTTTATCCGATTTTTCAATACCAGACAAAGCATAAGACTGTGCAAAAGAAAACTGTGTGCTTAGAAAAAGCGTCACAATGAATCCAAAAAATAACTTTTGCATAGAATACATTTTAGAATACAAATTTAAGGCATTAATCAGCTAACCACCCTCACTAGCTTTAAGAATTAACTGGCTTTTAAGAAAGGAATTTGGACTAAACCTCCGTTAAATCAACCCCCTGTTCGGTGACTGTCAATCTGTAATGGGCCCCTTCTTTAATTGGGTAATTTTCAAGGCCATGACTAATGGGGAAATTAAATGCAATCGGAAAATTAAATGAAGCAACATGATGATGAATTATTGTGAATGCATCAGCCCCAAAATCAGTGGCTGGATCCTTCATCTCGGTAAATCCTCCCAATACCAAGCCGGCTAAATGATCAAAAAGCCCTGCTTTTTTTAGTTGAATCACCATTCTGTCTAAATTATAATGATACTCCCCAACATCTTCTAAAAATAAAATCTTCCCCTGGGTATCAAAACAGTTTTTGGATCCAATTAAATGTGCCATCATACACAAATTACCCCCCACAATGGGCGCTTCGGCTTGGCCCATCCTATTTAAGCTATGAGGGGCTGCCTCATATTGTGTTTTAACCCCCTCCAATATCAATTTTAAAGACTGTATAAAAGGCTCCCCTGCGGCCCCTTTATTAAAAGCCGCTGCCATGGGTCCATGGATACTTTGTATCCCTTCTTTTTGAAGGGCTGCATGTAAAACGGTAATATCACTAAACCCAATCACCCATTTAGGTTGTTTTGAAAATACCGAAAAATCAATGGTATCAATAATTCTACTCAATCCATACCCACCTCTTCCACACAATACCGCTTTTACAGAGGCGTCATCCAACATGGCTTGTAAATCTGCCGCTCTTTGCTCATCGGTAGCAGAAAAACAATCCTTTTTGGTACCCACTGTTGCACCTAGCTTGACTTTATAGCCCCAGCTAGTAAGGATTTCAATACATTTTTCTACCCTTTCCATAGGAATGGAACCTGATGGACAAACAAGGCCAATTAGGTCCCCGGGTTGAAGGTTTTGAGGTTGAATCATACCGCAATATTAAGTACTTTTGCAACAATGAAGACGCCTAAACGATATTTGATTACGGCTGCCCTACCTTATGCCAATGGATTAAAACATATTGGTCATTTAGCCGGCGCCTATTTACCAGCTGATATTTATGTGCGCTACTTAAAGGCACAAAAAAGAGATGTGGTTTTTGTATGCGGAAGTGACGAGCATGGTACTGCCATTCCTATCCAGGCAACAAAGGAAGGTACCACTGCCCAAGCCATTATTGACAAGTACCACCCAATCATTGAGCAAAATTTTAAGGACCTCGGTATTGCATTTGATATTTACCATCGCACCAGCGATCCTTTGCACCATGAAACCGCAAGCGAATTTTTTAAAGACTTAGAAAGTCGTGGTGAATTAGAAACCAAGACTACCCAGCAATATTTTGACGAACAAGCCAATACTTTTTTGGCAGACCGTTATATTAAAGGCACTTGTCCTAACTGTGGACATGCCGAAGCTTATGGAGATCAATGTGAAAAATGTGGCAAAAGTTTAAGCCCCGAAGAATTAATGAATCCGGTTAGTACATTAAGTGGCAATGTTCCCATTAAAAAGGAAACCACCCATTGGTATTTACCCTTAAATAGACACGAGGATTTTTTAAGTCAATGGTTATTAGAAGAACATGCTAGTGATTGGAGACCTGCTGTGATTGGCCAATGTAAAAGTTGGATTGACGGAGGGTTACAGCCTCGCGCTGTTACACGCGATTTGGATTGGGGCGTGAAAGTCCCTGTAGCGGGAGCAGATGGAAAAGTTTTATACGTATGGTTTGATGCACCTATTGGATACATTAGTGCAACCAAGCAATGGGCATTAAACAATAACCAAGATTGGAAACCTTATTGGAACGATCCTGAAACCAAACTAGTACACTTTATTGGTAAAGATAATATCGTATTTCACTGTATTATATTTCCTGTGATGTTAAAATTGCATGGCAATATTTTACCAGAGAATGTACCTGCCAATGAGTTCATGAATTTAGAAGGAGATAAGATGAGTACTTCAAGAGGTTGGAGTATTGAAATGGATGATTATATCAACAAATGGATTAAGAAAGAAAATGGAGGCGAGGCTTTGGCCGACTGTTTACGTTTTTATTTAAACTCCATTGCTCCAGAGTCCAAGGATAGTGAATTTACTTGGAAAGGTTTTCAAGATGCCGTGAACGGAGAATTGGTAAGCATCTTCGCCAATTTTGTCAATAGAACTTGGGTGTTAATGCATAAGCTTTGTAATAGCAAAGTACCAAAGATTCATATCGAGCATTTAGATGACGAGGACAATGCATTGTTATTAGCAGTAAAAGAGACCAAAGAAAAAGTAACTAGTTTACTAGAACAATATAAGTTTAGAGATGCCCAATTTGAGGTTATTAACTTAGCACGATTGGGCAATCAATACATGCAAAAGAAAGAGCCATGGATTTTAGCTAAGAATATAGACACCGATCCTACAGCTCAAGCAAAGATTGATAACTGCATGCATGGTTGTTTACAATTAACCGCTAATCTGGCTATTTTAATCAATCCATTCTTACCATTTACTGCCAAGAAAATGTGTCACTTGATGAAAGTGGTTCCCAAAATGCTAGAGTGGGAAAATGCTGGTGAATTTAACTTACTAAAAGTAGGCTACACATTGCGTCCACCAGAATTATTATTTAGAAAAATAGAAGACGAAGAAATAGCAGCAGAGTTGGCACAATTAAAAGCCAATGCAGAAGCAAAAAAATCAAAAATGGAAACGAACAATACAAGCCAATCGGCTGGAGCGACTTCAAACGAATCAAAGGGCGAAAATGGAATCACTCCATTAAAACCGGAAATCGTGTTTGATGATTTTGGTAAAATAGATTTACGTGTAGGTACCATTGTAGAAGCAAAAAAAGTAGAGAAAGCGGATAAGCTACTTGAATTATTAGTAGATCTTGGTTTTGAAAAAAGAACCATTCTTTCTGGTATCGCCATGCACTTTAATCCCGAAGATATTGTTGGCAAACAAGTGACCATTGTTGCTAATCTTGCCCCAAGAAAAATGCGCGGCATTGAAAGCAAGGGTATGATATTGATGGCAGAGGATGCAAATGGAAAATTATATTTTGTAAGCCCAAGCGAAGCAATAGCCGCTGGTAGCAGCATTGCTTAGAATAATAATGATTAATTAAATTTAGAAATAGTGAGTTTCGTAGCGAGCTTTCGAGCCACGAGCAGGGCGAGCCAAGAAACTGAATTATTTCTAAATTGATTACAAGAATACTAACAAAAAGCCCCTCCAATTGGAAGGGCTTTTTTTATTCAAGCAAGCAATCGCGTATTGAAATACGCTGTATGTGAAAACTAATAACTAATACACTCTTTTAATTCCTTCTCGGTGTAGGCCAAGCCATGTTGCTTTAAGACCTCGTCTGGTACCCCATTCCATTGATTCGGCTGGTTACCCATATAACCCAAATCCTTCACTCCCATTTCAGAAGTATAAAATCCAGTGGTTACCAAGTCGCGCATTTTATTAAAGAAACTTACGCCTTGCGCCACTTCAGGTTTTGCTTTTTTAGGATATGCAATTTCGTCTACGATGCCTATTTGTTGTTCATGCGTGCAAGCTATAAAGGACTTGCCATGTTTATTAAAACTATGCAAGTCCAACCATCTCAAGCCCCCTCTTACAGGCACTTGATGCTCTGGCATATCTTTTACAATAAACTCTATAAACTCTGGCACTTTCGCTTCAGATGCAGAGCCACTTGTTTCGTCCTTAGGCATAATGATATCGCCTAACACGGTGATGGTAGCCATTTCATGCTCATCAAAAAACTTAGGTTGGGCATTCACCTTTACTAAATAGTCTTTTTCTTCCTGCATTCTGTCTTCATCTGTAACTACCGCTACAGTTGTGTTCGCGTTCTTACAAGCTTCTATTAAAACACTTGCCGAAACGGTGCCAATGAACAAGGCTTTGATCGAGTCCCGTCTGTCCATAATATTATAAATTTTGCTTTTGTAATTGATCTAAAATATATTCTGAAGTACGCATAGATAATGCCAAAATGGTCCAGGTAATATTCTTATCTGCTTGAGAAGTAAATACAGAACCATCCACACAGAATAAGTTTTTACAATCATGTGCTTGGCCCCATGCATTTAATGCAGAAGTTTTTTTGTCATTACCCATTCTTACCGTACCTGCTTCGTGAATAATGTTTCCAGGATTGGACAATCCATAGTTGTTACTAGCATCATCTTGATCTCCCCAAGTAATTACTGCACCCATTTCATGCATAATTTCACGGAAGGTTTCCTTCATGTGTTTTGCTTGTTTGATTTCGTATTCTGAATTCTTACAATCAAATTTCAAAACAGGAATACCATATTTATCTACTACATCTGGATCGATTTTACAATGATTTTCAAAACGAGGAACTGCTTCGCCACGACCTCCCATGCCTACGCTCGCACCATAAAAGAAACGAACATCCTCTTTTAAGGAAGAACCATACCCACCTTCCTCTTTGGTTTTTCCATTTACTTGGAACTTGCCATTCAATCCTTGCATACCCATTCCAAAACCATAACTAGGTTGGCTCATGCCACCCCAATATTCTATATGGTATCCGCGTGGAAAATCTAATTTTTTATTGTCTAACCACCATGGGGTATAAACGTGCATACCACCTACTCCGTCTTCATTGTAGCGCTTTCTTCCCATTAAGTTGGGGATCACTCCACCTAATGCTGCACCAGTTGAATCGTGTAAATAGTGACCCACTACACCACTGCTATTCGCTAAACCATTTGGATGTTTTTGTGATTTAGAGTTCAATAATAAACGTGCCGTTTCACAAGTACTTGCTCCAAGGATAACCACCTTAGCATTCACTTGATACTCTTGCTTGTCTGATTTATTGACGTAAGAAATACCTACCGCTTTTCCTTCTTTGTCGGTTAACACTTCACGTGCCATTGCTCCTGTAATTAAATCCACATTTCCGGTTAACACCGCTGGCTTCACTAATACAGAAGAAGAGGAGAAGTCACCATACACTTTACAAGAGCGATTACATTGGCCGCAATAAAAACAAGCACCACGTTCTTCATTTATTTTTTTAGTAAGAATTGACAAACGAGAAGGGATCACAGGAATATTAATTCCAGTTGCCGCTTTCTTAAACATCAATTCGTGTAAACGAGGTTTAGGAGGAGGTAAGAAAATTCCATCAGGATCATTCTCTAAACCTTCATTCGTTCCATATACTCCAATTAAACGATCAATTTTATCATAGTAGGGTTTTACATCCTCATATCCAATTGGCCAGTCATTTCCTAAACCATCAATGCTGCGTCTTTTAAAATCTTTAGGACCAAAACGAAGCGAAATACGTCCCCAGTGATTGGTACGACCTCCTACCATTCTTGCTCTCCACCAATCAAAATGATCGGACCCTTTTGTTTGTGTGTAAGGCTCCCCATCTATTTCCCAACCCCAATAACATCCATCAAATTCCCCAAATGGACGAAATTTAGAACTCGCACCACGACGTGGAGAATCCCATGGATTTTTTAATTGTGCTGAATTTTTAGCTGGATCATAATCAGGACCTGCTTCTAGTAAACATACTTTTAATCCTGCTTTGGCTAATACGTATGCTGCCATACCTCCACCCGCACCGGATCCTACAATAATAGCATCATATTTTTTAGGTGCTACTTTGACTTGAAAATCTGACATAGGACAATCGTTTTATCTGATAAGATTTGAACTATGAATTTACTGATTTTTATCAATGAGCGGGAATATTTTACAGGAATGTTTTTGGCAAAAAAATACCCGCTAAAAAAGCGGGTATTGAAATTTATTGTTGTTTCGCAAAGGACTACGAACAGCCCATGCTTGTTCCGCAGTTCAAGCATTTGTAACAAGTACCGCTACGAATAGTGATATGTCCACAAGTGCTACATGCTGGCGCATCGCTTTGCATGCTTTTTGCTGCTGCAGTTACATTGTCCATGGTGCCGCCTTCCGCTACTGCTGCTACATTTGCTTTAGCTGCAGGTGCTGGAGTTGCCGCAGGCGCTGTAACGCGAATGCTGCTTAACTCAGGCTTTCCCACCAAAGTGATATCGCTAGGATCTCCTAGGTTTTCAACAGTTGGCTTATCTAATACATGTACTAAATCAGTTCTGCCTAAATATTCATAAGCTAATGAACGGAAGATAAAGTCCACGATAGAAGTGGTTGTTTTAATATTTGGATGATCCACCATACCTGATGGTTCAAACTTAGTGAATACGAATTTGTCAACGAACTCTTCTAATGGCACACCATATTGTAAACCAACAGAAATAGAGATAGCGAAACAGTTCATCAAGCTACGAAGTGTTGAACCTTCTTTTGCTAAGTCAATGAATAATTCACCAACCGTTCCGTCTGCATACTCACCTGTTCTTAAGAATAATACTTGACCGCCAATTCTTGCTTTTTGTGTAAAGCCACGACGCTTAGCTGGTAAGGATTTGCGCTCAACGATACGAGACAATTGACGCTTCAATTTGGTGTCTGTTGAAGTAGTCATTCTCTTTTGAACTTCTTCCAATAATTCGTCCACTGTCAAGTTGCTTAAGTCTACTAACTGAGAACCAGCTTCAACCGCTACTTCCGCTTCTGCATCAGCATCCTCAGTTTTCTTTTTCTTGTCAGACTTAGTTGATAATGGTTGGCTTAATTTAGATCCATCACGGTATAAAGCATTTGCTTTCAATCCTAATTCCCAACTCATTAAATAACAGTCAGCAATTTCTTCAACGGTTGCTTCGTTTGGAAGGTTGATTGTTTTTGAAATCGCACCAGATAAGAATGGTTGACAAGCAGCCATCATTCTAATGTGACCATGTGCGTGAATATATCTAACTCCTTTTTTACCATTTTTGTTTGCACAATCAAATACTGGCAAGTGTGCAGGATCTAAGTCTGGCGCCCCTTCTACCGTCATGGTACCGCAAACATAATCGTTCGCCGCATCAATTTGCTCTTCTGTAAATCCTAAAGCTTCTAATAAGTTGAAACTCCAGTCTGCAAATTCTTCTTCTTTGAATCCTAATCTTGTTAAACAAGCGTCCCCTAAAGTGAAACGGTTAAAGATGAATCCAATTTCGAATGCAGATTTAGCTGCGTTATTTAATTTAGTTACTTCTTCTTGTGTAAATCCTTTAGCTAACAATGCCGCATCGTTAATGTGAGGAGCATTCGTAAAGCTTGCATGACCTACCGCAAAGTTTACAATCGCATCATTTTGCGCTTGTGTATAACCCAAGTTCTTTAAAGCTTGAGGTACAGATTGGTTGATGATTTTGAAATAACCACCACCTGATAATTTTTTAAACTTCACTAAAGCGAAATCTGGTTCTACCCCTGTAGTATCACAATCCATTACCAAGCCAATAGTACCTGTTGGCGCGATAACCGTTGTTTGGGCATTTCTGTAACCATATTTTTCTCCTAATTGAACTGCGTCATCCCAAGCTTTGGTTGCCGCTTTCAATAAATAGTCAGGAGTATATTGTGCTTTAATTCCTTGTGGTTTGATTTCAATTCCTACATAGGCATCTTCAGCATCGTAAGCAGCTGCACGGTGGTTACGCATAACACGTAACATATCTTCTTTGTTTTCTTCGTACTTATCAAAAGCGCCTAAGAAAGAAGCCATCTCAGCAGACGTTTTGTATGCAATACCTGTCATGATTGCACTAATAGCACCTGCAATACCACGTGCTTCTTCGCTATCATAAGGAATACCACTTACCATTAACATAGAACCAAGATTAGCAAAACCTAAACCAGTAGTTCTGTAATCATATGATAATTGAGCTACTTCCTTTGAAGGGAATTGCGCCATTAAAATAGATACTTCTAATACAGTCTGCCATAATCTTGTAGTATATTCAAAACCTTCAACATCAAATGAGTTATCTGATTCGTTAAAGAATTTTCTTAAGTTGATAGAAGCTAAGTTACAAGCTGTGTTGTCTAAGAACATGTATTCAGAACATGGGTTAGACGCATTGATACGGCCCCCTTTAGGACAAGTATGCCACTCGTTGATGGTAGTATCATACTGTGTACCTGGATCCGCACAACGCCAAGCAGCGTTTGCGATTTGCTCCCATACTTCTCTTGCTGGAACAGACTTCATTACACGACCATCGGTACGTGCTTTTAATTCCCAGTTGCCATTTTCAGACAATGCTTTAAAGAAGCTGTTAGGAATACGAACAGAGTTATTTGAGTTTTGGCCTGAAACCGTTGCATACGCTTCTCCTTCATAACCATTATCATAACCAGCAGCAACTAAGGCAGCTACTTTATCTTCTTCTTGAACTTTCCAATTGATGAATTCTAACACTTCTGGGTGATCTAAATCCAAACAAACCATTTTAGCGGCACGACGTGTAGTACCACCAGACTTGATAGCTCCTGCAGCGCGATCCCCAATTTTCAAGAAACTCATTAAGCCACTTGAAGAACCACCACCAGATAATTTTTCGTTCGCTCCTCTAATTTGAGAGAAGTTCGTTCCTACACCAGAACCATATTTAAAAATTCTTGCTTCTCTTGTCCATAAATCCATAATACCCCCCTCGTTCACTAAATCATCACTTACACTTAAAATAAAACACGCATGTGGTTGAGGACGCTCGTATGCACTCGTTGATCTTTTCAATTGCTTATCAATAGGGTCTACATAATAGTGACCTTGTGCTCCACCTGTAATGCCATAGCTTTCATGTAATCCTGTATTGAACCATTGTGGCGAGTTAGGCACACATGCTTGATTCAAAATACTATACACTAACTCCTCATAGAATACTTGCGCATCTTGCGTAGTTGCAAAATATCCATAACGCTCTCCCCATACTCTCCAACAATTGGCCATACGATGAGCAACTTGCTTTACAGAAGTTTCTCTTCCTAATGAACCATCCGCTTGAGGCACACCTGCTTTTCTAAAATATTTTTGCGCTAAAATGTCCGTAGCAATTTGGCTCCATTGTTTTGGAACTTCTACATTGGTCATTTCAAACACTTTTTCTCCGTTTGGATTTTTAATCACACTATCACGATAATCGTAATCGAATTGATCAAATGGAGACACATTGTCTTTGGTGAATCTGCGAGAAAATGCGAGGCCTTTTTTCGCGGTTGTTTTTGTTTTTGGATTAGCCATGGTCGTATTCTATTTTATAGGGTATTCAGTTAGTTTCCCAACTGGTTTTTAAAAAACCTTGATGGGTAGACGAAAATATCCTTCTCTTTTCACAATTCCTTAACCGAAATATCAACAGCTGTGGAAAATTCAAGTGAACAATGGGGAACCCCATAACCCCATTGAATTCTATGATTTATCCCCAACCTATGTTAGTTTCTTTAAAAAAAAATAGGCCCGTTTTCAGAATTTTTAGTAATAAATGGAGGATAGTCAACTATGTATGTCTAAAATTGATAATTTTGAGTATTCTGGGAACCTACAATGACGTGATAGATTAAACAATGAAGCAAAAATTATATACCCATATACAAGAATTGAAAGTAGCTAACAAAAAGAGCTTCGCGGTACTTATCGACCCCGATAAATTGGATGATCAAGCTTTGTTAGCCACGATTGAAATAGCAAAATCAGCACAAGTTGACTACTTTTTTGTGGGGGGAAGCTTAGTAGTAACAGATACCTTAGACAAGGTAGTGAGCACCATTAAAAGCAATTGTACTATTCCAGTAGTTTTATTCCCAGGATCTCCTGATCAAATCACTCCTAAAGCAGACGCTTTACTTTACCTTTCTCTTATTTCAGGACGCAATCCAGAATTACTCATTGGACAGCATGTAATTAGTGCTCCTTTTGTGAAGCAAAGCGGGCTGGAAATTATGCCGGTTGGCTATATGCTAGTAGACGGCGGAACACCCACTACAGTTTCCTATATTTCAAATACCAATCCAATCCCTTCCAATAAAAATGATATTGCATCTTGTACAGCCATGGCAGGAGAAATGCTGGGCTTAAAGCTTATTTATATGGATGCAGGAAGTGGTGCGCAAAGAGCCATTCCAACTGCCATGATTCAACAGGTGGCCAAATACATTCAAATACCTTTAATCATTGGTGGAGGTATCACGACTGCTGCGAAAGCAAAAGAAAATTGTATAGCGGGTGCGGATATCATTGTAGTGGGCAATGCCGTGGAAAAAGATCCCGCTTTAATACATGAGATCGCAGCTGCCATTCACAGTTTGAATTAAAAGTAGTTCGCTTTTAGAGCAAGACTAGAAACTCATCATTTCCTTGAACTTCACGGTTTGACGTCGGCTAATTTCAATTTTTTCGCCTCCTTTCAATTCTACCAATAAGCCTCCATTAAAATAAGGCTCGATTTTTTCTATCCAATGTAAA
>JACCDH010112553.1_pt1 | contig 14535 bp, 11 predicted proteins | sample 7442481 | NCBI WGS metagenome assembly JACCDH01 (sample SAMN15323433, study PRJNA562643) | freshwater metagenome | isolation source: river surface water | place: USA:Blue River Watershed | collected 2017-08-15
AGTGGCAAACCTGAGATTCAATACTTTGGTGCAGGTGCTGACAAAATTAAATTTGAAGTCGATAAGAATGCAAAGTTAATCCGTGTCTATGCGGATGGCTTAATTTTGGTTGACTACTAAGGATATAAATTGACAGAAACCATCGTAATAAATAGTGCTCCGACAGCTGAAGCACCTGAAGGTCACGATCAAGCAATGATTGACTTAGTTGATAAGTCAGCAGAGATTCCAACTGAGAATCTTGCCGGTGATCCTGAAGCCCCACCTAGTGATGATCGCCCTCAATGGCTACCAGAAAAGTTTAAGACTCCTGAAGATATGGCTAAGGCCTATGCTGAATTGGAATCTAAAATTGGTAAACCAGCTGAGAAGGCTGATCCATCTACCGAAACTCCTCCACCAGCAGATGCAACTACTGAAGATGCTAAGCAAGCCTTGGAGAGTAAAGGACTAGACCTTAATGAGTTCTCTAATGAGTTCTCAGAGAAGGGTGAACTATCAGCAGAGAGCTATGAACGTCTAGAGAAAGCCGGTTATGACCGTAATATCGTAGATCAATTCATTGATGGGCAACGTGCCCGTGGTGCTGAGTTTGAATCTAGTGTTAAAGGTGAGGCCGGTGGTGCAGATAAGTACAACGAACTTGTAACTTGGGCTAAAGCAAATCTTTCAGACTCAGAGATTTCTGCATATAACAGTGCAGTCAACTCAGGGAATGTAGATCAAGCCAAGTTGGCAGTCTTAGGGTTATCTGCAAGATACTCTAAAGAAAACGGTAGTGATCCTCAACGTATGGTAAGTGGTGGTAAAGCAAGTGGTGAAGATAAGTTTGAATCCACAGCTCAACTCACTACAGCCATGAGTGATCCTCGTTACCGTTCTGATCCAGCTTACCGTGCTCAAGTACAAGCTAAGCTTTCACGCTCAAGCGTATTCTAAGGAAACAATATGCCTTACATTTTAGAACGTCTTAAAGAATCGTCTACATGGCGAGGTCTTATCCTGATTGCTACATCTTTCGGTGTGGCAATTAGTCCTGACTTAATGGCAACCATTATCTCAGCTGGCACAGGTCTAGCTGGTTTAGTAGGTGTGCTAACTAAAGGTTAATCCTAAAGTCCTCCTGAGGTGATCCTCAGGGGGCATCTCCTTGTGATCTAGAAGAAACATCCACACTGCATTCATTGCGGTGGTGTTGCAAATTTCAAGAATAGATAACACGACCCTGACCTTCTGCGGAAGATAATCTCGTGCATGTGTGTCCGGTTCTAGGAAGTTGCTCTCAAACTTTCTTCAATCTACACAAGGTAATAAATAAATGTCTAACGCTAACGTATCAAGCATCGGTCAAATCAATACGACTGGTGACAAGAAAGCTCTCTTTCTTAAAGTGTTTGCTGGTGAAGTTTTAACAGCATTCAAAGAAGCAAATGTAACTGAAGGTAAATTCCAAGAGCGTACTATCGCTTCTGGTAAATCAGCTCAGTTCCCTATCATCGGCAAAATCGGTGCTGAATATCATGCTCCGGGTGCTGAGATCTTAGGCCTTAATGTTCCACAAAACGAACGTGTTATCACTATTGATGACTTGTTAATCAGCCATGCTTTCCTAGCAAACATTGATGAAGCAATGAACCACTATGATGTACGTGCTCCGTACTCAGAACAAATTGGCCGTGCTTTAGCTTACCAAATGGATAAGCATAAATTGCAATTGGCTGTGTTAGCTGCTCGCGCATCATCTCCTGTTACAGGTGAAGTTGGTGGCGGTTCAGTTACATCAAGCACATTGTTGACAGATACATCTGGTGAAGCATTGATTGCTGCTCTATTTGCAGCTGCTCAGAAGTTGGATGAGAAATTCATTCCTGAAGATGACCGTTATGTTTACTTGAACCCACAAGCTTACTACTTGTTGGCTCAAAACACTAAGATCATGAACCGCTTCTGGGGTGGTGAAGGTAACTACGCAGGTGCGAACGTATTACGTATCGCTGGCTTGAATGTAGTTAAGACTAACCACGCTCCATTCGGTGCAACTGTTGCTGGTAGCACTGTAGGCGCAGGTACTGATGACAAATACGCTGTAACAGCAACTAACACAGTTGGTGTTGTTACTCATAAAGCGGCTATTGGTACAGTGAAATTGATGGATCTTGCAATGGAATCAGAATATGACATCCGTCGCCAAGGCACATTGATGGTTGCTAAGTATGCAGTAGGTCACGGCATCTTACGTCCAGCAGCTGCTGTTGAACTTAAGACTGCTTAGTAATTAAGTAATCTAAAACGGGGTGCTCTTTAATAGGAGTGCCCCATTTTTTTAATGAACGAGGTAAATATGCTCACAAAAACTACTGAGCTTGATGCAGTGAATATTATGTTGAGTACCATTGGTGAGTCGCCAATTAACTCTCTAGAAGCCGTCTCAGGGGTTGCTGATGCTGTTATCGCTCGTCAGGTTCTCAATGAGATTGCCGTCCAAGTACAAGAAGAAGGCTGGCATTTCAACGTAGAAACAAACTTTGTTTTAACACCTGCCTATCCTTCTAAGGAAATCTTCGTCCCTGAAAATTGCATTGAGGTTGACGCTGAAGATACTCGCATAGATGTGGCTATGAGAGGCAACCGGTTATATGACCGTATAAACCACACATACGAATTTGAAAAAGAAGTGAAGTGCAACATTGTACTTCTACTTCCCTTTGAGGAAATGCCTCAAGCAGCCAGACATTACGTGACCATTAGAGCAGCTAGAACATTCCAGCAGCGAGTAGTTGGTTCACAAGTACTAGGCGCATTCACTGAAAAAGATGAAATGAGAGCACGATTAGCACTTCGTAGGTTCGAGGCTAAGACTGCAGATTACAACATGCTGACAGGTAACTACTCTGTTATGCGAGTTCTTGATAGGTAAATATGGAAGCCTTAATCTCTTCAACAATCCCCAACTTTGTTAATGGTGTCTCGCAGCAACCCTTTACTCTCCGTTTGAACTCTCAAGGTGAGGTTCAGGAAAACGGTTTGTCTACCGTAGCCCAAGGGTTGAAGAAGAGGCCTCCAACAAAGCATATTAAAAAGATTATCTCTACTGCTTTAGATAATGCTTTCATCCATACAATTAACCGAGATCTAACCGAACAGTATGTCGTTACGATCTCTGATGGTGATCTAAAGGTATTCAACCTTGCTGGAGTAGAACAAACTGTTAACTTCCCTGAAGGTAAAACATATTTAGAAACACTTAGTCCTTCTACAGATTTCTCTGCGGTGACAATAGCTGATTACACGTTTATTGTTAATAAAACAGTGACAGTCAAACAAAACACATTACATACACCCAAACGTCCTTACGAGGCGTTAGTGAATGTAAAGACCGGTAACTACGGTAAGACTTACGCTATTATTATCAATGGAGTGACGGTTGCTTCTTACAGCACACCTGATGGTAGTACCTCTAGTCATTCAACTTATATCTCTACGGACTACATTGCAGCTCAACTATTTGCCGCTTATAACAGTGCTTATGTCTCTAGAGCAGTAACGAATATTCAATGGGAAAGCTATACTAAGAAAGAATATGTAGCAACCCAATCTACAACATCTACCATGTGGGGTGGAACATCATTTAGTTATAGTATGGTTACTCGTACTTATTACACTGGTGTTACCTTTGACCTTCCTTCAGGAATTACTGTCGGAAATGCTACGGTATACATGGACAATAAGATTGTAAACTTTGAGGTAGTGTCTGGTACAAGGCATCGAGTTACATTCTCAGCTAGAACTATTCAACCAACAATCACTGCAGATTCAACATCTGGAATTGTGAACATGAAAATAAATGGGTCAGCGATTCATGTGTTTTCTGGTTCTGATTTCCATATAGAAGTACGGGATGGTTTTAATAATAACTCTATGTTAGTTGTTAAAGGCCAAGCTCAGTACTTTACTGATCTTCCTTCTGCATGTGGAGTAGATGGCTTTGTTATCGAAGTTGCTGGTGATCCTGAGGTTAGAGCAGATAACTATTATGTGACTTACGATTCCTCAGAAAGTAGTGGTGTATGGAAAGAAACCGTTGCTCCGGATATTTCTGTTGGTATATATGATGACACAATGCCATGGGCTTTAGTCCGTACCTCTGATGGTACCTTTAGTTTCTTTTCTCCTAATTGGGGTAAACGAACTGTAGGCGACTATAAGACAGCAGCTGATCCATCTTTTATTGATAAGAAAATTTCAGATGTATTCTTCTATAGAAACCGATTAGGATTTCTGTGTGACGAGTCAATCTCATTTAGTGAAAACGGAGAGTTCTTTAACTTCTACCCAAAGACCGTCACTGCTTTATTAGATGCTGATCGTATTGATGTTACTACTGCACATACTAAAGTTGCAAACTTAAAACATGCTGTGAACTTTAATAAACAGCTTCTTATCTTTTCAGAGCAAACACAGTTCTTAGTTGAAGATACAGATCTACTTACACCTAAAAATATCTCAGTAAAAGTATCTACTGAGTTCCCTTGTAATGTAGTTGCTAAACCGGTAGGTGTTGGTAAGAACGTATACTTTGTAGCTGATAAAGATGAGTTCTCTCAATTCCGAGAGTACTTTCCTGATTCAAACAACTTTAACTATGACTCTTTAGATATCACAGGACATTTACCTAAATACATTCCTTCCGGTGTTTTTAAGTTAACCGCTGCTCCTAATGAGGATACGCTGGTAGCTTTAAGCTCGAAGGAACCTAACGCTATTTATGTGTATAAGTTCTTCTGGTCTAACTCAGAGAAGCTTCAAAGTTCTTGGTCTAAGTTTATTGTGGGTTCTGAAGCTGAAATTCTTAATGCTGACTTCATTCAATCACAACTAATGCTTGTTGTTAAACGTGCTGATGGTACTTATCTAGAGTCGATGAATCTTGCTTTAGGGGCTATTGATGCTGATGAGCCTTTCTATGTTCACTTAGATCGTAAGAAACAGTTACCTACAGCAGCCTTAACGTATTCTGGTGGATACACCTTAATTGATCAAACACTACTTGACTATATCCCTCAGTATGGAACATACAAGGCGGTAATTAAGAGTGGCACAGGATTCAAGGCAGGTACTATTCTAGATGTCATCTGGGATGGTACGAACGCTAAGGTACAAGGAAATTATGTTGGTGCAACCATGGCATTCGGACAGGTCTATACATTTAAGTATCGCTTATCTCCGATTACCATGCGAACCCAGTCAGCCACAGGTGGACAAAAGAGTGATACAGAAGGTCGCTTACAGATCCGAAAGATATCCTTTAACTACGCTGATGCTGGATTTTTCAAAGTACAAGTAACCCCTGAAGGTAGAGATACTAATACTTATATTTACTCAGGAAAAGTTTTAGGACAACTTGCAGGGACTATTGGTAGCTATAACGTATCTACTGGTAAGTTTTTAGTTCCTGTAGTTAGTCGTAACACAACAGTCAACATCTCTCTTACGAATGATAGCCCTCTTCCATGCTCTTTCTTAAGTGCAGATTGGGAAGGGATGTATGTCAAACGTAGCAGACAAGTCTAAGCCTTTCGTCCGTCCTTCAGTTCCTCAAGATTGTCTTGAACTGTCTTCCACAATGCGTGAAGAAGATAAGCAGGAGATCTGGCATAGCTCACGATCATCCCCACTTCTTGCTCTCGTTGGGGGACTTCAAGTTAGCAACCCTTGCTGGACTGTGGAATGGAATGGAAAGGTAGTAGCAATGTTCGGGGTATCTCCACAGGATGATCTTGTGGGGATCCCTTGGATGTTAGCTTCAGAAGACTTAAAGAAAATCAAAAAGTCCTTTCTAAAAGAATGTCACTCGTATGTCCAAAGGATGTTTACAGGATACGAGTTACTAACCAACTATGCTTGGTCAAAGAATGATATCCATATTCAATGGCTCAGGTGGCTTGGCTTTAAGTTTTTTCCAGCTAGGCCTATGGGTTATGACGGGGAATTATTCTATGAATTTTATAAGGTGAAATAATTATGTGCGCTCCAGCAGCAATGGCTGCACTGTCTATTGTGTCTACCGCAGCTTCACTATACGGTCAGATGCAAGCAGCAGATGCCCAGAAACAATATAACAAAGATCTAGCCCGTAACGCCACGATTGCCAATAACCAAAAGAATGCACAGATCAACCAAAGACAGGTTCAAGAACGAGATGCAGCTACTAATAAGATCATGGCAAATAACCGTGAAGCAATGAAGGCTCAATCAACCTCACAGGTCATGGCGGCAAATGCAGGTGTCTCAGGTATCTCAGTAGACTCTCTATTAGCTGACATTGGAACTTCTCAAGGTCGGTATAACGCTTCAGTAGGTGAAAACTTACGGAATACTAATACCGGTTTAGATTGGGAACGTGTTAATGCTCAGAACGAAATGACAAGTACATTTAACTCAATGAAGGCTCCAGCAATGCCTAACTACTTAGGTGCTGCTCTTCAAATTGGTACAGCAGTAGATACCTACAACACAAAAACTAATAACTCCCTATACAAAAATAGCTAAGGAAAACACATGGCGAATTTACAAGCTGGGTACGATCCCGGTGCTGAGGCATTGCGTCCCACTGTTACTCCTAATTTCCAAATGGTACAACCACAATCTGCTGAGTCGAGACTTAGTGAGAATAAGGCGTTCCAGTTGGCTGATGCTTTAGGGAGTGCAAATGCCACATTACAAAAATATAACGAAAAGATTGAAGTAGAAAAGGCAGAACAACAAGCCCGTAAGATTCCTTGGTATATAGAACAATTTAAGAAAGATAATGTATCAGGTGCTGTATCACAGGCTCAAGTCCGTGAACGATTCCCTGAAACTGTCCCTGTAATTGCTTCTCGTATTGCTGAGTCTATGGGTTCCAACGCTGGCGAAGAAGCTTTCAAACCAGTTATCCAGAAGATCCTAGAAGATGATTCTTTACGTCTAAACACTGAAGCTCGTAATGCTTATATTCAAGAGTACAAGCAAAACTTAATGTCAGGTTTAGATGGTCAAGGGAATGACTTTTATGCAGCTGGTTTTGTGAGGGCTGTAGATGCGGCTCACAAACAATATGAAAACCAGTTTTCTCAAGAGACCGCTAAGTATCAACAGAAGATCCAAGAAGATGCCTTTACTAAGGATATCTCTAAGGCATTCTTAAATGGTGGAAGCATTGAGGATATTGATACTTCTTACCGAGGCAGTTCTTCTATTGATGATATCACCCGTAAGAAGCTCATTGTTAAAACAGTAGCTGACCTTGCGTATGCTCATGATGACCCTTCGATGCTCGATAAGATTCCTGCAAAGTATCTTAACGCTGAGCTTAAAGGGAATGTTCAAGAGGCTAAGGCTAAAGTACAAGCTCAACGTATCACTAACTTCAACTTTGCTCGTGGTCTAGAAGCTTACGAACGAGAACAAAATCTCCGTAAGAAAAAGACTTCTATGATTGCAGAGGTTATGGATGGTGGAGTTATTGATCCAGCTAAATACAGTGATGATCCTGAAGCTTTCAACTTTGCGTTGTCAGTTAAAGATGCTCCTAGATTACCGGAAGCTACCTCTACAGCTAACGCTGAGAAGCTACGTCAAAGTATCCTAACAGATGCTACCGTTGGCAATACAGGTACCACTGATCAATTCATTGATAACGTATTGTCTAGCCGAGGTCTCAATCCTGCAGATAAGAATAAGTTAATTGCTGAGATGCCTAAGTTGCTTGAGGGAAACCTAGCAATGAAGGATGAAGCCGTTGGTTCAGCCTTAAGTCTACGTATCAATCCACGTTTAGAAGCTCTAGAGAAGAGCACTAATGCCACTATTCAAACCTTATTATCAGGCCGTAACTTACGATCTGAAGTCATGGGTAGTTTTGATAAAGGTGTTCGTGATGCTTTCAAAGCTGAATATGAGGATACCGGTGCATGGCCTAGAGGTCATCGTAAGTTAGAACTTATTGATAAACAGGTTGAGAAGGCTGAGAAGATGTTAGAGAACTTAACACGTATCTCTGATGGGAATACTCCAGCAGCTCCTGCTGTGGATACTACCTCAAGCAAACCAGAAGATAAGGCTTCAGCAGATTCAAAGAAAGCATCTAAAACTCCTCGGAAAATCCCAGTACCGGGAATGCCGAATGTTTACCGTTATGTAGATTAGGAATCTAAATGGCTATTTATGAAATCAATGGGAGTACCTATGAGTTACCCGATAGTCTGACAGGGGATGCTCTAAGCAACTCTATCAAACAACTATCAGCTCTACCTCCCACTAGCCAGCCTGAGCATGGTGAGAATGTGAAGAAGTTTCTTTCTTTCTTATCTAAGGCTGAAGGTGCTGATTATTCTACTATCGTGGGTGGAGGGAAGTTTACTGACTTCTCTAAGCATCCTAACATTGCAGCGGTAAAGACTGCTGATGGTGTTAGTTCAGCTGCTGGTCGCTATCAGATTACTAAAACAACCTATGATGATATTGCTCCTAAGATTGGTGTCACCGACTTCTCACCTGAGAGTCAAGACAAGATCGCTATTGAGCTGCTTCGTAGGAAAGGTGCCCTTGAGGATGTTCAATCAGGTAACTACAAGAATGCTGTAAACAAACTTGGAAGTGTCTGGGCGAGTCTTCCTTCAAGCACCTATAAACAATTTAAAAGAAGCAAAGAGTGGACTGACGCAGAACTTTCTAAGTTAAGCCCTATCTCTACAGCTAATGCTAACGATGAAGTGGTTCCACAGAAGCAAGGAGGAGCCACCTTATCAGATTTGATCACAGGTAAAACTCCACAGGCTTATAAACCTTTTGCTAAGGTTCGTGACAACATTGATCCTAAGACCCTTAATGATGACTATGACTGGCTCATGGCATCTTATAAAGTCTACCAGTTAACTGAAGGTAAACCTTTCCAAGGTTCTACTCAAGACTTAGCTGAATGGGGTAAAGATAAGTTTGGTTGGTTTAATTCAAATATTCCAGCCATGTCCTATCAAGCTAATGAGGTAATCCGCAAGGGTTCTCAAGAGCAGAAGGAAGCTTTCCTTTACATGATGAATACCTATGACAACACTAACTTCTCTTGGGAAGGTACTAAGCGTTGGGCTAAAGGTATTGCTACGGATCCTACTACTTATGTAGGCTTAGAGTCTTTAGGTCTTGGTAAAGCTGCTGCAACTATGGCTGCTAAAGAAGCAGCTAAAACTTCCCTAATGAAAGCTATTGGACGTACAGGTTTAATTGCCGGTGCTGAAGGTGGTGTCATTATGGGAGTGGATAACACAATACGCCAAGGCGTTGAGGTTGATGCAGGAGCTAAGAAAGAATTTAGTACTGGTGAATTAGTTAAGTCTGTAGGTACAGGTGTAGCTGCTGGTGTGGTATTAGGTACCTCAGCTGACCTTGCCTTCCAGAAAATCTCTAAGTTATTTAAAAAAGATACACCAACTGAAGAAACTCCTTCTGTAAAAGCTCAGGATCAAGAGATCTCAGGTGAGCCTAACGTATCACCTAAAGAATCTCCTAAAGTCTCACCAATGGCTTCTAATGAAGCTACAGGGGCAAGTGGGGTAGTTAGAGCTAACGAGACTACAGGTTTACCTGAAATACGTGTGGATGAACCTAATGTACCTCCAGTTCGTCAAGAAACTACACCTTCAACTTCCTCAATCTTAACAGATGAAGAAATTGCTCAGGCTACTTCTAGACAACAAGCTGGACGAAAAGCTGAAGATGAGATCATCCCTAAGTTTCCTGAAGATGCACCTGAAGTTAAAGTTGATGTACCTGAAATTAACACAGGTCTTCGCACTACTAGAGTTGAAGGTGAAGCTGCAGCTAAACTTGGTACGGCAGAACTTAATGCTCATGCTGATACGATTGTTAAACAACTTAATAAGTTAGATAACACTAGCTTAGAACAAGTACTTGAACAGTTCCGTACTGGTAAGTATTCGCTTGAAGAACAACGTGTCATTGCTAAGGCTGTTCAAACACACTCTATTGAGTTACGCCTAAGCTTAGCTGAAACATTAAAGCAGAAGGTTCAGCTAGAACAGCAGAAGACGCTGAATGAAGCACAGCAAGTTAAGATCAAAGAGTTGGAAGCTAAGGCTGCTCAACTTGAAGAAAGACTTGCAGCTCCATCTTTAGCTGATGATGCTTATGGTAGTTTCAGTGGTACATTGCTACAGGATCGTCAGAACACTGGCTTGCCGGGTGCTCAAAAGGTATCCGTAGAGTCTATCATGGCTGAGACTGGAGCTACTCGTCAGGAAGCTGAAGTTGCTTATATTAAAGCGGTGGAAGATTCCCAACGGTCAGCTGAAGCTAAGGCTATTCAAGATAAATATGATAGTGAATTTGATGCTGCGGTAGCTAAAGGAGACTTCCAAGAAGCTACTAAGATTGCTGCTATGAAACATAGGCACCTAGAGTCTCTTGCAGATGAACGGGCTAAGTCTGGTGGTACATACATGCAACGTCTAAATGAGTTTGCTATCTCTAATGTCTTCACAATCAAGACAGTGTTAGTCAACTTAGTTCCTTCATTGGCGAAGACTATTGTTATTCCGGCTCTCAAGGCCATTCTAAATAACCCATTAGAACGAGCAACTCGTGTCGAAATGGTAGCCTCTTATTCAGCCATGAAAGCAACTCTAGGTGCTGCACGTAAAGCTGCATGGGCTGCCTACAAGTATGAACAAGCTCTCCTTACAAGGGATGGGGCTAGATTACTTGAAGGTGAATTAGCCATGACAGGTAAGTTAGGTGGAGCACTACGCTTCTTCCCTCGTATCTTAAATGCAACCGATGAGTTCCTAAGCCAGATCAATTATTCAAGCTTTATTGCTGGGAGGTCTGGAGCTGAGGCTGCAATCAAAGGTGCTGAAAAAGGGTTGAAGGGTGCTGATCTTGAAACCTATATTAAGAGTCAAACAACCAGAGCACTAAATGAATCTCTAAAGCCAGCTCAGAGTGAAGAGCTTATTCGTCCTATTATCAACAAAGGTGTGAACCTTAGGTTATCTGGAGAAGAGCTTGCTGCTTACGTTGAACGTGAAGCTGCTAAGAACCCTGAAGCACTCCGACATGGTAACGATGAGGATGCTTTAAACTTTGCTAGGGATGTTCTATATAAACGAAGATTCTCAGGTGAAGGTACAGCGTCTGCTGGTGCTCAAGCTTATGAACAGTTCACTAATCGTGTTCCGTCATTTCGATTCATCATGGGACAGCTATTCTTCCGAACACCTATTCGGGTATTTGAAGAGGGAATTAGGTTAACTCCGGGTATCCAGATCTTAGCTCCTAAGTTCCTATCAGACTTATCTGGTAAGAATGGACAACTAAGAATGATTAGAGCACAGGGAGAAGCTTTAACCTCACTCGCTATTGCTGGTTCAGTTCTTAGTCTATATGGTCAAGGCCGAATCACAGGTGATGGTGCTTACGATACATGGAAGCAAGCTAGATCTGGTGGAGACACTGGTAAGCAACCTCTCTATACCATTAAATTATCTGAGGGTTCTTATTGGTCATACCGAAACTTAGATCCTATTGCTACACCCGTAAAGATCATGATCAATGGTATGGAACGTATGGATAAGCTACGTGTACGGCAAGCTCAAGGTGAGTTTGTAGATGCTGCAGCTTATCAACAAGCCATGGCCTACATTACTGTTGGTACCACTGCAATCGCGGCAGCTCTTAGAGATGCTAACTTAGTAGCCGGTATCAATGGAACAATCAAGATTGCTACAGATGCTTTAGATCCTGAAGCAAATGATGGTGCACTAATTAAATTGTTTGGTGAGAAGCTCAATCTATTAGTCCCCAACACACTCCATAAGATTGCTAAGGATAACGATCCGACAATCAAGGATCCTGTCACATTCTGGCAGGTAGTGGAGGAACGTCTAAAGTCTGTAGGCTTTGATAAAGAGGACATAAAGTCTTCTTACTCTTATGACATGCTTGGTCATCCAAGACAACTTGCAGATACAGGATCTCTTTGGAATATGTTCTCAACCACCTCTCAAGAGGAGTTGGCTCGTGGACGTACATCTGAAGAGTTATATGTATTAGGTGAGCTGGATAGATTAAGTAAAGTCACAGGGGCAACCTTCGTCCCTCCATTAAAGAATGCTTTGATCGGAGATGTAGACCTACGAACCATTATGGCTTCGGATGGCAAGCAGACTCTTTATGATAAATGGCAAGCGGAATACAGCAAACTTCCAGTAGCTAAAGCTCTTGCTCCTATTCTTCGTGCTCCACTCCCAGATGGTACCTTTAAATATAAGGCAGCTAGGGTTCAGGAGACACAGGAAGTCATCAAAGAGTTTCAACAAGCAGCCTTCCTAAAAATGATGGTTACTGAAAAACGAGTAGTAGATGAGTATCAGAATAATGTACTCAGTAAAGCTCGTGGTCAGGCCGGACAATTTGATTACGGAAGAACTCAATAACACAGCCCCCAGTAAATCTGGGGGTTTTCTTTTGGAGACATACGGTGGCGTATAGCTATGTACGATATCCCGGTAATGGAAGCACAAAGAACTTTACGTTCAGCTTTCCTTACTTAGACCAGACCCATGTAAAAGCATTGGTGGATGGTGTAGAAGTAACCGCATTCACCTTTCTCAATGCTAGTACTCTGGCTTTCACAACAGCTCCTGCTAATGGTTCGCTGGTGGAAATCCGAAGAATTACCCCTAAAGATACAGCTATTGTTAACTTTACGGATGGTTCGGTATTACTTGAGAGAGATCTAGATCTCCTTGCTACATTCAATCTTTATGTTTCTCAAGAGACTGATGATGATGTTCAAGAAGGTCTATTCACAGGTATTGACAATACCTTCCATGCTAATGATAAGCGTATCTCAGGAGTTGCTGATCCTATAGATCCACAGGATGTGGCAACTAAAAATTATGCTGATACAGCCATGAGTTCACAATTGGCTCAAGCATCAAACTTAGTAGCGCAAGCATCTGATCTAGTAGTTCAGGCAGATTCTCTTATCGCATCTTTCACCGTCTCACTTGAAGATCCTTCAGGTGGTAATGAAGGTGATGTCTGGTTCAAAGTAACCGTTTAATTAAAGGAATATAACTATGTCGGCTCTTTCCGATTACGCAGAAAAACTGGTTCTTGACTGGTTGATGACTACAGGTTCAGCACCTCGCCCAACAGCTTGGTATGTTGCTTTATACACATCTGCCCCAAGTGATTCCGGTGGTGGTACTGAGGTATCTGGTTCTGGATATACTCGTAAATCTAGTTCATATAATGAAGCCTCATCTCCGGGTGGTACCACTTCTAATTCAGCAGTAGTTTCATGGACAGCTGCAGGTGGTAACTATGGTACGGTAACTCATGTCGGTATCTTTGATGCTTCTACAGGTGGTAACTTACTATGGGAAGGCGCATTAAGCACTCCTAAGACTGTTAACGATGGTGATACCATTCAGTTCTCAGCAGGTAACTTAACTCTAACCTTGGCTTAATAGATCATGGCTGGGGGCTTGCGTGTTACCGAAGATGGATATAACCGAGTCACTGAAAGCCTAGACCTAAGAGTTACAGAAGAATACTTCCCCCTCTACGGTACCTCTTCTATGAGTGCTGTAGGGGAGGTTCTCTCTGTAGGCGGAATCTTGTTAGGTATGCAAGCCTCTTTAGTAGGTGCTTTATCTGAATTAGTAGGACAGACCTTCACTGCTGGTGCAGTTTCTACCATAGCTGCTTCTGGAACAATTACATCTGATGCTGAGTGGTATAAAAACTTCATAACTACATTAAATGGTTCTGTAACTATTACAGGTAAAGCTGGATATCTACTAGATTTCTCTTCAAGTCTAACCTCAGATAGTCAACTAGGATTACATCCTGACATCATTCGTTATGTCGAGTCATCATTAAGTTCATCTACAGATTCATCTTCAATTATCAATTTATCTATGCCTCTTAATGGGGATCTAAGTTCGCAAAGTGTTGCTGAAAGTATTCCTAAGTTTACTGTGGATGCTCACTTTGATGGACAAGCTATTTCATCTACTGATCCTCAAGGGTATCTAATAGTTAAAGTGTTTAGCTCCCTAACAGCTGAGGCTATTTCTATTATCTATCCACAATTGATTGAAGCTGCAATTACCTTGCAAGGTGGTTCAGGCTCAGTAAATGCTTATGGAGGATTCTTAGCTAGTGGCGAGGCAAACTTAAATACAAATGGAATACTGAATGGAACTGCTCAAATGATACTTAATGCGATTGTGACACATGATGTCAACCGAAGGGTTACTGAAGATGGCGGTATCCGCATTACAGATAGCGGAGACTTCCGGACTCTGTTTGGTGAAGTTAACCTTATTGATTCACAACTAATTACCACTCCTACTATTTCTACTTTCTCTGGGTCTATCCATGCAAACAAAGCGGAACAGTGGGGAAATGTTGTGCCGTGGGTTAAACGTGGAGACGATTGGGTAAGACCTAAGGTCTATGTAAAAG
>JACCDH011158200.1_pt1 | contig 14520 bp, 7 predicted proteins | sample 7442481 | NCBI WGS metagenome assembly JACCDH01 (sample SAMN15323433, study PRJNA562643) | freshwater metagenome | isolation source: river surface water | place: USA:Blue River Watershed | collected 2017-08-15
AAATGCAAGAGGCTGTAGTAATTGTGTTTCAATATTAAATTTAACACGCCACCCTGTTTCATTTACAGGAGTTCCGTTTAATGACAATAAAGAAATTGGATCAACTGATACTGCTATTCCTTGATAGTAATTGTACTCTAAAGAATCTCCTTGGATTTTAACAACATCGTCTGTTTTAAATCCGTGATCTTCGTTAGTTACAAGTGTGGCAATATTTCTTCTTCTTATAATTGATTTAATATTTTTAAAATTTGTTCTTTTGACAATATCATCTTTTTGGTAAAATGTAGAAGGTTTCCAAAAACTTCTATATTCTAATGAATTAGTTGACTGATTTACTTTACCTACAATCTCACCGTCGAGATTTAAACTTAATCCGTTTGGTAGTCTTCCGTCTTCTAATGTGTAAAGAACAGCAGAAGTTGATAGTGTCGTTTCGGCCTTTACGCTCAGGGTACTAATGTAGCCAGAGTCAATAGATCCTAGGTCACCAGGGCTTATCCATCGCATTGTACTTTCAATTTCTCCAAGTATGTCAACATTAAATACCCTACGGCTAACAGCCTGCTCCCCGCCTTGGCCAAATCTAATGGCTTTGATTGTAAATTGAAAGTTTTTAGTAACAGCAGGTTGGTACGGCACTACTCCGAATACCTCTCCGGAAGTCTCATCAAACTCCATGCCTGGAGGTAAAATGCTGTCTGTACCCATAAAAATACCAGAACCGTTTGGTATTGTAAATTCAAGTGACGGACTTACTGTGAGTCTGTATATATCTCCGCCTAATACATCAACATCGGTTATTGTATATGTTTCACCAGTTGCTCCAGTAATGTCTCCGCTCATGTTTATTTTATAACCAACAACCGGTATACTACTTGACTTTTCTATCCTAATACTAGTTGACCCTATTCTGTTATCAGTTGATACTTCTTTAACAGCAATACCGTTTAGTAAAGAATTAACTTCTGAAAATTGATAAGCAACAGGTCCTAAATCTGTAAACCCTTCGTAAATATCGATTTTAAAAGTTTGATAATTGTTTGCTCTTCTTAAACCTAGGTAATTTGGAGTTGTAAATATAGGTGCTCTAACATAAGTTACATCAGCGGTATACGCACCTGTTCCTGCACTGGTAACAATATTATCTGCTCTAAAGAAATCATCTCCTACTACAAATATTCTAAACTTTCTTTTAGTAACACTGTCGCCGTCGGTTATAGTAACTATAAATTCATAATTTCGATTTAGTTTTCGAGGTCTTCCTGTTGGAACACTAAAGTCAAAAACAGTTAAATCAAATACATAAGTGTCGTATCCGTTATTAGGTCTGTAACCGAAATCGTAGGCTACTTGATCATACAATCCTTCGTCGTATTTTCCTTCCCCTGCTGCTAAAGGTATTGCAAGCAACGGTTGAACAAACCCAGTAATTCTTCCAGATTCAGTTAATACAAGCCCGGGAGGAAGTTCACCATCATCACTAGCTATGAAATATTGTAATTGTTGTCCAGAAGCAGTATCAGTATCGCTTGCACTAAGTTGAAAATCAATAAAACTGCTATCTAAAATATAGTATGCGCTGTTAGTTCCAACAGGCAATAATCCTTCTGGTTGAAGCCATTGGGGCTCGTCGGCTCCGATTACCGTAATAAAAAATGTTCTGTCTGATATATTACGGCCTTTACTTGCCCTAATAACAAATTTAAATTCGGTTGTTCTTGGAACTTCAAATGGTGTTCCTTTAATACTGCTGCCTACAATTCTAAGACCCGGCGGTAAGTTTCCAGTAATAACAGAGAATGTTATTCCTGTAGATGTACTAACAGGTAAAGAAATATTAACTGTTTGACGCTCGTTTAAAGTACCTAGGTTAAAACCAGACGGCTGATTCCATACTGTTAATGCCATTTTAACTCCATTTACAGTATTTACCGAAAATTAGTTTAACGGAATCTGTAGATCTTTGGTCTTGGATATACTGCGCCTGTTGTTGGTCTAATACCCTGGACATTTTTAGGCACTTGTTGTCCAGTTTCTGGACGGTCATTTTTATAATAGAGATATAAATTAGGTGCTCCTTGTATATCTCTTATATCTGTAGGCCCGCCTGTTGTAGCTAGAACTTGGTTAGATTTAGCCACACCTGTAATATATGCCTTAGCTTGCACTTGATTCCAGTGCGGATTTTGCTCTAATGCACAGGCTAAAACTCCACAAACCTGAGGACTTGCCATACTAGTTCCGTTAAGTTTAGCTAGGTAGTAACTACCGTTTCTAGAATCACTAACTCCGCTAGTAAAGGCACTTAAAATGTTAGTGCCAGGCGCCCAAATATCAACCCCGGGACCGCAATCGCTGTAATATGATTTTCTATCAATGGATAATGAATCTATTGCCCCTACGCATATATTAGGCATGTTATATCCTTGATCGCCAGGAGGTCTTTCACTATCAAAAATATCATTTGCTGTAGGACTAGTTCCACGCATATAATAATAAGGATTAGCAACACTAGCGGGATATCTGTTTGCCATTTCAAATGTATTATCCCAGTCAAGGCCGCCAGGAACATCGTGCTTCCATAATCCGTTACCGGCAGCGCCCACAAATATAATACCTTCTGCCATAGCGTCTTCAATGTCTGCATCTAATGCCGGAACTCTAGAAGGAATGCGTTGTCCAGAAATAAATCCCCAAGCATTCAACTGAGCAGTACTAAATCCACCACTTGAAGTAGTCTTTCTGTTATTACTACCTAATTGAAGATCTATTTGTGTAGGAATTGCTTCGTAGAATACATATTCACAAACCATTCCAGGACTACCTAATGTACCCGATGTTGAAGCATTTCCTTCAATCCTAATTCTATAAGTTCTGTTAGGACTAGTTCCTTCCTCACCATAGTAGATTCTTTGTACACTGTTATCTGCACAACTCCACATAATTTTAGGTAGGTTAGGATTTGAAGGCCCTAATGAGCTATAATTTGTTGATCCAGAAGTAAAAGTTATGTAATGATTAGTACCAACATACAATGTACTATAACTGTTTCCTAAATAAGTTATATTAAACGGTAAATTAATGGTCCAATAACCATCATCAAAATTGCCGCTTGTCGGAGTTGTTGAAGCAGTTAGAGATCCTGCTCCTAACAATTGATTTGTAATTTCTGTAACAGATGCAGTTGCTGGAGTTGATTCTGTAATAACAGTTAGGCTCATAGCAGATGCATAAGTTATGTTTTGCCCTTCTGTGGTAATTACAGTGTCGTAAGTTACAGTATATGTTTCATCGTTAGGTAAGTCGACACTGTTTTGTCGTATCTCAACTTCTATAGTGCCTCCGTTTTCTGAAGAAGCCGTATCTGTATAAGTATAAACGACATTTGAAGATTGATCTCTTATTGTAATAGTTGCAGTTATGGACATAGTTCCAGACACTGAGTCCATAGCAATATTGTGTACTAAATTTAAAGCTGCTGGAGCATCTATTGTTATTTCATAACTAGCATCAGGTTGGACAAATTGAGTAAAATATACCTGCTGTCCTTCTTGAGTCCATGTTGACGGTTTAGTTAAAATGCTTCCGCTTGGAGGTACATAAGGACCGGTGGTTGTTATTCTATTACCTACATTTTCTTCACCGACTAATGTAGCAAGTCTTTCATTTGCTGTACAAATTCCACTATACCCTGTATAAGTTACAGTACCTCCTCCACTAGGAGTATATCTTGTTCCTCTGTAGGTCACTGCGGTAATATCTGATAAAGTCCATTCACTAGGAAAAATACTCATTCCCCAGCTATTATTAGTAATAGTTGGGTTTTTTCTTCCTGTATCTGGATTAACTGATTTATTTTTGTGAAACTCTCTTACATAATCCATAACATACTGGAAGTCCCAAGCACCAGTGCCAGGATCTCCCGCTAGATAGTATATGTTATATAAGTTAGCATCTCTAGCCCATCCCTGTGTACTGCCCCCGCAAGTTCCTGTTGTGTGAGTTGCATGATCACTAGGTGAACCAGAATAAGAATAAGTGCCTGCGCTAGTTCCTTTAACTGCTGGATTGTGTTGATACCAGTTGTATTGAACAAATCTAGTACCACCTGTGCCGTCTGCATTTACAGCATATTCGGGATGCCCTAGTGCAACTCCCGCACCGTCTATTACTACTAAATCAACATTTTTTCCTGTTGCTGATAATTTAACAGTTCCTGTTGCACTGGCGGTTCCGTCGCTGCCCCATCCTGATCTGTTTACGCCTTCAGTACAACGGAGCAGAGCAAAGTTTAACATTGTGTTACTACTGCTAGTTGATTTATCCCATCCGCTAGAAGTTTGTGTTTTTGTAGAAGCAGTCTCTCCAGGTTGGATTCCAAGGTATCTAGGATGTATTGATACTTGTTTTATTCGCGGATCTTGTTTTAGTTCTGCAACTTCCCAATCTGTTAACAAGTAGTGAGTATTTCTACTGCTTGGTTTTTTACTAACACAATCAACCGTTCTTTCCGGCACCATAGTACCGTCAGGTCTTCTATTGTCTACCATATCAGCGTAGAAAGATTCTAGATCTTTAGAATCTTTCAAAGTGACTATGTATTCTTGTTTATTAAGGTATTGTCCTATTCCGCTCATAGAACTAATCCTTATCTATAAGTTCTTCTAACTCTTGGATATACTGCTCCGGAGCTAGGTCTAATTTTATAATTTATTTTAGGAAATACAGTTCCTGTATCTGGTCTTTCTTTATAATAGAATAGTATTCTATTATTACCATCTAATAAAGAACTGCCATCATTAAATCCGCCACCGGTATTTGTCATTAAATTATTTTTAGCATAGTTTATAATATATGCTTTTGCTTCTGCTTGCGTCATATTTGGATAAGTTTCTAATGCTAATGCAAGTACACCAGTTACTTGTGCAGCACTCATACTTGTTCCGTTATATTTTTGATACAAATAACCAACGGTAATATCGCCTGTTGCTGATGTTGTACTAACATCTCCACCGGCATTAGTGTATCTAAAAGTATTAAAGTTTACTACAGTAACACTTACCATGTACGCATTAAATGAAGAATTACTACAGTTTACAGTTACAACATCACCGTTAATTAGGTCGTGGGCTTCAGTAGTAACAATAGTTGCATTGCCTGCCGATCTTGCAACCGATGATATTGCACCAGTCAATATATTTGAACCATCATTAACTGTGCCAGCAGTGTTTCCGTTTGGTTCTCCAAGGTTATTGTACACTGCCCCGATAACATTTTTTCCGGCTGCGTATAAATCGACTCTAGGACCTGTGTTGCTTATAGTGGTTTTCGTTTCACTAGAATTACTATCAAGTGCGCCTACACAAATCATATCGGGGTGACTAGAAGAAGGAGTAGCACCTCTATGGTAGTATAGTTCTAATCCGTTATCTACAAAGTAATTATCGTAGTCGTCGCCGGTGCTAGTGTCTAATTTAAATCCGCCATTGCCAGCTGCGCTGACAAAAATAATACCATCGTTAATAGCATCGGCTATATCAGCATCGATACTAGCATCTTTATAAGGAGCTAAGAAACCTGTTTGCATTAACCCAAAATTAGTTTGTAATTGACTTAGACTAAATTCGGCTCTATAGGTACTGTTAGTGTCAATATGCAGATCAATCTGTGTTGGTGTTGCCTCGTAGAATGTCATTTCCCATACAAAAGTTGGGTCATCATCAACACCGCCATTGGCAGCATCATGTCCTTCCCATCTAACTCTATAAGTTCTATTAGGGCTAGTTCCTTCAACACCGCCGTAAAGTCTTTGACAGCTCCTATCTCCTCCCGAGATAGCAATTTTTCTAGTATTTGGATTAGTTCCGCTTACTTCCCATTTTGCTGCGTCTGACGCACTTCCGCCAAACATAACAAAACTATTTGTACTTACATGAATAGGACTTCCGCCGCTGCCGTAAGCACCACCGAGGAAAGTTACAGCAAAAGGAACAGTTAATGTCCAATATGCATCGTCATAGTCGTCAACACCTGGAAATGCACCTTGTATAGGTATTCCTAGATTAGTTAAACTTGCTCTGCCAATTATAGATTTTGTTAAACTAGTACAAGTAGCTGCTGTACTACTAGTAGTTGATATTCTATTTCCGCCGTTAATTTTATTAGTTAAATCAACAATTCTTCCTCCAGGAACTAAAGAACTTGTTGAACAAACACCACTATAACCAGTATCAGTAACAGATTCGCCTAGCGTTTCAGCACCAGTTAGCTGACCTCTAAAATATACTTTACTAAATCTCGACTTTCCATTCAATGCAATGGGATTAGTTAAATCAACTCTTGAACCAAGACTCCAGCTACAATTAACTATTGTTGGATTTATTCTTCCAGTTTCCGGATTTACTGATTTACTATTGTGAAATTCTCTTATATAATCTATAACATAATAAGACGGAGTATAACTTCCGCTGCTGTCGCTGGCGTTAGAAGTAAAACCTGCGGTGTCATGTCTTAAGTTATAAATGTTTGCGCCTCTTGCCCAGCCCTGTGTTTCTCCAGCAATAATCGAAGCTACATGAGTTGCGTGATTGTTAGTACCAGAATAGTTATTATAGGAATAAGTTGAATTAGGATTTTCCGGCCATACTGCTAAATTATGATTGGCAAACCAATCGTACTGATTAAATCTTTCTCCGAATTCGGAATGATCCGGATAGGCGATTTCATCTAATACAATAATGTCGACATTTTTACCGGTAGCAGTAAAATTAACTTCGGCTGTTTGACTGCTGCTTGCACTGTCACTTCCCCATCCAGAAATATTAGTACCTAATGATGCTCTATATAGTCCCCAGTTTTTTTGATCAACGGCAATAGCGTCACCTCTACTCCATTCTGCTGTTTGGCTAGCATGAAGTTGCGATTTAATTCCCATGTCTTTTAAACTTAGAGTAACTGCTTGTATTTTTGGATCTCTTCTTAAATTCTCAGCTTCTTGTTCAGTTAACAAGTAATGAGTATTTCTACTAGAAGGTCTTTTTGCAACACAAGTTACTACACGAGATGGTGCATGTCCGTAAGTGCCTTCATTCTCCATTTCTTCATAAAAAGCAGAGAGGTCAGCTCTGCTTTTTAGAGTAACAACAAATTCTCTAAGAATATTTGACATATTAAGCTTCTAATTGAATTACTGTTAGTGTTACAGTTATTGTAGTAGAACTACCACTCTTATTAGTTACTCTTACTGGTATGTCTGTAGTTACTGTAGGATCGTCATTGAAACCTAAGGCACCTGGAGTAATCATTACAGTGTCTGCACCTGTGGTGATTACTTCAGCTATTACACCGGCTCCTGGGCTAGGATCAGTACCTTCAGTTCTACTTGCGTCTGCAATCCTAGCAGCTTCACTAGTATAAATTCTTACCCAAGCTGCTGCACTAGTTTCAACTTTCATTAACATATAACCTTTATAACCAGTTATATTAATAGGACCAGTGCCGCCAGCTGATAAACTAGATGTAGTTCCTGAAACAGTTGTTCTAGAAGCCATACTGCCACCACCACCGCCTGTGGCAGTAATAGTGATTGTGTCTGTAGTTGCGTTTGTGCTAATGCTAATACCCGAACCTGCAACTAAAGTTAATGTATCTGTAGAACTGTCAGCTACTACATCAGTTTGTCCAGATACTGAAATGGTTGCAAAACTATTACTTGCGCTACCACCAGTTCCTTCGTTATCAGCAGCAGGTGCCCAAGCAGTTCCACTCCACTTTAATACTTGACCTGTACTAGGAGCAGTAGCATCAACATCGGCTAAGTCTGCTAAGTTTACAGGTATAGTTGGTTGATTAATTAAATCATCATAATCGCCACTTGTAGCAACTGTGGCTAGTGTTGGTTTATTAAGAATCTGTGCTAGACCAGTTGTGGCACTCCAATCGGAATTTATTTGTGCAGCTGGTATAGTTGGTTGATTAATTAAATCATCATAATCGCCACTTGTAGCAACTGTGGCTAATGTAGGAGTACCTGATAAGTCGGCATAAGCACCACTTGTAGCAACTGTAGCTAATGTAGGAGTACCTGATAAGTCGGCATAAGCACCACTAAGAGCTACATCTGCTAAGGCTTGCCACGCAGTGTCGTAGTCAGTTACAGTAGACTTGACTAAAAATTCGCCCACTGCGCCACCAGCTGGTATGCCAACACCGTCAGCACCATTTGTTCCATTAGCACCAGTTGGTCCTTGGAATGCACCTAGATCTACCCATGCACTACCATCACTTACCCATAAATGTGACGGTGAAGGTGTTGTGACTACATATGCTACACCGGCAGTTACTGGTTGACTAGGTAAAGATGCACTAGTGCTAACCGAACCAGTTATAGTAATAGCCCCAATAGGAACTCCGCCGACTGTTGAGCCTGCAGGCAGTTTAACAATTCCAGTTGGTGTACTAAATGTTAAATCAGCAGTAGAAAGAGGTTGAATAGTATCAACTCTCCATACACCTGCTGGAGTTAATACAGCTCTAGGAGTAACGCTGCCACCACCGCTATTTGTTACAGAGAATGTTAACTGTGTCGGAACCGATCCTGTTGTAGGAGTTCCGTTTACTGAAGCAGTAATAATTGCGCCGTTTGCATATCCGCCGCCTGCACCAGCTACACCAGCATAACCAACAAAGGTAAGGTCTGCTATTCTGTCACCGCTCGAGAGAGTTGTAGGTGCTGCATTAGTTCCCCTCGATCTTGTCCATGTTGTGTTAACTGCATCGGCAGTTTCGTGAGACTGTGCAATTGTTAATCCAGCTCCTGGTAATCCAGTATAAGTGTCTCTAATAATATATAAATTTTGAGTTGATAATGTGCTTGATGTTGGGGTATAAGTTAAGTTGGCATTTGACTCTACTACTTGGTTACCTGTAGAATAATACATTGCTAGTCTATTAGCAGTTCCACTATTAACCTTAACACTATCAGTGGCAATACTGAACCCGTCAGTTGCTGCCGTAATAAAAATATTATTTCCAGCTAAGACATTAACTTTTCTATCAACGCTAGTTTGTGTATTTGTTAGTGTAAAAGTTCCAAGAGTTTTACCACCACCTCCAACTTCAGTTCCGGCAGATAAGTTGTATTCTGCCGCAGCAATAGCTATAGTACCTGCACTTACTTGATTGATATCAATATTAATTCCAGCTTCGAGTACAACTTCGTTTGCTATTGCATTACTGTCAGTTAATACAAGTTTTGCTCCTGCAACATCTGTTTGTCCTTCGAATGTGTAGGTAGTATCACTTGCAAGACTTGAAAACTCAATAGTAGTTGCATCAGGTCTACTGATACCAATTCCAGATCCTGCACTGAATAGAATTGTATCTTGTGTAGTATCACTGCCTGCTAAGGTAAAATTAACACCACTAGGATCTAATGAAGTTTCAATACCATAAGTAACAATAGGATCGGCATCGATTGTAATTTGGCTTGCTGTATCTCTAGTTACAGTTATTGCTCCTGATCCAACAATGCTTACATCATCTGTAGAAGCATCACTGCCTGTTAATCTTATTTTTGCCCCGCCAAGTTCAGTTTCTGCGCTGATTGTATATGTTGCACCATCGCCGCCGGTTGAAGTAGCATCAACTGATGGTTCCCACTTGCTGGTCCCTGCATTCCATTTTAAAACTTCACCGTCGTTTGGCGGTGTTGTGCTGACATCGGCTAAATCAGCTAAGTCAACCGGTATAATTCCGCTGGCATCTAAAAGATCGCTTACATCTGTTGGAATATCTCCAACTGCATAATCTAAAGAATTCCAAGCAACAGTGGGCGATCTACCAATTTTAAATTTGCCGGTATCTGTTTCTACACCTACTTCACCTGCTTCTAATACGGTATTTGCTGCAACCCATTCTGCTGCGGTACCTTTTCTCAATATAATTTGTTGGGGCATGTTAAAAATCCTCTTCGTTCTTATTTATGCAATTTTAAATTAAGGCGTTCCGCCGTCGATAATTTCAGTATATACACTGCTAGGACCCCCACCTCCGACTGTTTCTGTAAATGTTGAGCTTGGGCCGCCACCGTCGATTACACTAGTTGATGTATCTGTGATAGTAACTGATATTGAAACAGATGGTGTAATAGAGTTAAGTGTAAGCGTAAAAATTTCACTACTTTCAGTAGTAAAATCGCTTGCTATGTTAAGTGTTAAACTAGATGAGTTAGAATTAACTACAAAACTACCAGTTAAGCTGCCTAAACCTAAATCACCAGCAGTTATACCTGTTCCTGTAATAGTATATGGAACAGCAGTTCCATTGGATACATTAGTTGTAGTTAAAGTGATAGTTACTGTACCACCTTCGTTGACTGTTGCGCTGCTTCTTGCTAATGCATAAGTTGGTGTTGTTGGTGCGCTACCGCCAGCAATTAAGATGCCGCCTGCTGTTACACCATCACCTACATAGATTAATTTTGTATCTGTAACATAGATTAGCTCGCCTTCTTCGGGGACAAAGCTCAATCTGTCAGCTTCTAAACCTCTTCTTAATAGTAATGCCATTGTTATCCCCTAAATCTTAAAAAGATCCTAAATCAAGTGTAAATCCTGCAGGCGATAAAAATGATCCAAAGTCTAAATCTCCCCCTGCTGATATACCTGTAGCGTTAATAGTAACTTCACCTAGTCCGTTAGTTGGGCTTATACTTACATTAGTTCCTGCAATAATTCTACTAACACCAGCTGTTATGGTTCCTGGTTCCCAAATTGAACCACTCCATACTAGAGCTTGTCCTGTAGTAGGACTAGTACTAGAAACATTCCCTAAATCTTCCAAGTCATGGTTAGCAATACTTGAAACAGTACCGCTCAAGTTTCCGATAAAACCCAATGTAGCAGTAATATTTGTACCAGTAATTTGATTCGGAGAACTATTACCTATAACAGTTCCATTAATCGATCCAGAACTAACACTGATATTATCGAAAGTACTTAATCCCGAACTGGCAATATCTCCTACAACATTTCCGTATAAATTTCCAGTTACATCTCCAGTTACATCACCTGTTAAATTACCAGTTACATCACCTGTTAAATTACCAGTTACATCACCTGTTAAATTACCAGTTACATCACCTGTTAAATTACCAGTTACATTTCCAGTTACATCACCTGTTAAATTACCTTCGAAAGATGTAGCTACTACTTCACCTGTTAGATAGATATTTCCTGTTCCTAAAATGTTGTAATTATTAACATTTAAATTCCCACCGAGTACTGGATTAGGATCTTCTTCTACAGCATTAATACTATCTGGTGTATTAATTGTTATTTCATTGTTGTCGTAAGTAACATATATGTTTAATCCAGATTTAATTGACCTTAACTGTAGATTCTTATTAAATTTCTGTAAAAATATTGGAGCACCGCTGCCTAAATTATCAGCACTAATAACTCTATTAAGATCTAAATCGCCAACAGTTTCGTTATATTTGGTGAAAGCAGAACGAAGGTCGTCGCCCGTACCATCGTTTGAATAATTTCCTAAATTAACTTGAAGTATTGCCATAATTCGCTCTCTATACTATATTTAGCTGGTTCTCAATTTTGCAAGGCCTAGCGTTTTTAATATGCGTATATAAAGCCAACCAATATCAAATTCCCAAAACTTTTGACTAAATTTTGCACTAGATCCGTTAGAATGATGGTTATTGTGTAGCTCTTCGCCGCCTATCCAGAATGCCCACGGAACTAGGTTTCTGCTTGTATCATTAGTTTCGGTGTTTCTATAGCCCCACCAATGAGCTAACCCGTTAATGACACCTGCTGCCCAGAAAGGAATCCATAACATTTGAATCCCCCACACAATAACCCCGACGGGACCAAAAAGAACAAGATCTATGATCAACATTAAAAAAATTCCTATCAAGGGGTGGGGAGTATAAATTGTCCGTTCAATCCAATCATTGGGCGTGCCGTGACCTAACTCTTTAATCATTATTTTGTTTTTCTTTGCTTTTGCATATAAGAATGCACCGCCAAATAGCACACGCCATATTCCGTAGATCTGAGGACTATGCGGATCTGCTGGCGTATCACTGGCTTGATGATGTTTTCGATGAACAGCAACCCATTCTCGAGTATTCATACCTGTAGTAAGCCATAGCCAAAGTCTCATAAAGTGACTAACTACAGTATGAAACATTACACTACGATGGCTCTGACTACGGTGCAGGTATAAGGTCACACACATAATTGTTATATGTGTGAATAATAAAGTTAATAAAATTATATACATAATGGGTTATCTTAACTGCTCAATGATACAATATGCTTGTCCAGCAATTTCAACACTATTAGGCATGACTTCTGCTATTACAGTAACTCTATAGACCTTGCTAAAATTTTGATCAGTAAATGTAAAACCAATACTATCACCAGGTGCTGATAGATTACCAAAATTGTCCCAAATAGTGTTTCCTGATGTTTTACTAGATGAGCCTGCGTAGACATTTACTGGGGCTGGATACATTCTGTAGGCACTAACAATAACTGTAGTGTCTGGATTTTGATAATTAACTTCTACATCTAATGTGTTATTATTGTTGGTTACTCTTACTGAAAGATTATCTCTTGTAGCATCTTGTATTCCCGGAGCAATAACAGAAGATCCTGAATGTGTATTAGTGATACCGGGATATGCTGTAGTTTGAACTGTTGAGTCTGGGAATGTTAGACTACCGTCTTTGCCGAATACCCAATCGTAAGTGGCTAATGGTGTGAAGCCATTAATGTCTAAATCTACTGAATTAGTTCTTAAGGTTAACTTGTCTTGACTACCTATTAACAACGGACCAAGGATTCCAAGATTTAACGATTGGTTAGTTAAATCTTCTTCGATCCAACTGCTACCGGGAAGCATGATAGCGGGTTTTCTATTTGTAGAGTAATCAGCCAAGCCAAAGTTTCTAAAATCCCAAGTAAAGTTAGGATTACCAGTGATGCCAATATATGTTCTAGTATTACCAGTTAAATTTAATCCCGATACACCGCCGCTTGTTGCTGGGTTGAGAGTAGAAATTTTTGACACAGTATCTGGGAATGTTAATAAGCCATCATCACCAAACTGCCAACTGTGAGCAGTATCAGTTGAGTCAGTAACAATGTTAACTACTCCGCCTGCTTCAACATTGAAGTTGTTCATTCCTCTAAACTCAATGTTACTGTCAGAAGGATCTAATACAGCATTGTTTGGGAATCTAAGAGAACCATCACTGCCGTCAAAGACCCAGAGCCTATTGGTATCTGTGTAGTCTGCGACAATGCTTACACTATAGTTACTGGCTATCGTTATGTTGCCGGCTTTAGATACTGTGAGTGTTCCCACTGATCCTTGAACATAATCGGCACTCTGTATGGTCACTGGATATGTTGATGCTCCTAACCCTGGGTTGGCTTCGTTGTAGTATATAGAAGTATAACCGCCGGCCTGACCTGTAGAAGAAACAGTTCTCTGTGTATTATCAGGGAATGTGATAATCCAGCCTGCCTGTACTTGATCAGTATCGGCATTAGTTGGAACTTCTAACACACTGGCTCCGCCTACATAGTCTACAGTGTCGCCTGCGGCATTAAGAGGAACAGTGATAATAGTTCCGGCTTCAGCAACTGTAGAAGTGTCAATTAACTTACCCGAGCCAGGTAACTCTAAATCACCACTGCCTTTAAAGTAGAAGTTTTTTGGAGGATTAGTTGTGCCTGCTTGAATCAATACACCTGTGCTACTGTAATTTCCTATAGTAAGATAAGTTGATGCGGCATCTGTGTTACTAGGTAAACCAATATATGCTGTAGAGGACATCTCACCTTGTCCCCATAGTCTTATACCATCCTGTCCTATAATTCCAGCACCAGAAGGTAATGTTAGACCGCCAACGGAATCAAATCTCCATTGTTTAGTAGTGCCAGCACCAGTACCGTCGTCTGCGGATATCTGGACATAATTGCCAAGGTCACTGAGTCGTACATTGTTTAATTCGCCGCCTAAGAATAAGTCAGCGGTGCTTTGATCTATAGTGCCACCAGCACGGATATGTATATGTCCAGGCTCACCGTATGTAGGATCAATAACAAGATATTGATCTGTGCCTAATCCAGCATCTGGTATGAGTTTGATAGTGTCACGATTTAAGTTATCGCTGCTATCTGCGTTACTACCGTAAAATACACCCGGACTTAGAACTTTACTCTTCTGATGCGTTCTTGTACCGTCACCGATAATCAATGCTGGTTTATTGTTGTCATTGTAAAGCCCAATCTCACCTGCGGTAGGAACTCTGTTAGTATCGTTGGTATTAGCATCAGCACCGTCTACACGGCTTGTAGGTATTCTATATACTCTTGTCATTTTTGTTGTTCCTTATTAATCCCAAAACTCTGAACCGTAGAATACCGTAGCACTCCACTGTATCTTTATAGTAGTGCCTTCGCCGTTAGTGCGTCTGGCTCTGAG
>JACCDH010493456.1_pt1 | contig 14519 bp, 10 predicted proteins | sample 7442481 | NCBI WGS metagenome assembly JACCDH01 (sample SAMN15323433, study PRJNA562643) | freshwater metagenome | isolation source: river surface water | place: USA:Blue River Watershed | collected 2017-08-15
AAATGATGGGTAATTTGTTGTTTTTGTTGCCCAAGCCACGGCGACGATGATGGTTGTTTTGACACTGTAGATTCGTTTTTCTGTTCTTTGTCACTAACTGTAGGAGATGCTACTGATTTTGCTAGTTGATGTTGGACAGCCACAGGCGTGTTTACCGTGGATGTGTTTACCGTGGACACCCACTCGAGAGAGCTCTTCTCCATGGACACTCTCCTCGTTTACCGTGGACACCCACTCGATAGCTTTACTTTGGACACCCACTCGTGCGAGATCAATCCTATGGGTGTCCATGGTTTTCGTCGCTCGAGAGAGGTTTTCTCCATAGACACTCTCCTGAGACCAATCCTATGGGTGTCCATAGTCGCCCCAAATTTGGCGGTTTAAATTTATCTTTATGTTCCTAATCAAGTTTTTAACCCTGAACAACAGTCAGGGTTAAAAACTTTGCAATTTCAATGACTTCAGTCAAAGCTAATCAACAATGCGGGTTGTGCTGGTAAGTGCCATCACAGTGTGACAGTGCTGGGTGTTCAACGAGCAATCCAGCGTTTAAGAGGTTGATCAGTTGCTTTCCTATTAGAACTTTCTAATATATACTTATTTCAGATTTATCTAATTAACAGGTTGAGGAGTCGTTATGCGCTTATGGTCTGCCGCGTTGTTGTTATCACTTGCTAGTGGTTCGACATTGGCAAGCGATTGGATCCAAGTCAGCCCGCAGTCGGAACCTGTATGGCTAGAATTACCAGCATTGGTTGAGGCGGTGAACCAGTCGACGATCTCCGCACAAACCAGCGGTCGTATCACCGAGCTACCCTACGACGTCAATGACTATGTACCACAAGGGGCTGTGGTGGTGCGCTTTACCGACACCGAACAAAAAGCCCGAGTTGAGCAAGCTAATGCGGCGTTGGCCGAAGCCAGTACGCGCTTTGACGAAATGAGCAAAGAACTTATCCGCATCAAGGACATCCACAGCAAAGGCTTAGTCGCCAAAGCCGCACTGGACATGGCGCAAGCAAATTTTAACGCTGCCAAAGCCCGGTATGAACAAGCTCAAGCAGCTGGCAAAGCAGCACGCGAGCAGTTGGAACAAACTGTGGTCCGTGCGCCTTACAGTGGCATTTTGCAACAACGCTTGGTGCAACTTGGTGAATTGGCGGTGCCGGGTAAACCGCTGTTACAAGGTTTGAGTTTGGAGCACCTTCGTGTAGTCACGCAGTTGCCGCAAAGCCAACAGCAACGAGTGCGGCAAAGCGAACAGGCACAATTGCAACTGCAAGATGGCGCTGTCCTCGCCGTCGGTAAACCTGAGCTTACTATTGCACCGCAAGCCAATTCACAAAGTCATAGCTTCCAACTGCGTGTCAAACTGCCGCAGGCCGATTACGGCGCGCAGAATTTATTTCCAGGCTCGTGGGTCCGCTTACGGTTTCAAACAGGCAGCGAACAGCAGCTGCAAGTGCCCACAAGCGCCGTGTTATGGCGCGGTGAAGTGTCGATGGTGTGGCTAAAACAACAAGACAACATCGCCCTACAGCCGGTGCGACTGATGCGTATTGATGACCAACGTTTGATGGTGTTAAGCGGCCTCAAAGCAGGGGCGGTGATAGCACAAGATGCTAAGGCGCTATTGGCGCAGAGTGTGGCGCAAGATCATGCGACCACAACAGCCAAACAATAAGGAGCGCAGCATGAGCGAAAAACTGGGCTTGTCGGGCCATCTCGCCAACTTCTTTAAACGCAATCAAATCACGCCATTGTTGGCGTTAGTCGCATTCTTATTGGGTCTGTTTGCGGTATTGGTGACGCCACGCGAAGAAGAGCCGCAAATTGAGGTGACCTTTGCCAACGTATTTATTCCGTATAGCGGTGCGTCGGCAGCAATGGTCGAGCAACAAGTGGCGGTACCGGCTGAGAAGATCATTGCTGAAATCAGTGGTGTTGAGCATGTGTATTCAGTGTCTGAGCCTGGTCGCGCCATTTTAACGGTACAGTTTAAAGTCGGCCAAAAACGTACCGATGCGTTGGTGCGGCTGTACAACGCGTTTTATGCCAAGGCCGATTGGCAACCGCAAAACGCGGGTATTGGCCCTGTGCTGATTAAACCCAAAGGCATCGACGATGTGCCAGTGTTTGCGGTGACTTTATGGAGTAAACAGCCAGCGGTCAGTCGCCTTGACTTGCAAGCTGCAGCGCGGACCTTGGAAGAGCAGTTACAACAGATCAGCGGCAGTCGCGATATTTACAGTATTGGTGCGCAAAACGAGCAAGTCAGTGTGCGGTTAGATCCTGCCCGCTTGGCGGCATATCAAGTCAGTTTACCGCAGTTGCAGCATGCCTTGGCTCAAGCGGGGCAAGTTAGTCATAGCCAAGCATTGCTCGCTGTGAATCAAACCATCGAACTGCAAGCTGGGGCATTTTTAAGCAGCGCCAAGCAATTGGGTGACTTAGTGGTTGCAGTAAAGGCCACGCCAGAAAGCCAGTTGCCGATTTACTTGCGTGATGTTGCCGACATCAACATGGGGGTTGCTGAACCCACGAATTATGTTCAGCACTGGCAGGTTGGAGAGCAGGCGCCAAGCCCCGCGGTTACGGTGGTGGTGGCCAAGCAACCCGGTTTTAACGCGGTTGATGTCAGTCAAGCACTGGAGCAAAAGCTTACACAGTTACAAACACGCTTTTTATCCCAAGACATCGAGCTGACGATTAGCCGAAATTACGGCGAAACCGCCAAAGATAAAGCCGACACCTTGATCCACAAATTGATGTTTGCCACTGCGTCGGTGGTGCTGCTGGTGGCGTGGGCGTTGGGTTCACGTGAAGCCTTTGTGGTTGGGATGGCGGTTGTGATCACACTCGCTGCGACCTTGTTTGCCAGCTGGGCCTACGGCTTTACGCTGAACCGGGTGAGCTTGTTCGCGCTGATTTTCTCGATTGGTATTTTGGTCGATGATGCGATTGTGGTCGTGGAAAACCTGCATCGCCATTGGTTAATGGGTAAAAAGCCGCTGGCGGAAGCATTACCCTATGCTGTGGAAGAAGTCGGTGGCCCGACTATTTTAGCGACCTTTACCGTTATTGCGGCGTTGCTACCCATGGCGTTTGTGTCTGGCTTGATGGGCCCGTACATGAGCCCTATCCCAATCAACGCCAGCATGGGCATGCTGATTAGTTTGCTGGTGGCGTTCATCTTCACGCCCTGGTTGTTTTTAAAAGTGTTTGAACGAAAAGCGCCGGGGGGGGGGGACGGGGTGTCTGTGCAGGGGTCTGTGGACACCCATCATACAGATTCTAACTTCGGGGACTGTGGACACCCACTCGTTGCCGGCACTTGCTCTGTGGACACCCATTGCTCTGTGGACACCCATCATACACAAGACGAAAAACTGGAACGCTTCTTTAGTCGCTTGATGACGCCGTTTTTGGGTAAGCGAGCTGGGCGACGTAATCGGGTGAAGCTGTTGTTGGGCCTACTTGGCGCGATTTTAGCGTCGGTGCTGCTAGTTACATCGCAACAGGTTGTCTTAAAAATGCTGCCGTTTGATAACAAATCGGAGTTCCAAGTGGTGGTTGATTTGCCAGAAGGCAGTACCCTGGAACAGACACAAGCGGTACTCAATCAGGTGAGTCAGGCTGTGCTCTCTCAACCTGAAGTGACGCATCTACAGACCTATGCTGGCAGCGCTGCTCCTATTAATTTCAATGGGTTAGTGCGGCAATATTATCTCCGCGCCTATCCGTGGCAGGGGGACGTGCAAGTCAACTTACAAAACCGTCATCAGCGTTCTGAACAAAGTCATGACATTGCGCTGCGGGTGAGGCCGTTGTTAAGTGCGTTGGAAAAGTCGACCGGTGCAAGCATTAAGCTAGTGGAAGTGCCGCCAGGCCCCCCCGTGATGGCGCCGCTGGTTGCCGAGGTGTATGGGCCTGATTATGCAACGCAGCTGGATATCGCTCGCTCACTTGAAAAAACCTTCGCCGCGACGTCCAACATTGTGGATGTCGATAGCACCATTGAAGCACTTCAGCCGCGCTGGCAGCTTGTGATCGATCAACAAAAAGCCGCGTTGCTGGGCGTATCTGTTGATAGCATCACCGCGGCTGTGCAAATGGCAACTGAGGGCTATAACGCCGCTTACCTGCGCAATGACCATAAACGGGCATTAACACCAGTGCAGCTGAAACTCAGTGAAGGTGCGTTAGCGAATTGGCAATCGTTGTCGCAACTGACGATCCCCTCGAACCAAGGCACGCAAATTCCATTAGGCGAGTTGGTGCAAAAAGTCGACACTCATCGTGAAAATGCTATTTATCGCAAGGACTTACGTCCAGTGGTGTTCGTCACTGCCGACTTGGCTGGTGGTACTGATAGTCCTTTGTACGGCATGTTGGCGATCAAAGCGGCCTTGCAGCAATCGCAGAGTTTTGCAATGGAGCAGCAGTTTTTCCACGCCCCAACCGACTTAGACAAACTTAGTATCAAGTGGGACGGCGAATGGCAAATCACCTTCGAGACCTTCCGCGACATGGGTATTGCCTATGGGGTTGGGCTGATCATGATTTATCTGCTCGTGGTAGCGCAGTTTAAATCGTATGGTATCCCTTTGATTATTATGGCGCCAATCCCGCTCACTTTGATTGGTATCATGCCGGGGCATTGGCTGCTGGGGCAGCAGTTTACCGCGACATCGATGATTGGCATGATCGCACTTGCCGGTATCATCGTGCGTAACTCTATCTTGCTAGTGGATTTTATTCAGCAGCAAACGGCTTCAGGCGTTAGTTTAGAGCGAGCCGTGGTGCATGCCAGTGCTGTGCGTGCACGACCTATTGTGCTGACGGCGTTGGCAGCCATGCTGGGAGCTATGTTTATCCTCGATGACCCTATTTTTGGTGGCCTGGCCGTGGCATTGATTTGTGGGATGTTAGTGTCGACGCTATTGACTCTGGTGGTGATCCCAGTGGTGTATTACGCCTACAACTATCAACAGGTTGCATCAACAACATCATAAGCAACAGCTAGGGTTGAATTAGAAAGGGAGCTGCGGCTCCCTTTTTGTTTGGACACCCACTCGAAGTTTATTTCTTGGACACCCACCAGATTTCCACACTCCTTGACATTAACATTTTTGCAACCATAGTAATAAAAGCTTCCCCTTCGACACGGACCGTCAAGGAGTTCCCTATGCCAATTCCGCGCAAAGCCTTAGTGTCAGTTGACACCACCCCGAGTTACCACGTGGTTAGCCGCTGCGTGCGTCGCACCTTTTTGTTTGGTGTGGTTGATAACAAAGACTTTAGCCATCGCCGTGATGCGATTGTTCAGCGCTTAAGCGAGCTCACCCAGCTGTTTTGTATCGACATTGCCGCCTACGCCATCATGTCCAATCACTATCATTTGGTGGTGCGAATTCAAAAACAACGGGCGTTAGATTTATCCGTCACAGACGTTATCAAGCGCTGGAGCAGATTGTTTTCATTGCCGTTTTTAGCCCAGCGTTACGCCAATGACGAGGTGCTAACCGATGTTGAACTGGTGGAAGCCGAGCTGCAAATTGAAGAGCGGCGCTCTCGGCTTTATGACTTAAGCTGGTTTATGCGTTGTTTAAACGAGCCGATTGCTCGAGTCGCGAATTTAGAAGATGGCTGCACCGGCCGGTTTTGGGAAGGGCGCTTTAAATCGCAAGCGTTATTAGACGAACGAGCCGAGCTGCAAGCCATGGCCTACGTCGACTTGAACCCGATTCGCGCCAAGATGGCAGATACGCTTAAACACAGTGACTTCACGTCTATTCAAACCCGAGCAAACTTTAAAGATTCGCCAATGGGGCCATTGCTGCTGCCCTTTGCCGGTGACTCCCATCAAAGCAACAACCCAGAGCACATCCCATACAACTTAATCGAATATATTCAACTGCTTGAATGGACAGGACGGCAAGTCAAAGCCGGTAAACGCGGTTACGATGCAAGTGAAATACCATCGATATTCGAGCGTCTTAAAATCAGCACTGCCGCTTGGCTACACAACTGCGAAGCGCTAGAAAAAACCTATTATCGGGTCATCGGCAGTGCGGCAAGGCTTAAAGAGTTTTGCCAGGCATTGAAACAACAACGTGTGCTCGGAATAACGGCGGCAAGGCACGCATTTGGTTAGTCCCCCTAAAAATTGGCAACGAAATAGGAAAAGACAGTACGTTTGAGTTCTCGCTCGCGCCAAATTTAGCTGTTGTTCCTTTCAATAACCCAGATATTTGGTTTTTAAACGCTTCACCAGAAAAAACCACCCAATTGATTGGCTTTTAAGTGCTAGTGATTAGCAAACCTCGTGCGGTTTAGTGGTTGTCCGGTTTTGTTATGGCTGTCCAAACTAAGAACCAGTCCAAACTAAGAACCCATGGTTTAGTTGCATGGATGTCCAAGCAATGTGGATGTCCAAGCAATGATGTGGATGTCCAAGCAATGGATGTCCAAGCAATGATGTGGATGTCCAAGCAATGAAATCATGAATCCAAAAGTTCGCGCCATTGTGGTGCGATTTTCTGTTGTTGCAAACGTATGCAGTAAATTTGCACCATACTGGTGCTGTTGTAGGCAAAGCCAATCGTCTAAGCTGGCCTAAAAAGCAGCAGGGAAATTTGGTATGTCGCAGCCGATGTTTGGTCGTTTTTCGCATTCGTGGTCCGCATTAGCCTTGGCGATGACCTTGGCGCTCGGTGGCTGTAACCCAGCTACAAACGCACCCGCCCCCTCTTCAAGCACAGCAACACCTGCAGAAACGACCACAGCCCAGCCTGGCGCACGCTGGTGGGACAATGCCGTTTTCTACCAAATTTGGCCACGCAGCTTTGCCGATAGCGACGGTGATGGCGCGGGGGATTTTGCAGGTATCGAGCAAAAAATCCCTTACTTCCAAGAGCTTGGCGTGAATGCCTTGTGGTTAACACCGGTGTTTGAAGCGCCTAGCTATCATGGCTACGATTTCACAGAGTTTTATCAAGTCGAAAAAGACTACGGTTCGATGGCGCAATTTGAGCAAATGGTTGCAGCCGCCAATGCCAAACATATTCGCGTGATTTTGGACCTAGTCATCAATCATATATCTGACCAACACGATTGGTTCAAGCGTTCAGCCGCCGGTGAAGCACCCTATAAAGACTATTTTATTTGGCGCGATAGTTTGCCCGCAGACGGCTGGGGCCCAGCGTGGGACTCAAGCAAAGACGATCCCAAAGCGGTCTGGCATTATAACGAAACACGCAAAGCTTGGTATTACGGCGCCTTTGGGGCGTCGCAGCCTGATTTGAACCTGACGCATCCAGATGTCGTCGCTGAAATGAAAAAAATGGCTAAGTTCTGGCTTGATAAAGGGGTAGCAGGCTTTCGCTTAGATGCTGTGCGATACGCTATTGAAAATGGCCCTAAACAACAAGCAGACACAGCTCAAACCATTGACTATTGGAAAGATTTTTCCAGCTACGTCCGCTCTGTCAAACCCGATGCCATGTTAGTCGGTGAAGCGTGGGCTGACTTGCCGGTGTCTGCCAAATATTATGGCGACGGCCAAGGGTTAGACTCCGGCTTTGATTTTGACTTCGGTTATAAAGTGATGAGCCTTCTGCAAAGCCAAGGTGGGGTAAAGGCTGAGTTTGGCACTATGGCGAGCGACCAAAGCAAGGACACCCACCTAACCCCAGCGAGCGTGTTGATGGCAAATATGCAGCAGCGCAACACCTCGGGGGCACCACAAGGCTACTTCAGCCCATTTTTAACCAATCACGACCAACCGCGCATTGGTTTTCAACTGGCTGGCGATCTTGCTAAGGCAAAACTGGCGGCAGCCATGTTGTTTAGCTCACCCGGCACACCTTACATCTATTACGGCGAGGAAATCGGTTTGAACCAAGCCAGTGACGCCGAACATATTCAGCGCCGCGCGCCGATGTTTTGGTCGCAAGGCAAGCAAGCAGGCTTTACTAGTGCTGATACGGCATGGGTGCAAAAGTCTGACCTGTTCCCACCCCAACAGGAAACCAGCTGGTGGGCGCCGTTTTTAGCCCAACAACTGGCCGCAAACCGAACTGTTGCAGATATGCAAGCCGATAAATCCAGCCTCTGGCAGCTCTACAAGTTACTGATTGGATTGAAACAAAGTCATGCTGAGTTTGGTGTGGCGGGCAGCTACCAGGCTGACATGGTTAGTAACGACAAGCTACTACAAATTCGTCGCGAATTGGATGGCAAACGGACGGTGATGTTGTTGAATTTAGGTGCTGAATCTGCGCCAATACCAAAAGAATTGTTGGATTCAACGGAGTTAAAAACCGTCTGGTCTGAACCAAATAGCACGGCCACTGAGTTGGCGGCTGGACAACTGCGTATCTTTAGTTACTGACCGGGTTCGGCGCTCTGACTCCGACCCCGGTCCCTTGCAGCTGATGATAGTCGCATCCGATTTGGTGCGGTAGTGTGGTTGCAGCGGGCCTTTTAAAGGACCAGAGCGCCCTTTCGGCTTTTCAAATTCAATAGGTTACATTCACGAGTCCCTGCAGCGGAAGTCGTCTTCCTTCTGCTGCAACTGCGTAACCGGGTCAGCAATGACCCGGTTTTTTCCGTTCGCTAGCTACCTATGCACGAGCAAGCATAGTATCAGCGAGCAACACTTCGACCGCGCATGTTTTGCTTGTTCAAGTGAAATGTCTGATAGATTCTGTGGAAGATGTTGAGTGACGAACTGAGGCGTGTGAATAAATTCTATGATGACCTAAATGTTTGACTAGACACGACTTTAGACCTCTGGGGGCACGGGCGAGTTTGTGGAACCGAAAGTGTCCCTGTCGCGTGTTGAGGCACTAAGACAACTTGATTGCGACCGGCGACTTTGGCTTGATACAAAGCTTGGTCGACGGTTTGATACAAAGTCTCAGCACTTAGCTGCGGCTGAGCAACCACAGCAATCACGCCAATACTCACTGTCAGCAACTGTCCGTTGGCAAACGACATTTGTAGGTGTCGGACATCTTGCAGCACTGATTCCGCCATCGTTGTCAGATCAGATGACGCGGTTATGCGAACCAGTAAGGCAAATTCATCCCCACCAATACGCATAGCGATGTCTCCAGGTCTGCGGGCGTGAGCTTGAAGCACGGCAGCAACCTTACGCAGACACAAATCACCTGCAAGATGGCCAAATTCATCATTATAACTTTTGAAATGGTCCACATCGATTAGTAGTAACCCAATCCATGTTTGATCGCGTTGACTTAAACGCAAGGCTTCAATCAAGGATGCATCGAACAACCTACGATTTCCTAGCCCCGTCAATGGATCTTGCCGTGATAGCGCCTCTGCGCGTTGCTCGGCTATTTTTCGTTTGGTGATATCGTGATGGGTAATGACAAAATAGTCGGGTTCAACGCCCTGCAGTATTGTAATGCGCATAGTAAACCAACGTTGGCGTGTTGGGCTGTGGCAGGGATATTCGTAACTGAAGGCACTGACTCCTGCATGGACGACGGTCAGCATGCCACTGAGAATATCGGATGCGTTGAGGTCACCGGCTGCGCATGATTTTTTTAAAACATCTAAGTAGTTCTGGCCAATCCAGTTGAATTCAGCATCGATACCATTTTCAAACCCAAACCTTCGCCACGCTTGATTGCAGGCAATAATTTCCCCCGACCGTTGAATCACGGCGATGTATTCTTCAACGGAATGAAAGATGGATTCGAACAATGCAGGGGACACTTCCATATCAAGCTCTGGCTAAAAAATGTTCGATTTTGAGGGCGATAAATTTCTGAGTAGTCGCTGATTAGGGTTTGTCAAACGTCCCAATTATTAGGACTATTCATGCCAGCACACGTGCTTAGGCAGTTTCTAAGACACCCACTGTAATTCAATGTCTTTATGGTTCACAAAAAATTACATTGGATGTCCGCAGTTAACCCGGGATGTCCGCAGTTAACCCGGGATGTCCGCAGTTAACCCGGGTGTCCAAGGAGAATCGCACAGTGGGTGTCCAAGGAGAATCAACACAACAAGCTCTCATCAATCATTTCATACCGATCAGCGCTGTTGATTAGTGCATGCGCAGTCAGTCCTGGTACGCCATACACTTGGCTTCGGCAGGCATAACGCTGACGCACGGCTTGTAGCAACAAATCAAAATCACCATCACCTGACAGCAGTACTATTTCATCCACTTGCTCCGCCTGCTGCAGCACATCAATGGTGATGCCAACATCCCAATCGCCTTTAGCGCTGCCATCAGCCCGCTGAATATAGGGTTTTAGTTTGACGTGAAAGCCGATATGACGCAGTGCGTCTTGAAATTTGCGTTGCTGATCGTCTGCGCGCTCGATGGCGTAGGCTGTGGCAACCACGATATCGCCCTGATGCTGCAATTGTTGCCAGAATCGACGGTAGTTAAACTGCCGACCATACGCTTGGCGACAGGTGTAATAGATATTCTGAACATCGACGAATACAGCGATTTTTTTCATCAGGTTTTGCCTTGAAAAGTGGGCTTAATGTGGAGCGGTTCGTGGACACCCACTGCAATCCCCACTGCAATCGAATGTCATGAAGCATCTCAAAAAATTACAGTGGATGTCCTCAGACGACTCTTGCTTGCCTGCTTCTGATATTACCGCTTCTGAGACACCCACTGTCATCGAATGTCATTACGCCTCACAAAAAATTACAGTGGATGTCATTAAACAACCGCTTCGCTATGTTCCGTAAAACCACAGAGGTTGCAGGATCGACACCACAAAACATAAGCCGTAAGTAGCGACAAACGCCTTGCAGGCGATATCGTCGCGCTCAAACATAGGTGCAGGTGTTTCCAGCTCTGCTTCACGCAATGTTGTTTTTAGATGGGTGTAGCGCCCTTGTAGGACAAACATGATGAACACTAAACCAAGCAATGCATGCAGTGTTTGTAGTTCTTGCCACAGTGAAACACGTCGTAAGTAACAATTAAACGCCATCACGGCCAAGGCAAAACTGGCAGCCAAGGGCCAGGCGAGCCGATCTAACCAGAGGCTTGGGCAGCTGGTCATTGTATCGGCGGTCTCCATCTCGAGACAGCTTTGGCAGCGACAGCGATAATTCGCTTCTGCGGCTTCGTGCTCTTTCAAGCGCCCCAATACCGAGCATTCGGTGTTGCGACAGACCCAATAGGTTCGACGTTCCAACTAGCCCACCACTTAGCTACAAAAAAACGATAACCGTGGACACCCACCCAAACCACCGTAACCGAATACAACCGTGGACACCCACCCTACAAAAACGACGCCACCTCGTCGGCGGTTAACTCGCGATAGTCACCTTCGGCTAATGAGTCATCCAAAATTAAGGCGCCGATCCGTTCGCGGTGTAGTTTTTCAACCTTGTTGCCAATGGCGGCGAACATGCGTTTGACTTGATGGTAGCGGCCTTCATGGATGGTCAGTAAACACTCGTGAGGCGTGACGATTTCCAGTTCTGCCGGTTTGGTGGGGTGTTTTTCGCCGCGCAGCATCACGCCGTCGGCAAACATCGCAATCGCACTGTCATCGACGGGATCGGCCAGCCAAGCACGGTAGGTTTTGGCACATTCATGTTTCGGGCTGGTAATTTTATGCGACCACTGGCCATCGTCGGTGATCAGCAGCAAGCCGGTGGTGTCCAAGTCTAAACGACCCACTGTGTGCAGTTTTTCAAGATTCGGTTCGTCGAGCAGCACAAATACCGTGTTGTGGTCGGGGTCATCGGTGGAGCAAATGTAGCCGGCGGGTTTATGCAGCATCAAATAACGCGGGCCAATTAGTGCGAGGCGTTCGCCATCCAGTTCAATCACATCATCGTCGCTGATGTGCTGCGCGCTTTGCCGACAGACCTCGCCATTAATCGTCACCAACTGCTGGCGGATTAGTTTTCCAACCTGACTGCGAGTCAGGCCGGTGCAATCACAGATAAATTTGTCTAAACGCATGCGAACACCCAAACGGCAAAAACGCCAGTGTATCGCAAAATCAGTTGGCTTTCAGGCCATATAATGCTAGCCGCTCTTGCCAGGATGGAGATTTTTCCAAGTCGGCGAGCGCTTGGTTCAGCACGGGTAGAAACGCTTGATAATGCGAGGTCACTAGCACTTGGCGATGATATGTATCGTAAGGCTGACCCACCACATGAAATTTACCAACAAATTGGGGTTGCTTGGCGTAATACCAAAAACTCGAACGCGTGATGACAATCACGTCCACATGTTTGTCGGCCAGCTTCAATAGATTTTCTTTGTCACTGTCGGCGTCCACCCGTGTTAGTTGTTGCGTATTGACCAACTCGTTCAACCCTGGGTAACTGTATCCCGCAATACCGCCAAGCCGACTTCCTTTTAACGGGAAGGGCTGGCGTTTTTCACTGACGAAACTCACCAAGACATCACGATCACTAAACAACGGGGCTGCCCATAAGTAGCTGTTGGCTTTGCTGCCAAACCAACTCGGGTGAGTCCATAACACAATGGTTGGTAAGTTTTTGGCTAAGCGTTGATTGATGTCAGGGCGACTGGTTTGACGTAACGACAAGACATAGTCGGGGCCTACACGTGTTTGTAACGCATGGACTAAATCTTGGTTCAGACCGGTATTGGTGTCGGTATTGACCAAAAATGGTGGCGCGTTGTGGTAGGCATAGATCTCAATCGATTGCGCGGCGTGACTGCGATGGCTGCTACAGCACGCGATGCAAAAACTGACAATCGTCAATGCGCGAGAGAAAAACTGAGCTGTGGGCATACGAGCACTCCTTGCTGACCTGTGGTTTATTTCAGTTGAGGAACGACAGAACTGCAAGTTGAATTGAGTGGATTTCATAAACGTAAACAAAAGGTTGCATTTGTCGTGTGTAGAAAACCACCTGCAACTCTCCAAAATTCTAGATGAATCGGCTGCGAGGCCGTGTTTTTACTGGTTAGACCTGATAACTGCAATTTAACCTTTCTGTGCTCAAAATCGTCTTTTTTGGTTGCTTTTCGCCAGTAAATTCCACTACAGTGCAAGACCGGTTGTTGACGTGAGCGTCAACCTGCACGGAAGTTGGGGCAAACCCTACCGGGTACAAATTACTATTAGAACGAATTCTGAGTCCGAGAACATCATGACAAACACCACCACATCCCGCGGCAGCTGGGGTTCGCGCATTGGCTTTATTTTAGCCGCTGCCGGCTCTGCAGTTGGCTTGGGTGCTATTTGGAAATTCCCGTATGTCGCAGGCGCCAATGGCGGCGGCGTCTTCTTATTGGTTTATTTGGCCTGTGTATTTTCTGTTGGTGTCGTGATGATGCTGGCCGAAATGATGATCGGCCGCAGCGCGAAAAAATCGGCAACCTCGGCGTATCGCGTACTTGGCTCTGGCAAGTGGCATTGGGCCGGCTGGATCTCAGTGCTTTGCGTTTATTTGATTTTAGGGTTCTATTGCGTGGTTGGCGGTTGGACCATTGCGTATATCGTCGAAGCGATCAATGGGTCAATCCTGACCACAGATGCCAAGCAACTCAATGATATTTTTACCAATTTCATCGGCGACCCTTTTGCTGCTTTAAGTTATACCGCCGCCTTTATGTTGATCACGGCTGTGATCGTCATTGCGGGTGTGCAAGCGGGTATCGAGCGGATCTGTAAAGTGTTGATGCCAGCGCTGTTTGGTTTGATGCTGTTTATGGTCTATCGCAGCCTGACGCTGCCGGGTGCTTGGGAAGGTGTGATGTATTTCATTACGCCTGATTGGAGCAAACTGTCGATTAAGATGGTACTGGATGCGCTTGGCTTGGCGGTGTTTTCACTGTCAGTCGGTGCTGGTTTGATGATCGCGTACGGCTCGTATTTAAGCGAAGACACCAAGGTCGTGAATGCCGGCATGTGGATCGCATTTTTGGCAACAATGGCGTCAGTGTTGGCTGGTTTTATGATTTTGCCGGCGGTCTTTGCCTTCCATGTTGACCCTGCAGCAGGCCCAGGCCTCACCTTTATCACCATGCCAGCGCTGTTTGCGCAAATGGCGGGTGGTCAAATTCTGGCGCTGATTTTCTTTGCGTTGCTGCTGTTTGCTGCCGTTACCTCATCGATTTCAATTCTAGAGCCCGCCGTTGCGTTTTTAATTGACGAGTACGGCATCGCCCGCAAAACGGCGACCATTGTGGTTGCGGTATCAAACTACGTGTTACTGGGGATCCCGGCGGCGCTGTCGTTTGGCTCCGCTGCGGAAAGCTTGAAAATTTTCGGTAAAACGCCGTTTGATTTGATGGACTTTGTCGCGTCCAACCTGCTGATGCCACTGGGCGGTATGTTTGCGGCAGTGTTTGTCGGCTGGGCGATTTGGCACAAAATCAAACCAGTGCTGGAAGCTGAAATGCACAAGCACGTGCTGCACGGCTACCGCTTGCTTGCCGCCGTTGTTGCGCCGCTGTTGATTGCCATTGTGGCTTACATGACCATCAAAGGGTAAGTACTGCAGGTTTTTGCGCACGCGTT
>JACCDH011435065.1_pt1 | contig 14519 bp, 13 predicted proteins | sample 7442481 | NCBI WGS metagenome assembly JACCDH01 (sample SAMN15323433, study PRJNA562643) | freshwater metagenome | isolation source: river surface water | place: USA:Blue River Watershed | collected 2017-08-15
CATGTCACATTCATGCATCTTTCAACAACACAATCGTAACGATTTCTGATGTTGATGGAAATGCTGTTGCTTGGGCATCTGCTGGTGGTCTAGGTTTCCGTGGATCTAAAAAATCTACTCCATTTGCTGCTCAGGTTGCTTCTCAGGAAGCGGCTAAAAAAGCTCAGGAGCACGGACTTTCTTCAGTTGAAGTTAAAGTTAAAGGTCCTGGTGCAGGACGTGAGAACGCAATTCGCGCTCTTTTAGCTGCAGGACTTAGAATTACTTCAGTGGCCGACAAATCACCGATGCCTCACAATGGCTGTCGCGCACCAAAAAGAAGAAGAGTGTAATCTAAGACTGATTTACGAAAAGGGAGTGTAATTGATGAACTCATTTATGGCGAAAAACTGGAACGGGATGATTCGTCCAGCTGCTTTGGAAGTAGATACTGAAACGCTTAAAACTAACTACGGTAAGTTTACGGCTAAACCACTAGAGAGAGGCTACGGGCTTACTCTAGGAAACTCTCTACGTCGCGTTCTTTTATCTTCACTTCAGGGTGCAGGTATTGTTGCTGTTAAAATCGACGGTGTTGATCACGAGTTCGGTACAATTAACAACATCAAAGAAGAAGTTTCTGAAATCATCCTGAATCTTAAAGAGATTCGTTTCAAGATTATCGACAAAGATGAAGTAACTCTTGTTCTTGAAAAAAATTCTGAAGGTGCAACTAAAGCATCTGATATTCAAGAAAACTCTAATGTTAAGGTGTTAAACCCTGACCACGCTATCTGTAGCGTTTCATCTGGTGGATCAATCCGTATGGAACTTAAGATTGCTCGCGGAAAAGGTTATGTAACAGCTCTTGATAATAAAGAAGCTTATGATCTTCCTGTTGGATGGATCTATGTTGATACTCTTTTCTCTCCAGTACACCGTGTGAACTATACAGTAACAAACGCGCGTGTTGGTAAGAGAACTGATTATGACAGACTTACCCTTGAAGTTTGGACTAACGCTGGTATCGATCCAGTAGATGCAGTAGCTATTTCAGCTAAAATTCTACGTGATCAACTTGCAGTTTTCCTTAACTTTGAAGATAAGGATGCTCCAGCCGAAGTTAAGCCAACAGCTACTTCTTCTGGTTCTGTAGCGAATGAAGCTCTTCTTAAGCCAGTTTCTGAGCTTGAGTTGTCTGTTCGTTCAGCTAACTGTTTACAAAACGCTAATATTAAATATATCTACGAACTTGTATCTAAGACTGAAGGCGAAATGCTCAGAACTAAGAATTTCGGACGTAAATCTCTTAACGAGATCAAAGAAATTCTTACGGCGATGGGACTTGGCCTTGGGATGAAGGTCGATAACATTATGAAGCAAGTTCAGCAGCAACAACAAAACGCTGAATAAGTCTTTTAGGAGAATTTATGAGACATGGTAATTACAAATACAAATTAGGTGTTAAGCCTCAACATAGAAAGGCTCTTTTAAAGAACCTTGCTATTGATCTTATTGAGCATGGAAAAATTAAAACAACTGAAACTAAAGCGAAAGCTCTACGTTCATTTGCTGAGAAACTTGTAACAATCGCTAAGGTTGATACAGTAGCTAACCGTCGTGTTATTTTCACAAAACTTAACAACGCTTCAGCTGTAAAATTTCTTTTCGAAACAGTTGCTCCAAAGTTCAAGCAAAGACCAGGTGGATATACTCGTATTCTCAAGCTTGCTGATCCACGTGTTGGTGATGGTGCTAAAGAATCGATTATCACTTTTGTTGAATAATTTAAGCTTTATAGCAAAAAAATAAAAACCTTCTCTGGTCATTCGGAGAAGGTTTTTTTATTTTAGGCATATGATTTACCGAATTTTAGTTATTGTGGCCCTCATCGGCCTCACCATTTTTTACTCTGTTTACCAGTCGCAGTCATTGGAATCAAAACTAGTCTCTGAGTCTACTCAGGTGCCGATTCTCAAAGTTCTCCCTGTCACATCATTTACGACATTGAAAAATGAACATTTTGATCTTGCTAAGTTTTATCAAGATGAAAAAGTAGAGCTTTTGTTTGTGCATTTTTGGGGAACTTGGTGCGGTCCCTGTGAAGCTGAGCTCCCGGAGCTGCTTCATTTCATTAAAAACTTCGAGAATCGCCCAGGAATCAAATTTCTACTTGTCGCGGTCAATGATGAGGCCCGGTTAGTTGAAAAGAAATTAAGGGCCCTTCCTGTGCCTAAAATGAGCAATCTCTACTGGCTCCTCGATAATACAAACTCACATCGTGATGCCTTTGGAACAACTCGAGTCCCTGAGACTTTCGTTTTTTCATCTGACAAAACCACTCTAAGAAAGTTTTTAGGCCCCCAAGAGTGGAACAAAGACCTGTTTTTACAAATACTTGACGAGCTTCATCAGTCTAGTCTTCACTTTCTGTAAACAAAATAAGCAAGATTCTTAAAGGTTAGTGTCAAGAATTTCGTCAAACTGCCGATAAGTTTGACGAACATACGGACTAATGTCCAAGGATTGGCCATTTTTACAGGAGTCTTGTCCATGATTGACTGGAAAACGATTAAAGATTTACACGCAAGTAAGAGTTTAGAAAAAATTGTAGGCAACTGGTATGGCCTTGATGTCATCTATGTTGATAACCAAGGCCGTCCTCAGTTTATTACTGAGCCGGGACATAATTTCAAATCACCTTTCTTTAAACTCCAAATGTCTCATTCATTTGGACATGATTGGCTTGAAGCCGATATTGAAAAAGTCTTTGAAGCCTTTCAATCGACCACAGAATCGAGCGTTGAGTTTAATGCTTTTTTTCCTGGGACACATGGCTTTGCTTGCAAAGTAGTAGTGGACGGAGATTTTGCAGGTGCGGTTATGGCCTATCCTTATTTTCATGGCGAAGTGACTTCTAAAGAAGTCTCTCACGTGATTGAAAAGATGGTTGAGCTTGGAATTAATGAAAGTGATGCAACCTCTGCGGTTGAAAAAGTAAAAAAATTCTCGGGTCGTTACTATTCAGAAATGAAAGAACTTATCTCGATTGTGGCCGATGAAGTCGGAACATTTCATACAGAAATTTCAAAACGTGAATCAAGAATCAGTGAACTTAACTCTGAACTTGGGCACAAATTTCGCTACCATAATATTATTGGTAAATCGAAAAGAATGCAGGTGATCTACAATCTTCTCGGAAAGATTGCCAACTCAGAATCAACTATTCTTATTCAAGGTGAAAACGGAACAGGGAAGGAGATGGTCGCTAAGGCGATTCATTATAATTCTCCTCGTAAAGATATGGTCTTCATGGCCGTCAACTGTTCTGCCTTCAATGATAACCTTCTTGATTCGGAGCTTTTTGGACATGTTAAAGGTTCATTCACAGGTGCGATTAAAGATAAAAAAGGTGTCTTTGAAGTGGCCAACGGGGGGACACTTTTCTTAGATGAAGTTGGAGATATGACTCCATCGATGCAAGTAAAGCTTCTTCGTATTCTTCAAGAAGGAACGTTTATGCAAGTCGGGGCCACAGCTCCGAAAAAAGTGAACGTGCGAGTGATCGCAGCGACGAATAAGCCACTTAAAGAGATGATTGCGAAGGGTGAGTTCAGAGAAGATCTTTACTACCGTATCAACGTTATTAATGTCCAGCTTCCGGCCTTACGTGAGCGCCAAGAAGATATTCCAGTCTTGATGGATTTTTTCCTTCAAAAACGTTGTGAAGAAGTGGGAATGCCACTTAAAACTTTCTCAAAGAAAACTCTTGAGAAAATGATTGATTACCCATGGCCAGGTAACGTTCGTGAGCTTGAAAATGAGATTGAACGTCTTGTTGTTCTTGCTGGCGAAGATAAAACAATTACACCAGATATTTTAAACTCGAGAATTCTTGAGCACGGAGAGACAGGTGTGAGCAGTCATGGTGGCGGAGGTCATAATTTCAAAGGTCTCAATACAAATGGCTCTCTTAAAGATGCTATGGAAGAGCTAGAAATTCTTATGATCCGCGAAGGTCTGAAGCGATGTGGCTTTAATAAATCTAAGCTAGCAAAAGAGCTTGGAATTTCGAGAGCGGGTCTTATTATGAAGGTCGAAAAATATGGCCTTGATAAGCGGGCCGTGGCCAGAAAAGCCGTTGGCGAATAGTGTTATAAAAAAAATCTTATAAAGGGCCTTTAGGGGCCCTTTTTTTTTACCGTTTTTTTGCCTCCTCACCTCATCCTCAGGTATAACCTTGAGGTTAAAAAATTGAGGAGGATCTATGCTCACATCTGAACAAAAACGCGATCAGCTCGCTAAGCTTTCTGCTTTGGCAGAACTTGGTGGTGGTGAAGCTCGAATTGCAAAACACCATGAACAAGGTAAGTTTACTGCAAGAGAGCGAATTCAAAAACTTCTCGACCCAGATTCATTTATTGAATTTGATAAGTATGTCGTTCATAGAAATAATTCATTTGGTATGGAGAAGACGAAGTATCTTGGTGATGGAGTTGTCACAGGGATCGGGACTATCAATGGTCAACAAGTCGCAATCTTTTCACAAGACTTTACTTGTTGGGGGGGAGCACTTGGAGCGGCTTTTGCGAAGAAAATTTGCAAAGTTATGGATTTCGCTCTTGAAAACAAAATTCCAGTGATCGGTATTAACGATTCTGGTGGAGCACGTATTCAAGAGGGAGTTGATGCTCTGGCCGGATATGCTGAAATTTTTTATCGTAACGTCCAGGCCTCAGGAGTGATTCCACAGATTTCACTTATCATGGGACCCTGTGCTGGTGGAGCGGTTTATTCTCCGGCCATGACTGATTTTATTTTCATGGTAGAAAAAACATCATACATGTTTGTGACAGGCCCGGATGTTATCAAGACAGTAACTCATGAAGAAGTGACGAAAGAAGCTCTCGGTGGAGCGACTTCACATAATGAAAAATCAGGTGTGGCCCACTTCAAGTGCGAAGACGAAGACGATTGTTTTGAACGAGTGAGAGAGCTCTTCTCGTTTATCCCAAGCTGCAATAAGGCCAAGAATGCACCCAAGATCACTACTGACCCAGTAAACCGCGCCAATAATAAGCTTAAAACTTTTATTCCTGATAATTCTAAAAAACCATATGACATGAAAGAGCTTATTGTTGAGGTTGTTGATGACCAGCACTTCATGGAAGTTCATCGTGATTTTGCTAAAAATATTCTCACTGGGTTTGCCTCTATTGGTGGAATCAAAGTGGGAATCGTGGCCAATCAACCAAATTTCCTCGCAGGTTGTTTAGATATTGATTCATCTGTAAAAGGTGCTCGTTTTGTTCGTTTCTGTGATGCCTTTAATATTCCCATAATCACTCTTGTTGATGTCCCTGGATTTTTACCAGGAACAGTTCAAGAGTATGGTGGAATTATTCGTCATGGGGCCAAGCTTCTTTATGCTTACTGCGAGGCCAGTGTTCCACTTATTACATTAATCACACGTAAAGCCTACGGTGGTGCTTACGATGTAATGGCCTCAAAACATATTCGCGCAGATATTAATCTTGCTTATCCATCTGCAGAAATTGCAGTAATGGGAGCTGAAGGAGCTGTGAATATCATTTTTAGAAACGAGCTCACAAATCTTAAAGGTGCTGAGTTTGATAAAAAGAAAGCAGAACTTGTGTCTAACTACGAAGATGAGTTTGCTAATCCGTATCGAGCGGCTGAATTAGGTTATGTTGATGAGATTCTTGTTCCAGAAGAAACAAGAAAACGTCTTCACCAATATCTTGTTGCTCTTAAACATAAAAAACATGTTGTGCCTGATCGCAAGCACGGCAATATTCCACTTTAAGGGAGGGAGCTATGAAAGGAAAGAGAGTTCTCATCATTAATCGTGGTGAAATTGCTATTCGTGTGGCCAAGGCCTTAAATGAGCTAGGCCTTGTTTCTGTCGGCGTTTGGACTGATAATGAAACGGAACCCCCTCATCTTGAATTTTGCCAAGAGTGGGTTCATCTTGCTGGATCAAATAACAAAGAAACTTATCTCGATATTCCAAAGATTATGAAGATCATCGATGATTATAAAATCGATGGTGTTCACCCTGGTTATGGATTTCTTTCAGAAAACCGTGAGTTCTCTGAAGCTCTGGCCAAAAAAGGAATTACTTTCATTGGCCCAAATCCTGAAGCCGTTTATAAAATGGGGGCCAAGGATATTTCAAAACAAGTGGCCAAAGAGGCCGGTGTTCCAGTTGTGCCAGGATCAGTAGGAGAAGTTCCTACTGTTGAAGAGGCGATCAAACTCTCAAATGAGATGGGTTATCCTGTTCTTCTCAAGGCCGTGGCCGGAGGTGGTGGAAAAGGGATGCGCCCTTGCCATTCAGAAGAAGATGTTAAAAATAATTTCTCTGCGGTTCAACGTGAGGCCCTCTCATCATTTGGTTATGCTGGGCTTTTGGTTGAGAAGTATGTTCAAAATCCACACCATATTGAAGTCCAAATTCTTGCCGATAAAAAAGGCAATGTTTATCACGTGTTTGAACGTGAGTGTTCAGTCCAACGTCGTCATCAAAAAATTATTGAGGAAGCTCCATCGCCATTTATTGGAACAGATGAAGCTCTTAGAAAATCAATTTGTGAGACGGCAGTTAAATGTGCTAAGGCCGTAAATTACGATTCTGCTGGGACTGTAGAATTCATCATGGGAGAAGATAGAAAGTTCTACTTCCTTGAGATGAACACTCGTATTCAAGTTGAACACCCTATTACTGAAGAAATCACAGGGGTGGATTTAGTAGCGAATATGATCAAAGCTGCTTTTGGTGAGCCCTTAGATTTTAAATCACAAGAAGAAATTAAAATTCAAGGCCATGCTATTGAATGTCGTATTTGTGCTGAAGATCCGATCTCAATGCTTCCGGCCCCCGGCAAAATAGTGGGGTTTGAAACAACTTTTCCACAGGGAATTCGTTTTGATCATTGTATTTATCCTAAATTTGCTATTACGCCAGATTTCGATCCAATGATTGGAAAGCTCATTGCTAAAGGCTTTAACCGCCATGTGGCCATGAGAAAGGTTCGAGCGGCCCTTGATGGACTTAAAATAGAGGGAATTAAAACGAATATTCCTCTTCATAAAGTCATTCTTGATGAGGAAGTTTTCCGTAGCGGAAACTATAGTACACACTATATTCAAACTGTGAAGCCTCAAGAAAAAGTGGCTGCCGTAGAAAATATAGAAGAGTTTATGAAACGAATTGTCGCAATCGAGATGAATCAACTTTAAGGTGGATAAGATGAGATATTATTTTATGAATTCAAAGATGAAAGACTTCCACCTTGATGTAGTGATGAAGTCCTCATCTGATAGTTTAAAGGCTTTTGAATTCAATCATGAGTCGGGTAAGAAAACAGTTTATGTCAAAACCCTCGGGGGGAAGAACTATTTCTCATTTGATCAGATTAAATGGGAGAAGCTCACTTCTCTTGGAGTGAATGAAACTCTTGTTTCAAATACTGAGACTTATAAGGTCTTTAGAGGATTTAAGCCATCAGGACTTCATGCTGGTGGTGCTGGTGCACTTATCACTCAAATGCCTGGAAAGATCGTGAAGATTTTTGTGAAAGAAGGCGAGGAAGTGAAGAAGGGTCAAACAGTCCTTATTCTTGAGGCCATGAAAATGGAAAATGAGATTAAGTGCGGTGTCGACGGTAAAGTCAAAACGATCAATGTCAAAGAGGGCCAGGCCCTAGAAGCTGGGACATTGATGGTTGAGGTGGAAGAGTAGTTATTGCTCTTCCACCATAATCTGTAGTTTTTCCCAGTTATTCTCAATAAGGCCATACTCAAACTGAATAAGTGACGAGTGTGGCCAATTCCACCATCCATATTTTCTCAGCGAAATCTCATGCTGATACTGTTCAGTCCAAAATGGAATTCCTTTCACTAGCATTTTTGCACTTTCAAACTGATTGAGGGGATTGTTCATCTTTTCCCAAGAGTGGAGAGTCTTACCTAAGAATATCAGCACAAAGGGAAGAGCGACTCTATACTTAATTTCGGGGGCCATCAATCGCTTTTGAGTAAGATCTAAGTAGGTGTTCACTTCTGAAGAAGAATCAAATTTTTCAGGAACCCTACTAATCATCTTTCTTAACCAGCACATTTGATTGCGAGCTTCAAGATCATCTCTAAAGGCCTCTGAAAGAATAGGAGAAAGAGGGTAGAGACTTCCGCTATAGGTTAAGTATCCACAGTGAGTGTGTGTACTTTGATTGGTCGCCATTTTGGATAGGGGTGAGAACAAAAAGGAGAGTCCCCAAAAAAAGAGGAAGGGCACCATCATCAAAAAGGGATGGATCTTCGGCCTTAAGAACTTGAGTGGGAGGCATAAAAAGAGAATGGACCAAAGGCCTAAACTCATTGTCATGGCATATGAATCTGGCCAAATAATTGAGATCCAGTCAAAGCTTCTCCAAATAGGAATAGCAAGAATGAGAAGAAGACCTGCTAGGGAGAGACGGATTATTTTCATGCTATTATTATATACTGGGCCCATCTGTTTGATTTTACATCAAGAATAGGAAGAAATGTCCATCTTTTGTGGGACTTTGGTCAAGTACTCAACCTAAGTTATAATATGGTGAGGGGGAATACGAATGGATAGTTCACGACCTAAAGAAATTATTACCGTCCCAAGTCTTCAAACTTATTTTTTCGACGTCTTGTCTGATTTAAATAAGAAAGCCACCTGCCCGATTCCACAAGAAATAATTTATTATTCATCTGATGTTTTGAATAAATTTGCTCTATCTCATGAGTACTATGACTCTCGTGAAGGTAAGGTGCGTGAAAAAATTCTTGGGACAAAACTTCTTGAGGCCACTCAAGTGAGTAGAGAAGAGCAAAAGAGAATTTATAAAGACGTAGGAGATACTGCACTTTTTCTTTGCGGCTATTTTGCTGAATCAACTCAAAAAAAACTTGTTGATGCCAATTATTACTCTCAGCTTGGCCGTTCCGCTTACCAGAATTTAAATGGAGTTGTTCCTAAATTTTTTGATATCCCATTTTTTTATTCAATGCTCTCTACGAGTTTCGGTCCATTGGTGAGCCTGATCTCAAAAGTGGCTTCCCTTGATCGTTTTGGTGAAGAGCGCTATTTAGGATTTAGAAAGATATTACTGACAGGAGAAGAGATGACTCTTGAAGAACATATCTCCTCTGGAGTCATCCCGAATTTTGAGAAAAAAGTAAGCTAGACCTTGGGCCCAGCACAAATCACTGACCATGGTCCTTTAAAATAACTTCCAAGAAATTTTTGAAAGTCTTCATACTTCACGTCACGAATCTGTTGATTATTGTGATGTTGAAAATCAATTCCTAGTTGATGAAGAACAGGAATGGAGTAAAGTTGTGCGTAATCTTCATTAGTTTGAATCCCAAGGAGATTTTGTCCATCGATCATTGTTTTAATACGATCGAACTCTTCTTTGGTAACACCTTTGTCGGCCAGATTATTGAGGATACTAAAAATAGCATCACGGGCCTGAAGGATCTTGTCCTTTCCTGATCCAATATAAATCGCCCAGCATCCAGCTTCAAGGGCAGAGATGTGAACTGGAGAGACAGAATAACAAAGCCCCTGGCGGTCACGGACTTCAACAAAAAGATCTGAACTTTGTCCTGAAAGATGGGCCGTGATCATTTTGAGATAAGTATCTTCTTTCTGAGTAATATTATAGGCAGGTTTACCAATAACCATTTGTGTTTGTTCACGTTGCATGTCGATCCACTCTTCCGAAGCCTTTTTAGGATTAGCTTTTCTTTTTGCTTTCGCGACTTTAGGTCTGTTAGTGAGGGATTTCGTCATCTCAATAATAGTCGGATAAATCACAGACCATTCTTGATCACCACAATAAGTAATAACCATCTCTTGTTTTTTGAGATTTCCAAGATGAAGTTTTTTGAGAGTTGTGGCCGTCATCGTTTTTAAAGTTGCAGGTGTTCCTGAGATATCTAGAGAGTAAGGGTGGCCATGAAACATTTGGCGATAAAAAGCTTTAAAGGCTTGTTTGACTGGATCTTCTTTTTGGTTATCAAGTGCTCTGAGAGTAATTTTCTTTTCGTGAACAAAAAACTTTGTCGGAACTTCAGGAGACTGAAGAGTTCCAAAAAAGTGTTTAAAAAGATTCTCTTGGTCCTTGCTCTGTCCATGAAGAGTGAGGCCATAAGCATTTTTACCTGAAAATCCACTTAAGTAAGCAGAGAGAGTCTCAAGCTCGTTTTTAAGTTTATTATAAGGCATACCTTTATAACCATAAGTCATGAGACGAGAGAGGAGGTGATGTTGTCCTGCTGTCTTCTCCGTTTCAGCACTGACTCCGCCTTTGAGATAAGTGTGAAGCACAAATGTCGGTGTCATCTTATTCTGACGATAGATAAATTTAATCCCTGGACGAATTTCTGTCACCTTAAGTGAAGGATCAAATTCCGAGCCAAGAAGTTTTTGTTTTTGTTGTTTGAGAACTTTTGCTTTAAATGTCTTAGCAATCTTTTCTTGCCATGACTTTAAGGCTTTTTCAGCTTGAGGTAATTTTTGTCCACGAGGCATCTGGAGTGTGAGATGAATTGGATTTTGAAAAATTTCAATAAGACCTTCAATCACTTGATCAACACTTGTTGCCCGGACTCTTTCAATAAATTCTTCTTCGCAGTGGATATTACCAGACTGAGCAAACCCGTGCCCCAAAGAAAAGGCAAAAGATTCGATCGACTCTTTTTCATAAACTTTTGAAGCAATATACTGATTTTTAATTTTAGCTAATTCTTCGTTTTTAAAACCTTTGTTGGCAATTTCAAGTAAGGCCTTCTCAAGTCCACTAAGAACTTTTGAAAGATTTTCAGGTGGAAAATTCATCTTCATCATATGTGCTCCACCTTTAGCAAAGTACATTGACGAACCGGCCACTCCATTACATGTAGAGTCTCTAGCTACTAAGGCTTGATAGAGTCTTGATGTCTCGCCGTGGGCAAGACAATTAATGGCCAGATCCTGAGCTGAGGCCTTAACACTACTATAGGCCGGAGATTGGATGGAAATACTTAGAGTGGCTTGACGAATATCTTTGTCGTGAACATTGATAGTCGCTTTATTTTTGAGCTTAAACTCACCAAACTCAGATTTGTCACCATGAGGAAGTCGAACTTGCGAAACGGCTTTAAGAATTTCATCTTTATTTTTGAGGTCCCCTGCAATCACAAGCATCGCATTCTCGAGATTATAGTATTTGTTTCTAAAATTTGTGAGCTGTTCACGAGAAAAGTTAAGGATAGTGTCTTCTCGACCTAAAATCGGGTGCTCATATCCTTCAGAAAAACCAGTTTTTTGAAGTTGCATAAAATTAAACTGAGAAGGGTTATCCAGAGCACGACGATACTCTTCAAAGACAACCTGACGTTCGGCGGGAATATCCTCCTCGAGAAACATAGGATTGGCGACCATATCAATAAGAATGTTTACCGAGCGGTCAATGAACGAATAGGGAGTATTGATATAGTAACAAGTATAATCAAAAGAAGTGAAGGCGTTCACTTCTCCACCGTAAGACTCAATCTCATGAGCAAGGCCTGCTCCAGGGCGAGTCGGAGTTCCTTTAAAAAACATATGTTCAAGAAAATGTGCAATTCCTTCGTGATCTTCTTTTTCGAGAGCTGAGCCTGCTCTAAACCACATTTGAACCGTTCCAGCTGTTGATCCAGGCGAGTTAATCAACAAAACGTTCAATTCATTATCTAATTTAACCTGTTCGATATTCATTAATGCTCCTTAAGCGTGCTATACTAATCGCAGCTTATTATCCCTGTAGATTGAGTATTTTTGAAGGAAAACCTTTTATGCCATCGGCCGTATCTAGCCTTTATTTACATGTGCCGTTCTGCAAGCACCTTTGCAATTATTGTGATTTTTATAAAAGAAAATTTGATCGCCCTGATTCGCAGATTGAGGAATTTCATCAATTTCTCTCTGAGAGCTGGCAGCGTCATAGCAAACTCATGACTGAATATGAGATGGTCTTCTCTCCTTTGCAAAGCGTTTACCTTGGGGGAGGGACTCCCTCACTTTGGGGTAAAAGTGGAGCAGAATACTTCGAAAAGAATATTCTGTCCCAGCTTAGTCTGGCCTCCAACTGCGAGTTTACAATGGAAGTGGATCCAGGAACATGGACTCCAGAGATGCTTCAAGCTTGGCAAAAATTAGGTCTCAATCGCATCTCAATTGGGACACAGACTCTTGATCCAAATTTTCTTAAAATAATGGACCGTGCTCACTCTCTAGAGGAGAGCTACTCTTTACTGACTTATTGCTCTGAAAATGACATAAATTTTTCTCTCGACTTTCTATTGGGGATTCCTTTTTCAAAAGAAAATAAAAGAAATATAAAAAAAGAATTAGATGATCTTTTGAAATTTCGCCCTAAACATATTTCTCTTTATATCCTTAATGCTCGCTCGAAATATCCTCATATTCAGAATATGCCAGATGATGAATTTATCCGTGAAGAATATCTTTTTGTTAGTGAGCATCTAAAATCTCATGGATTTCATCACTACGAAGTTTCTAATTTTTCTCTGCCAAGTTTTGAGGCTTATCATAATGTGAAATACTGGCAATCGGCTTCTGTGGCTGCCTTGGGGCCATCAGGGACAGGCTATTTTAATCTTGGAGATGATTCTGCTCTTCGCTATAAATGGAAAATCTCTCAGGCAGAAGTTGAGATTGAAAAATTATCTGCTGAAGAGCTCAATTTAGAAAAAATCTATCTTTCTTTGAGATTGTCATCTGGATGGAAGCCGATGGTGAGGCGAGAGGAGCTTACTCATTTGATTAAAAGCTGGGAGAGTCTTGGATATGCTCATTTTACAGATGAAACCATTAAGCTTACCTCTCTCGGTTTTCTCATGTTGGATAGTCTTATGGATGATCTTTTTAAGATTGGGTACTAGTTTTTCTTGGTATAATAATTCTTCCTGCCACTAATTGTTCTTTAAGTTTGTTATTCCATTTCGTTTCATCTTCATGAACCCAGTAACATTTAAAAGTTTTGATATTCAAAAGAGCAATATATTCATTGAGAAAAATTGATCGAATATTTTCTCCAAGATAGTAATTATCATGGATGAAAGTTTGGCAAAAAGAATTTTGCTTATTTATTGAAGGTTTTAACGAATTATCAATTAAATGATTGTTTTGATAAAAGCCTTTTTTGTGAAAAAGAGTAATTAATAACTCTGCTATTTGTGCAGGGATAGGTAGAGCTGGCCAGAGTGGGTGTTGAAAAATATTTCTAACGTTAATTGGTTTTAGGGGGGCACCCCAAAAAGAATAAACAATTCTCTCTGAGCTGGCTTGCTCATAAAATCTTTTGAACCAAGAGATTAAACTTTTGTCCCATCTAACCATGGCGAGTGTATTAGTGGTTCCTGCAAGAGAGTATCCTGCATAAAGAACTCTCATCGTTAGATCGATATCTTCAGCACGATTTAAATTCTTATTAAATCCTTCCTTAATAGCCTCTCTCCTCCAAATACTTGCAGCAGTATCAATAACGGGAATAATTTTAGTACCGACAATACTCAGAAGATTAAATGTTCCAAATGTTCTGAAGTGAGAATGATACCATAGAAGACGGTGCCATTTCTTTTCAATAAGTGGTTCAATCTTACCTTGAATGGCTCCCACTTGCGGTCGCACAAACATTTGTTCAAGATTGATGAGTGTCCACTGATCTGTAAGTTCTGTATCAGCATCTACAAAAACAACAAATTCTCCACTGGAGGCCTCAATTCCTGCTTGTCTAGCGCAGGCCCGAGACTTTCGATTTTCGTTAATGATTTTAATCCGAGGGAGGAAAGCCTCAATTTTTTGAACAGTGCTATCAGTTGAACAATTGTTTACAACGATGATTTCGGAATCAAAAACAGTAGTGGATTGTTTTAGAATCGATTTCAAACATTCGGTTATTGTTGCTTCAGCATTGAAAGCAGGAATGATAAAGCTAACTTTAATCATAGAGTTCTTTTAGCCTTTGAGTTTAATCAATTTTTTATCGATCAGTGATCTTAAGGATATCGCAAGGTCAGTGTAAAGAGTCGACTCATCTATGTCATAGATTTCTTTCATGGCGGAAAAGACTTCTTCGAATGAGAATGGAGTAAATCTTTTTGATAACCAGTAGACAAGTTCTGACTGAAGTCCCTTACAGACGAAGATATTTTTGTCCATATTGTACAATAAAGCGTGGCACTCTTCCCCAGACCTTTTCACAATAAGATTAGGGTTTGTTTGAAATAATACAGACTTAAACTCATTCATATTGGCCATATTGCGTTTTTAAACTCCTCTGTTAATATACATTTATGAGCGATAAAAAGAAATACGATCTTGGTTCAATCGAACTTGTAGAAAGAAAAAAAAATCATCCTTTTATTTATGCTTCAATAGATGATGATATTGATGCACCTGAGTTTTATCCTATAAATGGGGATGCTGATTTTTCGGA
>JACCDH010971506.1_pt1 | contig 14518 bp, 12 predicted proteins | sample 7442481 | NCBI WGS metagenome assembly JACCDH01 (sample SAMN15323433, study PRJNA562643) | freshwater metagenome | isolation source: river surface water | place: USA:Blue River Watershed | collected 2017-08-15
ATCAATCTCGATCCGTGGCAACGCGATATGCTGATGAAAGGGCTGGATGCAGTCGGGATGACGCTCAGTTACTCACAGGAAATCAGGGAGTTTGAAAAACGCTACTTATCAGACAGTTAAGCGTTATCGAACGTTGCACGCTACCCAGTAGACAGCAGCGACGAGTGCCGTTGCTCCAGCCAGCGCGCCTCCCAAAAGTTTCCATGTCATGCTGTGAAGCTCTTGGTGAAGATCCGTTTTGGTAGCAAAAATGTCCAGCCGAGTTTCGATTCGCGTTAGACGATCACGCGTTTCGATCGCACACTTTTCTAAGTCAATGATTCTGGACTGCACGCTTTACTCCCAAATCAGCAAGGCTGAAAGTCTCTCATAACGACTGATGTGGAACAATATTAAGAGTGCTACCGTTTGTTACTGGGGTCTGTTGTCAGTAACGAGTTTTAATGTTTTATTGAAGTTGTGCGCTGGTGGAGCAGAAGCAATCTTACAAATAACTTGCTTAGGTCAAAAAGCATTGTTTGTTGGTGAGGTTGGTGATCCGAACAGATCACCTCATTGAGGTCAACACTTAAAGACAAGAGGATGTAAAGGTATTTTTTGAGTGTTAAAGTGATGAAGGGTGGTGTATGAGTGTTCATGCATCAGGATGGGTGAAGGTCGGGCCGCCTCACCGAACCGTGTTTTGCCCTTGGAGTTCTATTGATGAACCATCCAATCTTGCCCTGGATCGCAGCTGGCATCTTTGCTATAGCAGTACTGCATACTTTCTGCACCAAATACTTCGAACATCTGGCGCACACGCATCCGCGTCATGCCGGCATCTGGCATCTCTTGGGAGAGGTCGAAGTGGTATTTGGCTTTTGGGCGATGATTCTGGCGATAGCCATGTTTGCCTTGGCTGGCAAGGCATTCACTCTCGAATATCTCGATTCTCGCAATTTTACAGAGCCGCTTTTCGTGTTCGCCATCATGGTGGTGGCTGGCACGCGACCGATCTTGCACGCCTGTGGCTTACTGGTCCAACAGATCGCAAGGCAGGTACCGCTGCCAACAGCGATGGTCAACTATTTTTTGCTTCTATCGTTGGTTCCTTTGCTCGGCTCATTTATCACAGAGCCTGCGGCTATGACACTTGCCGCGCTCATGCTGCGCGACTCAGTATTCTCCGCGCGAGTGAGTGAGCGCCTGAAATATGCCACCCTAGGGGTGCTTTTCGTCAATGTGTCAATTGGCGGAACGCTGACCCCATTTGCAGCGCCTCCCGTGTTGATGGTGGCGGCCACCTGGCAGTGGGATTTGGCTTTCATGCTTCAGACTTTTGGCTGGAAGGCAGCGATTGCAGTAGTTGTCAATGCTGCTCTTGTGACAGTGTTGATGCGTCATGAACTGCTCAGCCTTGAGGAGCATGCAGTTGCGCGCATAACGACTCCGCCCATCATGGTCGCGATTCACTTGGCTTTCCTGCTTGGTGTTGTCCTTTTTGCTCATCACCCAGTGGTGTTCATGAGCTTACTGCTTTTTTTCATCGGCTACGCCAGCGCTTATGCCTCGCATCAGGATCGACTGATTCTTCGCGAAGCCTTACTGGTGGCTTTTTTTCTTGCCGGCCTTGTGGTTCTCGGCGGACAGCAATCTTGGTGGCTTCAGCCACTTCTTATGGGTCTCAGCGCTGATGCGGTCTTTTACGGTGCTACGGCGCTTACGGCCATCACCGACAATGCAGCACTGACCTACCTTGCTTCCCTTGTCCCGGGGTTGAGTGACGAGTTTAAGGTGGCGATTGTTGCAGGAGCAGTCACCGGTGGTGGCCTTACCGTGATCGCCAACGCCCCAAACCCAGCTGGCGTCGCGATTCTGAAAGGTAAGTTTGAAGAGGGTGTTGTCAATGCAGGCAAGTTGCTTTTGGCAGCCCTGCTGCCCACAGTGGTTGCAGCGATTGCTTTTCGGGTACTGTGACCCGGATACCATCCTGAGGCTGCCAAAGCCATACTGCTGATCCCCCGTTGTAGCCAGGTTGATGAGACTCACCCCGTTATATTCTGAGTGGATTATTTGTTATGACAAAAAGTGATTTTATCTGCAGAGTAAAACTGACCATGCGTTAGTTTTTGAAATTACTTGGTATTTTGGCATTCCCCCAAATCAGTAGACATTGATGATGTAAAAAGTCAGATGGTAGAAACTGTTAATAGGACAGATAAAATAATGAAATATCAATTATGAAATTTTTTAACATTCAATTCAAAATATAAGACACTGCAGTTTATTTTTTCTGTATTGCTAGATTATTGACTAGTGGTATGGGTTTTGAGGCTTAACCTGATGAGACAATCGAAACGGGGACACAAAGCTGATAGCCTAGGCCACGAACAGAACGAATGATCGGGTCATTTTCAGTCTGTGCAATTTCAACCGCTTTCTTTCGAAAGCGACTAATAAGGTTTTCAAGCGCGCGTTTCGTGATGACATGATCGTGCGATATTTTGCTTAAGTTCTCGCAAAGTGATTCGATATCCATGATCATATTTGGTGCACGGGCAAGGCAAGTCAATAAATTTTGCTCAATTGTAGTCAGGATGATGCGTTGAGATGATGCGGGTCCTAAAAGCATGCCGCGAATAGTGTCTAGCTTCCATTCATAATCTTTTGTGTTTTTAACTAAGCGTCTGCCTAGACTGTTGATAGCAGCTAAAACTTCTGCTGAGGAAGTCGGTTTGGGTAAGTAAATATCCGCCCCCGAATCGTAACTCTTTACCCTGTCAGGTAATGAAGTCCTCGCGGTTAGCATCACGATCCCGATGTTCGGATACTTTGATTTAATTTTGGTCGCTATTTCGAATCCGTTTGGTCCGGGCAAATTCAAGTCAAGAATAATCAGGTCGATGAATTTTTCGTTCAATAGGTCATCGAGGGCCGGCCCCGTGATTAGTTCGTCTACTTCAAAGGCATTTCCGCGCAAAAAGTGACTGAGCTCCTCCCGAAGTATGGCGTCGTCTTCTATCACTACAATTTTCAAAGGCATGGTCAAGTTTCCCTTTCCGCATTGAGCGGCAGCACCACTTGGAATGTCACACGAGTGATTTCAGACAGGAAATGCACGGATCCGCTAAGAATGATGCATAACTCTTGAACAAGATGTAGTCCCAATCCGGATCCGGCCATATTGAGGTCGCGTGGATCGCGATAAAACCGTTTAAAAATATTTTCACGATCAGGTGCATCATTATGTTTGGTTAAATTGCTGATCGTCAAATTAATGGTAGGTCGTTTTACAGTTGGATCACCCGATAGTTCGAGTTTGAGCTCGATATCGCTTAGAGCAGGAGAATATTTCAATGCGTTTTCGATCAGGTTTGAGAGAATTATTCTAAAAAAATCAGGATCAGATACGATTTCAATGTTTGGCGCAAGATTCAACTGGATACGATTCTGCTCTTGAAATTGATTGACAATTGACATGATGAATTCAGAAACATGGATACGCTCGTATTTAGGGCTTAATTCCTTATTGTCGATTTGATTCATCAGATGACAACGCTCAATGATTGAATCCATATTTAAAACGGATTGACTCATGTTGTGCAATCGCCTCTGGGCCGAAGATTGATCAGATGTGAGCATTTGTTTTAAAGATCCGATAGCCATGCTGATGGAGGCTAACGGGTTCTTTAATTCATGCGTCAGCATGTCCAATAAGACACGACGCTCTTTGAGTAGTTTGCGCTCGAAGTCAAGCCGCATAGTGATTTGCATGTTTGATGTTTTGACTTCATCGAACTCCCTTAGCATAAGGCGATTGCGAAATGCAAAAATGGCAAGCAATACTAGAGGCGTGACAAAGTCGATGCCCCTGGAGATATATACGGCGGTGTAAGCCGAACTAAAAGGGTAGGCAGCTAACATCACCGTGATAAATGTCAATGCATTGGCAACAATAAAGCCGGCAAGAAGAATGTGTCTGAAAGTGCTTAGAATTTGCGGGGTCTTTTGAATCGCGACAGTCTGTATGATCGTTGTCGCAATAAAGCCGACAAGTAAAAAATACTGTAGCAAGGCGATCTTTTCAATCACCACAAGTACCATTGAAATCGCGACGAGAATGTAAATAACACCGCAACTGATCCTGTACCAAGGTGCGGTTTGATAAGGTTTTAAAAATGCTTGCGATACCCATACCCAACATGCCAGCCTCAGGCATATCATCCATTTAAAAAATACTATATTAAGCCAGGGATGTTGATCGAATACGTATTTCGCAAGTAAACCGCTTCCGCCCAGAATGCCTAAAATTAAAACAAAAGTTAGCCAGCAGAATCTATACATCAAAGCACTAGGGTGCATGACGAAATTAAATAGCGCAAATGCAAGTATCAGTATTAGAGCGCCAATATGAATGCCAATCCCCAGCTGCTGATTGACTGCCATGATGTCTTTAGGGGTTAGCTTGATAACATCAAGCAATATCAGGCCTAACCCCGATCGTTGTATACGAAAATAAATTGTCGATTCGCCATTTTCATCTGCATGCGCCTGAAAGAGGTATCCACCAACCGTAGCATGTGCGTCATTGAATGGAATTTTACTTCCGGCGGACTCAACGCGCCATCCGTCAATTAATTTTTCATATTGTTGAATTTCACCCAGAAAATGAGGTCCGACAAAAATGGCTAATGCACTGTAATCTGAACTTTTCTGTTTGATATGAAGACGAAGCCAGATGGTCGAGTCTGAAAGTGTGCCGCGAGGTAAATCCTCTTTGGATACAAATTGACAGTGAATAACTTCGTCAATTTTCAAATCAATCTGGGTGTTGATGCAATATTTAGTCTCAAATATAAAAGATTCATGCTTCGTATCAATATGCCGAGCGTGAGAAATACCTATACCTGTCGTAACAATGACAAATAAAAAAAAACTTTTAACGAGATTTTTCACGATGAGGAAATCGAACAATTTCGTTTGAGATTGATCACTCGGTATCTGTCCAGTTTACATGGAAGCCTAAAGAATATTTTTGACGAGATCATTTGAGTTTTAATCTCAGAGTTAGTGAGAGAGAGTGAGAGAATCAAAATAACTTGGGATCCATAATAAATTTGAGATCGCTCTTAGTTCAGATCATTACCTAATGAGAGGCATATATGAATAAGATAAAACGAGCTAGTGCAATACTACTCATTGCTGTGATGTTTGAAAGTGGATCGGCGATTGCTCAAAGCGGTTCATTACCGCTTAAAGTACCACCAAAGGAAATTCCAGCAATCGAACAGAATGCGCTGGATCTTGTAAAAAAAATGAGTGACACGCTTGCAAAGGCTAAAACATTGCAATTTCAAGCGCGCGTTCAATCCGAGGCGCCTTCACTAGACGGGATTAGTGTGATTTACACGTCGAATTCGGCCTTTTCAGTACAGCGACCCAATAAACTGGCTGTGTTGCGCTCGGGGCAGGGAAATCCAAGTGAACTGATATATGACGGCAAATCGGTCGTTGCCATTACGCCGCAGATAGATATCGTTGCACACAGTGAAGCGCCAGCCACCATTGATGAGATGGCTGAGTTTGTATTTCAGAAAGCCGGAATTTACTTTCCTGGTGGAATGATTCTATTGTCTGATCCCTATTCAAATATTACCGGTGATTTGCGTGCGGCATTTGTCGTGGGTAAGTCTACATTGGTTGGTGGTGTTGAAACAGATGTGGTCGTATTGGCCGGTAGTGGCGTAGAGGGGCAGTTCTGGATCGGCAGTCAAGACAAGCTGCCTTATATGATGACCATGGTTTACAGTAAAGAGCCTAATCGGCCCCGCGTGACAGTCGAATACAAAGACTGGAAGGTCAATCAGCCGATTGAAAGTGCTCGGTTTAATACTGAAAAAGTTGCAAACGCGATCAAGGTTGATTTCGCCCGACTTGATGTCAATCAGTAATAGTGATCAAGGAGAATGCACATGAAAAAGTTACTCGGATTTATTTTGCTGGTCGTGGCTGGTATGACAATTACTCCAAATGAAGCGCAAGCATTTTGGCACGGAAGGTATTGGGGAGCCGGTGGGTTTTATCATCCGGGATGGGGATGTGGTTGGCGTTGTGGTGGTCCGGGTTGGCGAGGTCCAAGTTGGGTCAGCCCTGCGGTTGTTGCTCCCGCAGTTGTTTCGGGCTTGGTGGGGGGCGCGGTTGTCGCTGAGCCTCCCTACGCGCCTCCCGCTCCAGTGGTTGAGTACAGCAGTGTTCCACCGTTAGGATCCATTTATCCTGCATTGCCAGCTGGCTGTATCCTTGCGCCAAGAAATGAAATCAACTTTTATCAGTGTCCCGGATATCGTGTGCGTCCACTGTATGGTCCAAATGGATTGCATTATCGAGTCGTCCCTGAATAAGGAAAATTTGATTTCATTCGGAGTGAGTCACATGCTTGACGATGAAAAGAGAAAATTAATCGAAGCGGAAGAGCGGTTTCGTCATGACCTTAAAATGGAGCTAGAGCTCGAGGCATCCAAGCTTCGGTTGGACGCGAACAGTCTATCTACTCAAGCCAAACAAATCGAAAAAAAAGCGACTTCAAAAGTTATGGAGTTTTTGAATAGCTCGGTCGGGATGTGGTTTTTATCTTCAGTCGTGATTACAGGTGGTGCAGCAGTATTACAGCAAATTCAGCATCATTTTGAAATACAGCAAAAGAATGTATCGCAATTAGTTGCTTATCAGTTTGAAATCGGTAATCGAATTCAAAACATGAAGTACTTTTTAAGGCACGCTAAAACAGTCGGAGAAGCCAAAGTGGCACTTGGGGGTGTGTTTAAAAGTAAGTTTCCAATTAATCCTGATTTGGAAAACCAAAGCTTATCGACGCTTTATTTCAATTTGCATCAATTAATTGGCGGCTCCTTAAGAGAAAAAAATTTGAAGGCGCTTGAAATTATTCGAGACTTGGAAGATTCTGAAGTTCTTTTGCAGTCACGGCCTGATAGTGAAGAATTGAATGCAACCGATCGGGATAGCTTTAATAAGTTGATTTTAGCTATTGAAGGGCTGCACCTCACAGGGGATTACAAATAATCGCCTAGTAGGATACACATTCGTTTCCTATATATCTGGCTTGGATGATGATGCCATTTTCGATAGAAAATGTCGTTGTGCAATATAGCGACTGCACCCGTGGTTGCCAATATCCGTTAAAAACCTCGGCGCCATTATTGCGAATGAAAGTGATTTGTCTGACATTGCCAAATTGTTGAATAGAGGTTGGTGCCCCCCCAGGTTTCCTCAAGCACTTGCTCGCTTTGACCAACCCATGTTTGTAAATTGGTCCGGTAGTTTGCAACGCTAACGCAACCTGTTACGACGAAAGCAACGAATGGCGTGAAGACTTTAAATGGAGCGGGAACGATTCTTGCCATTTTAAATTTGATTTTCATAAATATCTCGCTCATTTTTGTGGATTGCCTCATAAACAAAATTATTTGATTTATATGAGACAAATCATATTAATGAGACAGGATTTTTTCTCTCAATTCCTCTCGGATGTCAGAGCAGGTCTTCGTGCAACATTATTATGAATATTGCAATATTTAAAACAGATATCCAATTCCTACCATGATATTGAACCCACTGTAGTCGACACTACCATTAATCGGGATGCCTTTATTTGAACTTTCGAACTTGAACGTATTCATTTTGACGTAATTGGCTTCAGCAAATCCGTACCAGTTTTGTGTCAAAAGTTGCTTGATGCCTAGACCGGTAGTTGTGCCGTTGCTCCTCAAGCTAATATTGTCCTGTGCGTTATTCGCATTGATCGTCACAAGTGCATTAACCCACGCGAATTTCAGATATCCTTGCAGGCTTGGCGTGAATGCATAGCCGGGCAAGAAGGATAGAACATATTGTTGATTGATTGGATTGATTTCAATCTGCGCTCCTACAGTGATGCGCTCATTAGCCGGGATCGTATAGCTTAGCCCGGAAAAGTAGGGTGTTGAGTTGCTGTTGTATTTTTGATCGGGTAATTTGATACTGGTGTTTTTAATGGTAATACTATTGCCATTAATGACATAAGGTTGATAGCCCACGTCAATCTGTAACGCAAAACCTTCAAAATTCTTTGCAGGGGATCGCTGCGATTGAGTTTCTTGCGTTTGCCCTTGCGCTAATTGCGGCAAAATAAAAAAAAGCAGATCGCATAGAAAAATTTTGATTGGATATCGCATCGATTTTTATTTAGATCATATTATTCATATCGATAAGCCTCTTGCACCTTAGGATAATCGTGACCTCCTCCCAAGAAGTGGATAGTTCAGACCTAGAACTGAAATCTTATCCCTGCATTTATTACGCCTAAGGTCTGACCAGTGCGGACCTCACCCGAAAGTCCAATATAAGCATGAGCATTATCTGCAATCCTGGCCGTACCGTACAAACCGGCCTGAACGAAGGTTGAACCTGCTTTAGGTGTGGTTATGTTGGTATTGATGCCTGCTAGTGAGGCATTCAATGTGGGATTCAATACACCCGATGTGTCAGCACCCACACCGACATATGCACGATAAGTATATCGGTCGGTCATCGGATTATTGGCTTTCGAACCGGCTGCCACGCCCAACATACCTCGCACACCATTACCTGTAAAACCTTTGACACTCAGTGCCGATATTGCATCGCCTTCATTGACACTCGACTGCGTTACCAGCTGCCAGGTCACACGTGCAAAAGGTGTAATCCGAATGCGATCGACGTCCATAGGACGACTTAATCCAAGGCTGACCATCGCGTCATTGCCAATAATGGACTTGTTTCTAAAGCCATTGCTAAGCCCAGTCATATCTCCGCGGGATATGTCGCTTGAACTCAAGCCAATGCTCGCCATTCCATCAATAACGAACTCTTGGATGGGCATCTTACCGTAAGCAAAGATTGAGCCTTGCTGAATCGTTGCTGATCCATAGGTTGGATTTAAATTGGTATTGGACAAAGCAAATCCACCACCAATCTTCATTCCATTTTCTGAAAAGATATCTGAGCCAAACACTAACTGATACAGATTGCTGCTCCAGCCACCCGAGTAGCTGTCGCTTGAGCGATTAGTTCTCTGGTAAGCCAGATCACCCCACACGTTGCCGTTATTAAACGTTTTGGCTTCTGCGTGGGGGTTGGTACTCACAGAAGCATTTGACACACCCCCTGATATCAACGCATCAGTGTTCGCCATCAATGCGGTGTTACCTGTAGGAGTTGTCATCGAACTGGGCAGACTGATCCCCGTCGTGTCACCCAAACGGTTTAATAAGGACTGTAGTACACGCACCGTGGTTTGTGCGATGGTAGCCACTGATGCCGCATAAACTTCGCCAGATATACCTTGAGCATAAGATACCAACGTGGCTGCGTCTTGTCCGGCAGTCTCATACAGCAACTGATCTTGTGACGCAGAGGCAGTCCCTGCCTGCGATGCAACAACCATCTGATCCAATGCCGAACCGACAGACTGTGCATTTCTGTTACCCGACAACATGCCAATCGTGGTTTTGTATGATGTGGGGATCAGTGCTAAATCAATACTATTGCTACCACCCACGTTATAGAACGCTAAAAACTGTGTGCCGGCGCTGAGTTCAGCTGGCTGTGACAGTGTCGTGAATCTACCTGAAATGCCACCGTCTGCTGTCACGATACGGAATCGATCGCCAAGCACTGGAGTGTAAGGTGTACTCCCATAACCCGACTCTTCTTCATTAAATAAATTAGAAAGAGCTGGTCTCAAGGTTGCACCAGAATTGATCACGAACTTACCACCCGAGATATCTAAATACGAGTAATAACCTGTAGCACCTACAGGTGATGTCTGACTGGATCGAGTAGTACCCGCGATGTCTTGCTGGTAGGTTGAGCCATCAATCATCGTGACGTTTGCATTAACGCCAATGTAGCCTGGTGAATTGCCAGGTTTAAACAGACCGGCTACCGTAACAGGACCTGCAATGCTACCCGTTCCCACCAATTGTGCGCCCGGAGCAACATAAACTTCTCCTGTGCCCAGTGTGCCGCCAAGTAAGGCAAGGGTTCCTGACTCCACAGCAGTGCCACCAGTATATGTATTGGCACCAGATACAACTGTCATTCCTGTGCCGTTGAATGTTACTCGACCTGTACCAGAAAGCACTCCAGAGAGCTGTGCAGCACCTGTCGTTGGTGCTGCAATCGTTCCTCCCGAGCTCAGAATAGATAATGCTTGATTAGAGCGCTCACCTTTTGACAGAACAATCGTACCGCCTGCTAAAACAGGATTGGCTGTCACACCGATACTGCTCATTCCAACAGTGGTGCCACTAGTGACGTTGGAGATTGTTGAAGTTGAACTGGAATTATTTGTGTCACTACTTGGTGCAGGACCACCCGTGACCACCAAGTCCCATGTATTTCCAGACACATTATTTAGTGACCAGTTGTATTCTCCATACGTACCAGATTTACTTCCCAAAATACTGTCGTAAGGTACTCCAGTGAAAACTGATGAGTAAGTGCCTGCAGTCAACACTGATGCTGCTACACCAGGCACCCCTCCCGAGTAGATACCGAAATACATCGTTGAAAATAAACTGGAAACCGAGAGTTGCCCGTACTGTGTTGGAGACTTCACAATGATGTTGTAAGTAGTGGGAAGCTTTCCGAAGTAGGTCAAGGCTGTTGTCGACGCACTTGAACTGCTGCCACCTTGACCATTGTTAAACGTGCCGATTGTTCCAGTAACTCCTGCAATAGGATTGGCATATACCCCAAACCCGTTCGCAGATGTAATCACTCCAGCATTCGTAAAATTAGAGATCCTAGTATTACTCGAACCGCCAAGCTTGATGCCTGAGTTCCCCGAACCACCGCCACTTATCACACCTGTATTAATAAAGTTGGTTACTGTGCCTGAGTAATTGTAGACAGCATGAAAATTGGTGCTTGAGAGCGTACCGCTGTTATTGATTGTGTTGAGGCCTTGGCTGGAAGTGCGTATTGCATTTCCTGTATTGGTATCCCTAATCGTTCCCGTATTGATGATACTGCCCACAGTATTGGATAAGTTGGTAAAAATGCCAAACGAACTCAGAGTCGAAATAATCCCATTGTTTGTGGCAGTTGATCCAGATCCGGAGAGGGAAACTGCCCTTGATCCTGTGCCTGGTTGAAGCGTGACGTCAGCATTGATTGTGACTACACAATTAGAGCGGGCACCATCGTTAATCGGTGTCGTACTGTTGCTAGAAACCGTGATAGGACAACCTGTTGCACTGAAGCTAGCATAAAAATTTAAAAGTACAACTAGCGGAATTGTTTTGTGATGCGACTTCAATTTGTAAGGGTAGTTTAAGAAATGTTGGACGCGTTTATGGTTTCTTAAAACCACGCTTCATAGTATAGGCTTACTAACTGCTTTAGCTCACTTGTGTACAATTTTTTTTAGACCGTTTTTGGATGGTTATAAAAATGGCAATTTAAAATAGACATGAAAACTTATTCAATGCGAATTTTGTCCTCCAACGACACGAGAAATACAGTTAATCGTTTGTGGGGGTGTGGAAAGAGGGGCTCATAATCTGACAGTTATAACCTTATTGAGGTTAGCTCAAGCTCTTGACGTTCACGTCTCAAGATTGATGCAAAAGTAATAACTATCTGACAAAGTTCAAGGGCTGATGTCTTGAGACTTTTGACGAGAATTCGCTAGCGAAGAATCCAACGGATTGATTTAATTGTTCTGTTGTAACTCACTGGCTGAACCATTACTTGGAGGTGCTTTTAGGTACCCTTTTGTCCTTGAAAAAACATTCAGGGGTTGGATAAATTGGCTTCCAAATAACCGCTAAAGACCACTTGCATATGTTGTTGTTCACGACCTCACAGAAATGTTGTGTGAGTGAAAACTAGAAGGTGTTAGTTCAGGGGTAAATTTAAAAATCAACGTATTTGTAACACATTGATTTTAAAAGGGTATGGGGCGCTGGCGGAGAGGGTGGGATTCGAACCCACGGTGGATTTGCACCCACGCCTGATTTCGAGTCAGGTACATTCGACCACTCTGCCACCTCTCCGGCGCGTGCAATTGTGTGGATCAATTGCGATGAAGCTGTTGCTTCACCTTGGTCAAGGGCGTCATTCTAGCAGAAACAGGACCGCAAGCCGCTACACTAGAGGGATCGATGTTGATCCCAACCTTTGAGCCGGACTAAGCCATGTTATTTCTGTTGTCTCCAGCTAAAAAACTCGACTACGACTCAGCCGTTCAGACTGAAATCCACTCCCAACCTTTGTTTGTCAAAGAAGCCGCACAGTTGATCAAGGTGCTCAAAACGCAGAGCGCTGAGGACGTGGCCGAACTGATGGACTTGAGTCCGGCGCTAGCCAAGCTCAACGTGGATCGTTATGCCGCCTGGAAGCCTACTTTCACTCAGTCCAATTCCCGTCAAGCCGTCCTGGCCTTTAACGGCGATGTCTACGAAGGGCTGGAGGCTGCCACCCTGAAGGAAAAAGACCTGGAATGGGCGCAAGAGCACGTGGCGATTCTGAGTGGACTGTATGGAGTGTTACGTCCTCTGGATCTGATGCAGCCCTATCGCCTGGAGATGGGAACCAAAATCGCCAATCCCGGCGGTTCAAATCTATATCAGTTTTGGGCAAAAACAATTGCCCCTTACTTGAATGAGCGTCTGGCCAAGGAGAAGGATCCCATTATCGTCAATCTGGCCTCCGAAGAGTATTTCAAGTCTGTGGACCAGAAGGCGCTCAAGGCCCGAGTGATTCAATGCGTGTTTCAAGACGCAAAGGGCCCGACATGGAAAGTGGTGAGTTTTCACGCCAAACGCGCGCGCGGCTTGATGGCGCGTTTCGCGATTGAGAAACGCATCACCAAGCCCGAGGGTTTGAAAAAATTTGCCAGTGAGGGCTATGCCTTCGCACCGGAAGTCTCCACGGAAGATAAGCTTGTCTTCCGTAGACCTGAATGACGAGGTCAAACAGGGCAGGGCTTAATGCATGCTCCAGCCATGACTGACCACAACAGACTGACCTGTCAGGGCACTGCTTTCAAAGCCGGCTAGAAACGCGACCACGTTGGCGACGTCCTCGGTGGTGGTGAATTCACCATCGACAGTATCTTTGAGCATGACGTTTTTGATCACTTCTGCTTCAGTGATCTTGAGTGCTGCTGCCTGCTCAGGGATTTGCTTGTCAACCAGAGGCGTACGAACAAAGCCCGGGCACACGACGTTGGCGCGCACGCCCTTGGGGCCGCCTTCTTTGGCGACCACGCGCGCGAGACCCAAAATGCCGTGCTTGGCGGCGACATAGGCCGCTTTCAGGCGGGAGGCTTCGTGCGAGTGCACTGAGCCCATGTAAATGATGGAGCCGCCTTTGCCGCCCGCATACATGTGTTTGATGGCTGCTTTGGTGGTGAGAAACGAACCATCGAGGTGAATGGCGATAATTTTTTTCCAGTCGGCAAAAGGGAAGTCCTCGATCGGATGCACGATCTGGATGCCCGCGTTGGCGACCAAAATATCGATACCCCCGAATGTTTGAGCCGCCAAATCTGTTCCCGCATTGACAGCAGCTTCGTCCGTGACATCCATGACGACGCCCATCGCTTTCCCACCTGACTGCTTGATTTCCTCTGCCACTTTGTCTGCCGCAGCCTGATTCAGGTCAGCGATCACGACAGTCGCGCCTTGGCTGGCGAGTTTCAAGGCGCATTCGCGTCCGATTCCGCTCGCAGCGCCGGTGATCAGTGCAACTTTATTTTGTAGTGACATATCAAACTCCTGAAGGATAGTATGTGGGTCTGGAACGTTGTCATTGTGATTGTAAAGCTGATTGGAGAGTGTCTTGAAAATTGCCGAAATCAAAAAAAACGCCTATTCGATGCCGTTCGCGAGTCCCTCTTACCCTAAAGGGCCTTATCGCTTCAGGAATCGCGAGTTTTTAATCATTTCATATCGAACGGATCCAAAGAAACTGCGTGAAATGGTGCCCGAGCCTCTGACAATCGATGATCCGATCGTGCACTACGAGTTCATCCGTATGCCTGATTCATCTGGATTTGGCGACTACACAGAGTCGGGACAAGTGATCTCCGTGATTGACGAGCAAGGTCGCCGAGGTGGTTATACCCACATGATGTATCTTGATGACGAAGCACCCATTGCAGGAGGGCGGGAGCTTTGGGGCTTTCCTAAAAAGCTCGCTCATCCAAAACTCGTCGTTGACTCTGACACGCTCGTCGGGTTGCTCAATTATGGTCAGGTGCGGGTGGCAACGGGGACGATGGGCTACAAATACGAGGAACTCGACCGGATCGCCGAGCAAAAGAAACTGCTTGAAACGCCCAATTATTTGTTCAAAATCATCCCGCACGTCGATGGCACTGCGCGCGTATGCGAGTTGGTGCGCTACTACTTGCAGGACGTCAACGTCAAAGGCGCCTGGACAGGACCTGCAAGGCTCGAGCTGTGCCAGCATGCTTTGGCGCCTGTCGCCG
>JACCDH011185820.1_pt1 | contig 14515 bp, 15 predicted proteins | sample 7442481 | NCBI WGS metagenome assembly JACCDH01 (sample SAMN15323433, study PRJNA562643) | freshwater metagenome | isolation source: river surface water | place: USA:Blue River Watershed | collected 2017-08-15
ATAACAGCCCCAGAAGAACCATTATAGGCAAAATTTTTGTTAGGAGACATTTTTTCAGGCATAACATAGCTTTTGGAGGTAAAGTAGTTATATAAAAGAGAAAGGACGTATAAAACAACTACAGCCATAATAATTGCTCCAATTCCATAATCATTCCAGAGTTTTTGTAAGGCGCTCATTATATAAAATTAAGGATAAAATATTTTTTAAAATACTATTTAATTAATCGCAATCATAAATTAATTAATTAAATATAAAAAAACGTCTAAATATTTGTTAGAAAATCTAACAAATTAATTTTCATATTCAGAATCTTCATAAAAATCACTATCTTCTTCTAAATCTGAATCATCCGAATCATCAATATCATCCAACATATAAGTTTTCTTAATATTCTTGGCTTCTAAATACGCAATAACCGCAGCCTTTTTAGCTTCTTTTGCTTTTTCTCTTGCGGCTTTATAAATTTCATAATAAACTTGATTAGGTTTTTTAAGTGTAATTGTTTCTAAAGTATTTTCTAAATCTTTTGATAAATCAACTTCTTTTAATTCATTAGGGTCATTTACTTCTATTTGTTCTTCTTTATTAAGGTCTTCAAAATCCAGCTTAATATTATCATCTTCTGTAATTGTTAGAACTGAATTATTATTAGTAACATTAATTGTTGATTTACTTGTGTTAGCTTCAGTATTTCTTTTTGTTTGTTCTTCTAAATCAAGATGTTCTTCTAAAGCATTTACTTTGTTAGAATTATTAATAATATTATTATTAGTAGCTTCTGGATTTACAATTGCGTTAACAATTGCTAAAGGTTGTGATTCAATAATGTTAGTATTAATACCACTATGATTTTCCTTAACAACTGGTTTTTTAATAAAACAACTATCTAAAAATGGATCAGGACTAACAACTAAAGATTGCTTAACTTCAATTTCTATTTGAAAGTTACGAGAAGTAAATTTGATGCCTTGTATTTCTAAAATAGAAATAAGATTGGTTTCAGGTTTAATGTCTTCAATTAAAATATGTTCATCAGAGTCATTATATACCTTAATATTTGATTTTACATTACTACGAAGTAAATAGAATTTGCCTGATTTATAAACTTTTAAAGGAGATGTAAAAGCAGTTTCAATGTCATTTTTTTCCAGTTTAGTTTCAAACCATTTATCACCTTTTTCATAAATAAGGTCTTGACATTTTGTTTCTAAATTTTCAATCCAATTAACAAAAATGGTGTCATTATTGTCAAACATTAAGTCAGTGTAAATTTTTTTGCCACTTTTAATAAAACCTTGTTTAGTAAGAGATTTAGGTGTTTGAATGTAAAGAGGTTTACTATTATAAAAAATTTTAGTAAAGTAGGCACCGCCTGTAATAGAAGAAGGAGGGCCTAAATAAAGCTTAGAAAAGTCAAAATCAATAGTAGCTTCAATAATATTATCCATAATTACTTAAATTAACTAATACTAAATTAAAAGAAAAATAAAATAAATTTAACACGCATAAAACTAACAAAAATAGCTAAATAAAGTAATAAAGATTAATTATTTTGTTAGTTTATAAATATGGTAAAAGAGAATTCTTTATTAAAAACTTGTATAGATATTTTAAAAACAGATGATATAAAAAATGAAATTAAGCAAATTTTTTCGCCAGTAACAGATTTAATAATGTTTCAAATATATCCGTATATTTATTTTATAATATTTTTAGTATTATTAATTTTTGTATTAATTTTAGCAATACTTATTTTGTTAGTTTTAATATTGCGTAATAATCATTTAATAACAAAATTAATTTCTTAATTGATATATTTTATTATCTAACTAAAATATATAATATGGCTAAATCACATAGAAGACATAGAAGAACTCGTAGAGGTAGTCGTAGAAGACATTATATGAGAGGTGGTGCTGGTGCTGCCGAAACTACACTAGCTAAGGTAGGTGGTTTAAATAATCAATTTCAGCAAACATTTGGACCTAATCCTGTTGTACCTTATGGAAATGGATTAGTAGTAAATGGTCAAGCTCCTGCCATGCCTGGTATGCCAACTGCTAATAATTTAGTTTCAGCCCAATCTGGTGGTAGAAAACGTAGAGGTAAGAGAGGTGGATTTTTAGGAGATGTAGTAAGTCGTGCTGTAGTTCCATTTGCTTTATGGGGACTTCAAAATAAATATGCTACTCGTAGAAGAAGACGTTAAATAACTTTTTAATAAATGGTAAATTATATTATTTATTAAAATAATGACTTAAAGACAATTTTACTATAAAAAGAAAAGAATGAGTTTTGAACAACAAATCCAACAATGGGTTGCCCTTGACAACCAACTTAAGCAAATTAATGACAAAGCTAAGGAAATTCGTGATAAAAAAAACGCACTTAGTGAATCTATCTTAGAAGAAGCCGAAAAAAATAATAAACTTACTACTACTATTCAACTAAATGATAGTAAAATTAAATTTGCTAACACTAAAGTTGCTCAACCTTTAACTTATAAATATTTAGAAACTTGTTTAAATGAAATTATTACTAACAAAGAACAAGTAGAGCAAATTATTGAATATATCAAAAATAATAGAACTTCTGAAACAGTTCAAGAAATTAAGCGCTTTTCTAACAAATAAATAATATTATTAGATAATAAGATACTAAATAAATGATTGCTGAAATTTATAACTTAGATGAACCTATTAAACCTTTTGACTTTGAAAAAGGTAGTGCTATTAAAAAAATTTGTGTTTTTGATGAAAATGACTTTGTTATTTGCACTGATGCTAAAACTGGAACTGTTTTAAGTGCTGGATATAGTATTGAATCTAAATTTTTAAATGATGGTAATATTATATCTCCAATTACTACTTTAAATAATAATGATAACAATGATTTTTCTAATATTTATCAAAATTTAGCTATCCCTGCTGGACTTAGTTATATTAATTATCCGAATAGAAAAAGCAATGACCCTGATTTAAGTAATGAATTATATACATTTAAAGAACCAATATCTGATGATATTTTTGACCGTTTAATTGAACTTATTAAAGCACCTACAAATAAAGTTAAAAAATATACCAAAAAACAATCACCACTTAGATTAGTAGGCTTAGAAGGTGGTAAAAAGAAAAAACATACTAGAAAACAACACTAAAATTATTTTAATATATACTATAAATATTTAAATACTTATAATATATAATGAATTCTAATATTAAACTATTTTTTAAAGTTTTAATCATTTTTTCTATTTTTACTATTTTAAGATATTCTATGTGTGATACACATAATATTAGTAACCCTAAATCTAGATCAGATAGATTTTGTTCTGGAAATTTACAAACTTATTTAATTAGTGGATTTATTGCGCTTATATTAATTATATTTGTTTTTAAATTATAATTTTTATATTAGTATTAATATTAGTTTTTTATATTATTATTTATTATTTATTATTCCAATTAATTTATTATTTTTTATTTTAATACTATATTTATTTGGAGCAAAATTAGCAAGATAATATAATATATCTATATACCCTTTTGAATATGCGCTTCTAAATCCCCAATCATTTATAGCACTTATATCTATTGTTGGTTTTATAATTGTTAACCATTTTACTATTTCTGTATGTCCGTTAGTGCAAGCAAATCTAAACGCATATTCATCTTGTATTGATATATTAATAGTTGGTTTGTCCTTAATGGATAATAACCACTTTGCTACTTCTATATATCCATTTTGACAAGCTAATCTAAATGCCGCTTCTTTATCTCTTGATATATTAATTTTTGGATTTACATACAATAACAACTTTGCTATTTTTAAATGTCCATTCGCACATGCTGAATTAAAAGCAAAACAGTTTTCTGCTTCTATATCTATATTTGGTTTTATAGTTAACAACCATTTTACTATTTCATAATGACCATATTGACAAGCCATATAAAATGCGTATTCATTACATGCTGATATATTAATATCTGGTTTTATAGTTAACAACCATTTTGCCACTTCATAATGTCCATTTTGACATGCTACTCTAAATGCCAGCTCATCACAATCAGAAATATTTATTGATGGTTTTATTGAATATAACCATTTACTTATATTAATATTTCCACATAAACATGCTGCTTGAAATGCTTCTTCTCTATTATAAGATATATCTAAATTTGGCTTATACTGTAAAAGCCATTTTGCTACTTCAAATTGACTATGTCTACATGCTAAACAAAAAGACATTTCTAAGTGTTTTTTTATTATAAATGGAATAGGCAAATACATTTCTTTTAATTCATTTATTTGTCCAGTTTTACATAAATAATTAAAATCTTGTATTTCAATTAAATGTGCCATATTTTTAATATTAAATTACTTTTAATATTAAACTTTTTTATTTATTTATTTATTTAAAGTCTAGACCAAGTAGTATGATTAAATGGGGAAACTAACACCTCTCCCAACTTATTTTTCCAATATTCTACACGCTTTTCTAATAATATATCTTTTGTTGTTTTTGGATATGGTTCTGCGTTTGCCATTAAATATTCTTCATCTTTTGTAATCTTTGGCTTATATCCATAGCAATTTACACCAAACTTCATTTCTGGATTTGCTATATATCCACCATTTACACCTGGACGTCCACAATCATGTTCATGTCCTTCAATTGTTTGTAATTTATCAAATGTTTTTTGCTGTGTTGGAAATAATGCCATTTGACCTTCTGACCATCCATAATTACACCATTCACCACCTTTATTATAAGCATCTTCTACTTGTTCGTATGTAGCCAATTCAGCACCATATGCTTTACATAATGCCTTAGCATCTCCATATATATAATTATTTTCTGGAATATTAAAAACCTGTTTTGCTAATTTTAATTCTGGAACAACTGTAGGTGCTAATCTAGAACCATCAACAACATTAATATCTACTTTAGGTGTAGCAGAGAAAAAATCACTGATAGAAGCAAAAATACTAACACCAAAAATATATTGAAATCCATTAATAATTACTAAAACTACTAAAACTGCTATAAATAAAATGCCAAAAATATTATTACTGCTGTCGCCTACACTACTACTAGTATAAGAACTAGCACTATTACTACTACTACTACTAGAACTAGTAGAATCTGTTATACTTGTAAATAAAACTAAATATAAAATAACAACTATTCCTAAAATTATTATAATACTTGGATTTATTAAAGCATTATTCATAGTATTATACAATGAAGACACTTCATTAGTATTATTAGTGCTGGTGCTGGCACTCGTTGTATTAGTATTGCTATTTGTATTATTTGTTAAACTATCCATATATTATATATATATTTATGTAATAGTTTTTTTTCTATAAAAAAAGCAATATGCCTTTGGCGTAATTATTTGTTCATTTATACCTACTTCTGATACAAATGTATCATTAAAATGATACCATTTTCCATTAGAATTTTTTACAAATGATGTATAATGTCCACCCATTAATCCGCCACTATGATTACAAACACCATATAAATCATAAATATATGAATTATTATTATATCCTGTTACATATGCTGATAAATCTAAATTTTCTAAAGGAAATGTTACTAATTGTTGTAACTTTCTATTATTTGTAGCAAATCGCTTAATATCAATTACTAAAATATTAGGCAATGACCAAAAACTTATATATTTTCTAACAGCCTCTTTGTTTCCTGTTTTTTCATTTAAATACGCATTATCTCCTTCTAAAATTTCACCACGAACATATAAATCAAAACAATCTAACAAAGTTGGCGATTTATTATTATCTGGTATAGGTAAATTTAATATAAAATATGGCTCTGGTTTACTACTAAGTGTTTCACCCGAATTTACTGAAATTATATGTGAAATCTGAAAACCATAAAATAAATTCCAAATTTCAGAATAATCTTTTGAATACATTTGTTTTGTAGTCTCATAACACTTTAAAGCCATTATATCTTTTTCATTTTGAGGCTTTCCAGTAATTACCATATCAACTTCTCTTGAAAGCGCATTGTGAAAACAATCAATTAAAAATATTAGCAGCTCAGAAACATCGTTTTGATTCCAACCAGTAAAATCATCATATCCTTTTATTTCAGCAACTTTATGTAATATTTTTACAAATCTAATTGGATTAACTACATTATTTTCTGTCCATAATATTTGTCTTAAATTATCCCATTCTAACAAAAGTGCTGAATCTGGTTTTTTATTTAAGCGATTTTTATAAGTTTTTAAATCTAAAAAACGATTTAGCTCATATGTGTGTGATAAAATTTGTAAACATGAATTTAAAAAACATGTATTACCTAAATTAGCTAAACCATTTAATCCTTTAGTCATTTTATTAATAATTAATAATTAATATATAATAAGTTATATTTAAACAGATTTAATATATAATATATTAATTATTAATTATTATGAGTGCTCGAGATGAACGATTAGCTATATTACTTCACTATATGGAGCAATATAATAGAACTTCCAATCAAATTAATCGATTAATGACCGAATTAGATCATATTAGACATAATTTAGATACATTTTCTAACATTATTTTTAATGATACACGCAATTCTAATACAAATGTTGGTTTAAATACCAATACAAACACAACTTCTAATTTAAATACTAATGCTAATACAAATGCTAATAATAGAACTTCTAGATTTATTAACACATTTTTAAATAATAGAAATACTAGAAATACCACGCCAATTACATATAATTTTAATGATCCTATTAATGTTGATAATATTTTAAATACTTTTTTATCTACAACTGTTCCTATAATACCAACACAAGAACAAATTACTAATGCTACTAGAGTTGTTAGATTTGAAGAAATACAAAATCCATTAAATGAAAGTTGCCCTATTAGTTTAGAACGTTTTAATTCTACTGATAATGTTACACAAATACATTGGTGCGGGCATGTTTTTAATACAAATGAACTTAATTCATGGTTTCGTAGTAATGTAAGATGTCCTGTTTGTAGATATGATATTCGTTCTTACAATACTAACCAAACTAGTAGAACTAATAATACTAATAATACTAATACTAATACTAATACTAATACTAATACTAATACTACTAATACTACTAATCCGCTTCCTACTAATAGTAATACAACTACTAATGCTAATTCTAATACAATTAGTTCTTTTTTAAACAATATTTTTACAAATAGTTCTTCTAGTAATGAACGTATTGTTTACGATCCTGTATCTAATGTTATAATGTATGAAACTGTTATTAGTAGAAATAATAATAATGATAATGATTCCGATGATGAGCCTACTAACAATAATTAAAAAAATTGAAACATATTTTATTTATATTATTTTATTTATAAAACAATATAAAGACAATTACATAATAACATATAACAAAATGACTGACTATTCTAGACACGGAAATACTTGGACTATTTCTGAAATTCTTAGACTTCAACGTGAATGGGAGCTTTTAGAGCTTTCTGTTGTTGAGATTGCTAACTTACATCAACGCACTGCTAATTCTATTGTATTTAAGCTTTTACATGAAAACTTTGCTACCCAAAAACAAATTGATAGTAGATTTTATCTTCAAGATAATAATTTAGATGAAGTAATTGATAATATGGTTAATATTAGTATTAAAGAAGAACTATGCCAAAAAAAAAAGCAAGTTATGACTACTCGCTCGATGAGCAAACAATTGCTATTTACAAGCAACAGATAAGAAGAAAAAATTATATTATTTGCTCTTTACTTAGTTATATTTTTGTAATAATTGGTTTTAATATTCTTAAAATGAATATTAATTAATTGAATTAATTGAATTAATTAAATTGTTAATCCCTATAGTAATTCCACAAATAGGACCAATTATTGATAATAGACATATAAATGGTAATAAAGGTTCTGAACTTATACAACTTAACATAAATGTTTTTTTTGTATAATGAATAAGTAAATAGCTAGAACTATAAATAGTTACTAGTGAAGCAATAAAATTAATTGGTTGCATTGTAAATGACATTTTGTTTAATAAATTTATTCAAATAATAAAAAAAGATTTCAATTTTTTTATTATTTTTAAATAGATATATGCTTTTTGTCAAGTTTAAGTAATTTAGATATATTTTTTATATTATGATATGTCATAACTCGTTTGTTACTAATTTTTTTTTTACTCATTCGTTTAGGGTTTATTAAAAATTGTATTTGTTCCCAAGTTCTAACATTATCATATGGCAATTTAACTAATTGAGCTGTCTTATTAATAAGCAAATTTAATTCCGTTAAAAATATTTGAAATTGAGAAATTGGATCATAGTAATTCATAGTATCCTCTCTTTTTAAACTTAATAAATTTACACATTTTCTATTAATAAATAAATCATTTATATCAAGTCCATTTTCTAATTTTTCATAACATTTTACACAAGGTAAAAATCCATAAATAAAATAATACTTTTCCTGTCGAGATTTTAGATTAGTTTTATCAGAATAATTACTAATACAGCATTTTGGGTAACCATAGTGTTGCCCTTGTTCTTCAAAAGATAATCGTTTAATTAACATAATACTCTATACTAATTTTAATAATATTTGTTCAAATAATAAAAAACTTTCAATTTTTTATTCTTGTTTATCTTTATATTCATGTTCTTCTTCTTCTTCTTCTTCATATTCTTCTTTATCTTCATATTCTTCTTTATTTTTATATTCTTCTTTATCTTTATTTTCAATATAATAATTAATTTTTTGAACTACTGGAACAAATTTAATAATTCCAAATAAATATCCTATCATACCACATGAAAATATGCTATAATTATAAGTTAAATTATAATAAAAATTTTTTGTTAATTCATTAGAATTTTCTTTTAACAAAGGATTTTGTTCTATTGAGTTAAATAGTAATGTACATGAACTATACATAAATATAGTTGAAAATAAAATATCTTTAATCATTTTATATATTATTATTTGTTATATCTTTAAGTTGTTTTTTAATTTATATTTTAATTTATATTTTAATTTATATTTTAATTTATATTTTAATTAAAAAAAAATTTTTATTATTATTGTTTTTACTTTTTTATAAAGAAGCCTGTAATAGCTTGATTACCTGCTTTTGCATTATTTGTTTCTCTTAAATATTTATCAAATAGAAGTGCTTTTACTTCTTTATCTTTCATCTTAGTTAGTTTATTTTGAAATTTTTCATCATCATTAGCGTATTCTTTTTTTAAATCAGCTACTTCTCTTTTAAATTTTGACACCTTTGATTCTTTACCCTGCATCTTCCATATATCTTCTAGCACTAAACCAAATAGTTGTAATAATGGTTTCATAATTTGATTAGTAATATAAAATGAGTAATCTATTTTTAAATTATTATCTTTAATAAATGTAGGTGTTTCTATTTTTTCACCTTGTAATGCTTTCTTATTTGGATTTACTATATATACGAATGGAATTCTATCACCTGAGCTTGGTTTATTACCTGGATCACGAGCTGTAATTCTATCTGCTAATACTTTATGTGCTATTTGCTGTGGATTTTTATAAAAGCCATTTAATGATTTTGTAATAATTAATTTTTCAATTGGCACCTTTCCATCTACTAAATCTTGTAGGCAACTATTTAAATAATCAATTGCCTTTTGTAGATTTTGTTCTTTCATTAAAATATCTATAATACCACCATACACATCTTTTACTATTGGCGCATTATCACGACGTTTTAAAACAATTCCCATTTCCTTTCTTTTACCTTTTTTTGGGTCAGTTTCATATAAAATACCTACATATCGCTTTTTAGATAGTAAACAAAATGGCATAAATGTTTTTTCATATTCAAAATCATGAGGTGTCTTTAAGAAACTAGATACCATATGACAAGCAGTTTGTGCTATTTCAATTGACAGTTCTAATGCTTTTTCGCCTACAATTTTTTCACCAGTTTCTTTATTTGCTAAATTAAATGTAAAGAATACTGAGTCCGTATTATGAACAATTAAGTTACCTACTCCAGCAGCAAAGTGATGATTTTCAGTTGTTAAATCATAAACATATCCATTATAATCTGGTAGTTGTTCTATTTTTTTAATAGCAATTAAATTTTTTCTTTGTTTATTATTTGTCATATTTATTCTAAAAATATTAGGTTTATCACTACGAGTATTAATTGAAATAGAATATCCTAAGCTAGTTGCTAAATATGCTATTTGAGCAGCACTAATTTGATTTTTTTGGTCAATTCTTATATTACCACTTTTATCACCATCAGCATCATATAACCCATCCCAAAATGCTTGTTTTATTTCATTATTACCATTTAATATAAAATGTGGTATAACTTTTGCTTTTTCATAATACATAATTTCACGATATAGTCTTACAAAGTTAGATATTTTTCCATATTCACCTTTTGATTTAGGAACTAATTTATAAACACCTGAACTATTAATTGTATCCATAATAACCCAATCTAATTCTGAATATACTTCTTTACATAATTGTTTATATTCTTCTAATAATAACATTGATGAATTATTTAACCCCCAACTTGCTTTTTTGCCAGAACAACAAGTATATTCACCACAACTACCATCTCCAAAGAAGAAACCTAAAATTTTTGCTTCTTTTTCATTTATAAAATTTATAATTAATTCATTTTTTGGATGTTCATAATGTAATAATTCTGTTCCAATTTGAACCTCTTTTGGTGAAATTTCTTTACCATCTGCTTTAACTAATGAATGGTCATCTGTTACATCTACACATCCAGTATGAGTTAATATACGCATCATTTTTTTATGTGGGGCTAATTCGTGTCTAATTACACGAAATAATTTAGTCCAACCACTTTCAGTCCATGTCTCCACATCTTGTAACTCACAAAACTCTTTATCTTGTTTACCTGGTTCTGAACATTTTACCCAATTATTGTTGCCATATTTATTTGCTAAGTCTTCAATAGTTAAAATATCTATAAAATTATTTGTTCTAATATATACAGGTGTATAATTAGCAACACTATCTCCATACACATATTCTGCTTTAGTATTAACAAACCCATATTTAGTTTCAACTTCTGCGTCTCCATAACATTCTTCAACTACACGCTTAGCATAAGTTAATAAAAGTCGACCAGTTGCTGTTGTTGACGCAGCAATATCAGGTTCATAAAATGTGCTTGTTTTAGCACCTAATTGCCCATAAAGTGAATTAGCTGTTACTTTATATGCTAACTGACGTTTATCTAATACATTTTTCATAAACTCATCATTAGTCTGAGGAATTTGTTTTCTTGTATCTTTTCTTGCTTTAAGCAATTCTTGTAAAATTGATGGCATAATTGCCTTCTGTTCTTTGCCATCTTTATCTAATAATGGTTGTGCGAACCTACATACCTTGTAGCCTGATTTCACTTTTTCTGCTGCGCCTTTTGGTGTCTTTCTTACATATCTGTAGGTGTCAAATTTTACATCAACGTATTCATATGTAGGTAAATTATCATAGAGATACTGTGTGTCATCTTCCCAGTCCTTCTCTCCAGTTTCTGATACCAAATTGCCTGCCAAATCATACATTTTTGTCCAAACTTTACTACTAGGACATAAATTTTCAGACAACATTGAAGATGGATATAGTGAAGCAAAATCGCCAACTGATATAGGATTATCTAAATAAAGCCCGCACTTTGGCTCTAAAACAATCGCACCTTCATAACCATCATCTTTAGAACCTTTATTAATTACAGGCATTAATGTGCCTTTTTCTCTACACTTTTTAGCTACATAACTAGTAAGCTTAATACCTTGACCTCTAAACACTAAGAAACTCATTGGAACACTACATAACTTAGACATTTCAACCAAATCAGTTACTACATCTACCTTATTAAACAAATGATGAACTAGGTTACAATCCTGAATACAGTATTTCGCAATTACAGCACGAGCACTTGGTCCTTCATTTGTCATTCTAAAAATATCCTTTGGCGACACATCATCCTTAGCAAGTCCCCATTTAACTGTTTTTGCTTTAGGGGTTTCTTTACCATATACTTCAAAGTATCCTTCAGCTCTATTTACAGACTTAACACGAATTTTTTTACCACCAGCATAATAATCAGATGAATGATTAATTTCTTCAAAATGTATGTAACTTTCACCTTGTAGTCCAGTCATATTATTAGTTTTAACTTTAGTAATTGTTGATCCATCAGCTAACTCAATATGTTCTAAACTTTTAACTACATCGCCAATAAAGTGACCACCAACATAATCTAATTTGTAACTTGTTAGATTTTCAGTTTTACGAAACCAATTATACATATCAATTTGAAAGCGTCCTGTCATATTAATCATTGACAAATCATATGTTCCTGATGCTAATGTAATACTACTTTTTTCAATTTCATATGCTCCTGTTTTATAATCTTTATTAACACACAACTTATCTTTATTTCTAGATAACTTCATAAAATCTTCAATACAATCTAACTCTAATGCGCGTCTAAATAGAAACTCATAATCGAAACTAAAAATGTTATATCCGATAATAATATCTGGATTTTCTCTTTGAACTAAATCAGTCCATGCTAACAATACTTCTTTTTCTGTATTATATGACTCAATAACTGAATTATTCACATTATCGCACGAATTTAACGCAATACAATGATTAAGATATGGTTCAGATTCACCATATTTAACAAAAGTAGAACCAATAAATGTTACTTTGTCGCCTTCTAAAGGTGGAAAACTCTTTTTAAGCGAAATAATAAGCTCATTTATTTTACCATTGCGTTCAAATTTAGTATCATTTACAATATTAATAATTGTGCTTGCTTTATTTTTATATTCTTCTACTTTTAAACCAACCTTATATGGATTAAATGTTATATCTGATTCATCAATATTATTATTATCATTATTATTTTCTTCATCTCCATCGCTATCTTCATCATCTGCTACTATCTTTGATGACATTTCTTTGCCCATTGCTTCAAACATTGCTTCAATTGAATGTTCATTATTAGCAGCATCATTAATACCATTCTTATAATCTCTAACTTTTGTTTGCAACCATTTGTCTATTATACTATCTAATTCGGCCTTTGTTTGTGGTTTCTTTTTAGGATATACTAAATCAATATGATCTCGCAAATTAGTTTCAAATCCAAACGCATTATACATAATACTTTTTAAAGTAGTAGCAACTTCTTGTTCAGATAATTCTTCATTATTTAATTGCTTAATAAAATAATCAGCAATATTTGTTGCTAACTTTTTATACGATTTAACAGGCACAGGAAAGTCACCATGACTACTACTAGCTTCAATATCAAAACTCATAATCTTATAAGGAACACGAGTTTCCTTATTATTTAATGGTTCAATATTTTTGTAACTAGTAATAAATTCAAAATCACAAGTTGTTGTTTTATTCTCACGAGTAATTTCAATATATTTGCCTTGTGGTAATGATACCCAACCAGATGGACTTACTTCTTTAATATGAAAGAAACGCAAAAGAGGTGGAATATTAGATTCATAAATTTCAGTGTATGTGTCAGCATATAAATAACCCTTAGGCAATAATTTCTTTTCATAATTGCCTTCATCATCGGTGCCTACTTTAAACCACATTTTAGCAACTTTATTAAACGCATTAATATTATTAAATCGTAACATTACAAATTTATGTTCTTTTCCACCATCAAAACCATATAACTTTTTACGTTGAATTAGTTTAGCTTCAATAATCGAGTCAGCATAATATGCTCCTACTTTTTGCTTTAAATGTGCTAAAAATGAGTTTTTTAAATTAATTGTCCAATTATCAGAAACCTTTACATAGAAGAATGGCTTATATTCTTCTACTAATATTGAGCATGTTTTACCTTCTTCATTAATTCCAAACATTTGTATCATAAAATTCGCATTATCTTTTTTAGCAATATACTCACCATCATCACTGCCTTCATTATCATCAGACTTATCATTAAAGACATTAAAATCAAATAATCGAAAAACTTGTTCCATTTCTAATATTTATAATATGTAGTATATTGTTATTTAGCTTTTATACTGTAAAAGATTTTTATTCAATTTTTTTTATTATTTGTTTGTTTTTTAATTAAAGCGGAACAATTCCTATTTAATTAAAAAATATGGTTTTATAATTTATTGTGTAGGTGGAACTATCATAGCAGATGCTTGTCCTCCAATATATTTTCTTGAACTACGCTTATGATGCTTTCTAGAACGTCTTGTTTTTGTTTTTCCACCTTGAATACCTGTAGGAGCTGGTGTAGGAGTAAGTGGTTTAGGTTCTTCTAATGCCATTGGCTCAGGTGATAATGGATTTTGTTCTTCTAATACTGCTTGCTGAACTTCTTTAGTTGTTTCACTTACAGGAACTACTTGTTGTGATGTAGGTAATACTAATGGTTGTTCTTCTACTTGACTTAAC
>JACCDH010724449.1_pt1 | contig 14508 bp, 22 predicted proteins | sample 7442481 | NCBI WGS metagenome assembly JACCDH01 (sample SAMN15323433, study PRJNA562643) | freshwater metagenome | isolation source: river surface water | place: USA:Blue River Watershed | collected 2017-08-15
GCAAAAAACAAGTAATTGCCAAACGTTCGGAATTTAGTCAGGCATTTATGATGGATACATTCGAACCCATTGAGGATTTTGAAATGGTTTACTTTGATGAAAACAGGGGATTGGTTCAAATTAAAACAAAACGATGATGGGAAAGCAAACAGCAATTGAGTGGATTGAAACTGAATTATCAAAACTAAATAATGATATTTCTACATTTAAAACATTCAAACAATATCACAAAAAGAGAATATCATTATGGGAAAAAGCTAAACAGATGGAGAAAGAGCAAATAATTTCATTTGCATTAGAATTGCATGAAATTGATCAAAGCAAAACAGGGACAGATATTTTACTTGATGAGGCTTTTCAATTGTATTTTAAAACATATATAAAATGAGAAACGAACATGAACACAGATTGCAAACGGTATTGGCAACATATTTGGATTTAAACAATTACACGTTTTTTGCAATACCAAATGGCGGATGGAGAAACAAAGCAGTTGGGGCCAAATTAAAGGCTGAGGGAGTCAAAGCCGGTGTGGCTGATATGTTAATCCTTTTGCCAAATTCAACCTTTCACGGCCTATTTGTTGAGTTTAAAATTAAGGGCAATTCACAGCAACCAAATCAAAAGACATTCGAGCAGAAAGCAAGGGATTGCGGATATGAATACATCATTGTTCGATCATTAGATGAGTTGATTGAGAAATTGAAATATTACGAATCGCAGAAATTTATCGAACAGGATAAAATTATGAGAGCATACCGGGAAGGATACACAGATGGGAAATTAGAAAATCAAATGACAATACGATGAATATCAACAGACAAAAGGCCATTGATTGGGCAAACGAAAGAATTGCAGATCCTAATTTCAGCACGGAACCAATACGTGTGAATGCGTGGGAATTAATACATAATCCAAAATTATTTCTGGAAACCTGTGTGGCAAGACTAACACACGGATCAGAAAGAGAAAAACGTGTTGTTTATAATCGTGTTAGAAACCTAAAAATTTATTACAATGACATTTCAAGATGAGGACATATTCGTGCATGGTGACATCAAATGTTCCAATGGCATAACACGAGATGAGGCAATTGAAATAATTGAGGAAATACAGGAATTAATGATATTCCACAAAATCATTAAACTTGACCTTTGTATTGATCCATACAAATTCCCGAAAGATTTACTAGATATTCAAAACCTATGAAAACGACAAAAGACAAAATCAGATTATTGACATTTTTCGCATTGTGCCAAAATATGTTGGATTTCATTGATGGATCATGGCACGGCCATCCTGCAAACAAACAGGCCGTGAAAATGGTCACAAAACAAATGGTCAGGGAGTTGGAAAAAACAATGGCCGTATTGTTCCCACCAAATCGAAATGATGATCCGGAATTGCCTGATGCATTGGATACGTTCCAAAATGCTTGCACGGCTATGGAGTCATTCTTTATGCTAGGAATGGAAATGGATGTGATGAATCAGACAAAGAAAGATTCATTGAACACACAAATCAATATATTGTTAAAATCATATGGGATTGATACTTGGGAAAAGCCAATGTCAAACCTATGGAAAGATTAATTAATTTTGAATCGCAGTTGGGTGATGAATAACTGCCGGATCAAAAGCACAAATATTTTCCTAATCAATACAATATGAAAAATGAGAGCCGTGAAATGGTGGATCATCCGCAACATTATCAATCTGATGGAGGCATCGAGGCAATTGATGTAATTGAATCATTCAATTTGGGATTCAATTTAGGCAACGCAATCAAATACGTTTTAAGGGCCGACAATAAGGGCAATAAAAAACAGGACTTGGAAAAGGCCCTGTGGTATATCAATAGGGAATTATCTAAATTTAAAGGGTAATGGATCAGAATCATTTGGTGACAATGGCTTGGTGGGTTGGTGGCATTGAATGCGTGTTCATATTAGTAATGATCAAATTGATATTTGATGAAAAAAATAGATTGAAATGATAGAGGAAATAAACATCAAATTAGTCATTCCACATCCAAACAATCCCCGATTGATTAAGGATGACAAATTCAAAAAATTGGTTCAATCCATTAAGGAATTCCCTGAGATGCTACAATTGCGACCAATTGTTGTTGATGACAATATGATTGTATTGGGTGGAAATATGCGTTTACGTGCCTGCATTGAAGCCGGATTGAAACGTGTGCCAATCATTAAAGCATCAGCATTGACAGCCGAACAACAGAAACGTTTTATCATTGTTGATAATGCCGGATTTGGTGAATGGGATTGGGATATGTTAGCCAATCAATGGGAAATGGATGATTTGACAGAATGGGGTGTTGATTTGCCTGTTTATAAGGAATTGGGATTTGAATTGCCTGTTGATACAACGGCCGATCCAAAAGATCAATTTTTGATTGAGGTGGTTTTTGAATCTGAGGAACAAAGACAAATGGCATACAATCATTTCATTGAAAATGGTTTAAATTGCAGACTAAAAAAATAGAATATGGCTGTGAATGCACGTGTGACAAAGTTGAATAAAAAACGGATGTTGGATGCCCTTGAAAAATCATTGGGCATTGTGACCACAGCATCGAAGGCAACGGACATCCCTAGATCGGTGCATTATGAGTGGATGCAAAAGGATCCGGAATATCGTGAAGCGGTGGAGGCATTGGCCGATATGACATTGGATTTTGCCGAATCGCAGTTGCACAGACAAATCAAAGATGGCAACACAACGGCAACAATTTTCTATTTAAAAACAAAAGGCAAGAAACGTGGCTACGTAGAACGCACAGAGGTTGTGCATGAAACAGGCATTGAATCAGCCATCATCGAATGGACACCGGCACAAATAGAAAACGAATAGGGCAGAAATGCAACATTCAGTTTTATCAGACATTAAACAGCAATAAAAGAATCAAAGTTCATCAGGGCGGAACACGTTCGGGGAAAACCTATGCCCTTTGTCAATACCTGATTTATAAACTTACATCATCAAAAAAGCCATTGGTCATTTCAATTGTACGGAAAACATTGCCTGCATTGAAGGGATCGGTACAACGTGACTTTCTCGAAATTCTCGATAATTTAGGCATCCTGTATGTGGGCCAACATAACAAATCGGAAAACACGTACACGTTCGGGAACCACGTTGTGGAATTTCTTTCAGTTGATGAACCACAAAAGATCAGGGGCCGGAAACGAAATATTTGCTATTGTAACGAGGTCAACGAATTAGATCATGAAGATTTTAGGCAGTTGTTAATGCGTACAACGGATGAGATGATTTGCGATTTTAATCCATCCGATCCGGTGCATTGGATTTATGATGAGGTCATCACACGTGATGATTGCGACACGTGGATCACAACCTATTTGGATAATAAGTTTTTGCCGGCTGAATTGGTCAACGAAATCGAAAGATTGAAGGCAAAAGATCCGGATTATTGGCGGGTATATGGTGAGGGGAAACGTGCCGTGTTTAGTGATCGCCAAATATTCCCTAATTGGCAATTCATTCCAAAGGCAGAATTTCCTGAATTTGATGATGTGTTCTATGGCCTTGACTTTGGATTCAGTCACGATCCAACAGCTATTGTGCAATTGGCAAAGGTGGGAGATAAATTATACATCCACGAAATCATGTACAAAAAGGGCATGACCAATCGGGATATTGCTGATTTCTTAAAAGAAAAGAAAATCAATGATCACATAATTTATTGTGAATCTGCGGAACCGAAATCAATTGAGGAATTAAGGCAGATGGATATTTTGGCCGTGCCTGCAATAAAAGGGGAGGGATCAATTAAGGCAGGTATTAGCCTAATAAAAGAGCATGAGGTAATATGTTCATCTGAATCGCATAATTTGCACAATGAATTTCAGTTTTATTTTTGGGAACAATTGAAGGATGGAACGATTATAAATAAGCCAATAGACAAACACAATCACCTAATGGATGCAATCCGATATGGGGTTTATACCAAATACAAAAATCGTTCTGATTTTTTTGTGGTTTAATTCGTTATTTTTGAGAAAAAAAAGCAATACAGATGGCATCATTGATTGATACATTCCGGCAGACCATTGCCAAAGCATTGACCACAGGAACAAATCCGGCATACAACAAATTGGTTTATACGTGGCTAGGTACAAACATCATAATGAATGAGGACAACGATGTCACATACATTCGTGATGGATACCAACGCAATGCAACGATTTATTCTATTATTAACCTGATTGTTAAGTCAGCGACAACAATCCCGATGACCGTTTACAGGGTTACAAATGAGGGATCAGCAAAGCAATACAAGGCAATGACATCCGGTGTGATGGATGGGAATGCAATGTACAAAGCCAATATCCTACGCAAAAGAGCATTTGAAGAAGTTAAGGATTCAGAATTAGAGGCACTATTAAAGCGACCAAACCCGGAACAATCGTTTTCGGCATGGTTGGGTGAAATAGTTGCATTCGGTAAATTAACCGGAAACAGATATATCTACGGCATCGGGCCGGATACAGGGCCAAATCAAGGTAAATTCACGGAATTATATGCATTACCATCACAATTGGTTGAAATCGTTTCAGGTGGTGTGATGCAACCGGTGGCAGGATACAAAATTCAATACAATTCAATGATTGAGGTTCAACCTGAATACATTTGCCACATTAAAGATTTTAATCCGGATTACGACAGCAACGGTTCAAACCTATATGGCCAATCGCCTTTGCGTGCCGGCCTGCGTGTTTTATCGGCCAACAATGAAGCCGTAACAACCGGATTAAAATATTTGCAGAATCAAACATCACGTGGTATGTTGATTTCAAAGGATGGTAATTTGACTGAGGTGCAAGCACAGGCATTAAAAGACAAATTCAGAAAAAATTATCAGGGGGCATCAAATGCAGGTGATGTTATCATTACACCAAAGGATTTGTCATGGGTTAATTTTGGATTATCAGCATCAGATTTGTCATTGATTGAACAATACAATGGAACCATTAAGGATTTATGTAATATCTACAATATCCCGGTTCAGTTGCTAAACAACACGGATTCATCGACTTACAACAACATGAAGGAAGCTAAAAAAGCCCTTTATCAAAATGCGGTGATTCCTGAATTGATCAAAATTCGTGATGAATTGAATCGTTGGTTGGCACCAAAATATGGCAAAGGGGATGAATATTTCATTGACTTTGATTTCACGGCCATCAGCGAGATGCAAGAGGAGGTTGACAAATTGGTGAATCAATTAGCATCTGCGTGGTGGGTTACACCAAACGAAAAACGTGATGCAATGAATTATGCAATGGACACAGAAAATCCGTTTATGGATGATTATTTCATTCCGGCTAATTTAATGGCACAAAATCCATCATTGCCATCGTTAGAGAATCCAAAGTCATTGGACATTCAGTATTCAACAAAGGCGGAATCAAATGAGATGTACGATGACTATCCAAAGAAAGCATCATTAAATGCACAAAAGATGTTGGATTGGAAACAAGAATATCCGGATGAAATTCGTGGAGGCACCGAAATTGGTTGGACACGTGCAAGACAATTGGCAAACCGTGATGAAATCAGCCGTGACATTGTGAGCAGAATGGCACAATTTAATCGTCATCGCCAAAACGCAACGATTGCAGATGAATATAAGGAAACACCATGGAAAGATGCAGGGTATGTTGCATGGAATCTATGGGGCGGAACTGAGGGTGTTGATTGGGCAATCAAGAAAATAAAGGAAATAGATGCCATTACCGAATCCTAATAATGGCGAAAGCCAAAATGATTTCATGGCCCGTTGTGTTGTTGATCCTAATATTGTCAATGATTTTGGCAGTATTGATCAACGTGTGGCGGTGTGTAGCAATCTATTCAATCCAACGAAAGAGGAAAAGGCACAATCAACAGACAATTGGCCGGATGAGTTCGAAAAGGAATTGACCAAAGCCGAACGCACATCAATCAGGGATTTTACGGAGTTTTACAAAGCCGAATACAATGGTGCCATTGACCTATTTTTAAGGGTTAAGGCCATGACATCAGCATCAGCACAGGGATTTTTTCAGGACAGCAAATATGTTGGAATGTACGAAGGGATGTATTCCAAAATCGGTTTACAATTTGCAAATTGGTATTCACGCAACGTTGAAAAGTATTTACCGAAAGCCGATGCAGGTAATATGCAATCCATTTGGGCCAACGCATTTGCGTTCATGGGCAATCAGGTTGGAACACAAAGTGCAATTATGGTTTCATCGACAGCACAGGCAACATTGACAAATACATTGCGACAATTTATGTCCGATCCGATATTTATGTCAGCCGGTGAAAAGGTTCAGGCCAAAATGTTGCGACAAAGATTTGATTATTTAGCCGATTATCAGGCACGCAGAATTGTAAGGACTGAGGCAACAAATGCAGCCAATTATGCAACAGAACAAGCGGCATTGAATCTGTTTCCGGGTGCTGATATGACCAAAACATGGAAATCAGGTTATGATGCAAGGGTAAGGCCGGCACATCAGGCAGCAAATAATCAAACCGTTCCATTCAATAGCAAATTTTCAGTTGGTGGTGAATTATTGCAAAGGCCCGGTGATCCGAGTGCATCAGCATCCAACAGAATCAATTGCCGTTGTGCAATGATTGTATTGCCAAAGGCGGGAGCAAACACAATTGGGCCACGAATTACCAACATTGGATTTGGAATGGCACAGGCTGAAATTGTGGATGCAATATCACCTGCATTATTAGCACCGGAGGTCATTGCAACGGTAGTGGCAGAAACGGCCGTGATTGATTTTAATGCACAGAAAGAAGCGATGAGGCCGGACAATTGGAATGATGTTTTAGGTAATAATAAAATTAATGATGACTTTTTAGCTTTATTGCCACAAAAGGGGGAATTAATAAAAACCAATGATCCAACATCAAGTGCATTAGGGATTCAAGTTAGAATAGGTAAATATTCACGTAATGGGGAGAATTTAACACGAACAATTACCCATGAATTTGGTCACGTGATTCATCATGAACGTGGATGGCTTACAATGGATTTTTCAGATCCAATAATTGATCAATATTTTAAAAAGCATCAAAATTTAATTGGATTAAATTTACGTGGTGAAGAAAGAATGAGGGCTTTAAAAGAATTTAATTTTAAATTAAATACAATTGACAGATCATTATTTCCTGAATTAACTGATAGCCAATTTTTAAAATATCAAACGGAAATAAGTGATTTTTTTGGTGCATTATCAAAAAACAAAGTTGGAAACGGACATGACACATCATATTATGTTGGCAATAAAGGGAAAATGGAATATGTGGCCCATGCATTTGAAAATAAATATGCAGGCAATGTTGTAATGCAGAAAATGTATCCTGAATTTTTTGCAGATACAATTGAAATGTTGGAATTATTGATAAAAAAATGATAGAAGAATTAAATACATTAATTGATGAATATTTAAAAATTCATCCAAATGCAACAAATCCCGAAGAATGGATATTTGTTGCCGGTGTAGAATATATCATTGATAAATTAAAAAAAGCCAATGGAAAAGAATTGATTTATGTTGTGGATAATGAATCTGTTTTTGATGGTGGATACATTAAATATGCAGAAAATTAATTTTTGGGTTCCGTTTTCTAATTAGCAATTTGACTAATTTTGGGCAAAAGATAGGTTATGATTTACAAACAAACATCGATTGGAATTGAGGACATAGATGAGGCAAACGGCATCGTTTCCGGCTATGGTTCAATTTTCGGTAATATTGATTCAGACAATGACATCATATTGGCCGGAGCATACAGCAAAACGTTAAAGGAAAACGGTTCACGTGTTAGATATTGCAATCAACACAGAATCGATCAGCCATTAGGTAAATTCACGGAATTACGTGAGGATGGCACCGGCCTTTATTTTGTGGCTGAGGTTCCAAAAACACGAATGGGTGAGGATGTTTTGTTGTTGATGAAAAATGGTGTGATCACCGAAAATTCAGTTGGTATTATGCCAATTGTAAAATCATATCGTTCAGATGGAGTGCGTGAATTGAAAGAAGTAAAATTGTACGAAATTTCATGCGTTACATTGGCAGCAAACCCAATGGCATTGATTACCGATGCAAAGGGTGAAATTGATCAGGATTTATTGGCAAAACGTTTCGACATTTTAGCCAAAATGATCAAGAAAGAAAATGTATCCGATGAATTAGGGTACGCAATTGAGGGTGAGTTGATGAAATTGAAATCATTGTTTATTGATGTTACCACACGGCCGGCAGAAATTGTCACCGTGCCGGAAGTTAAACAGGTTGATATTTCCGAAATATTTTCATATTTAAACAATCAAATAAAGTCAAAATAAGATGACAGAGGAAATCAAAAACCAATTGAACGAATTAAATTCGGCAATTGATGCGAGAATCGCAAAAGCAGAAGGTCAGGCAGTTGCATCAGCAACAGGCAAAGCGGATGAATTATTAAAATCCGAAATCAAGAATTTAGAGGCTAAATTCACAGAAATTCACGGCCGTATTGATGCAGCAGAGGTTGCAGCAAAGAAAACAGCAACAGGTGCAAACGCACAATCATTCAAGCAATCATTGGTTGAAGGTATCACAAAAGGTGGTTTAGAGAATTTAATCAACGGATCAAGCCGTTCAGCTAAATTTGAAATCAAGGCAGGTGATATGACCGTTGCGGCTAATTTCACAGGTGAAGTTATTCCGGCACAATACGTTCCGGGTATCAAGTACGATCCAACGCGTCCGGTACACGTTCGCCAATTGTTGGCACAAGGTTCTACAAATGCAGAGGTTGTACGTTACGTACGCGAATCAGCATATGACAACGGTGCAGCAGCAACAGCACAGGGATCAACATTGCCTGAATCAGATTTCGATTTAACGGCATACGATGCAAACGTTCAGAAAGTTGGAACATATTTCCGTATTTCTGAGGAAATGTTAGCTGATACAGCACAATTGACATCATATTTAGCAGCACGTGCACCTGAAAAATTATTAACGGTTGAGGATGCACAATTGCTTTATGGTAACGGAACGGCACCGAACATTTCAGGTATCGTGACATCAGGATCAACAGCATTTGCAGCAGGTGCATTTGCAGATTCAATCACAGCAGCAAACCAATTTGATGTTTTAACGGTAGCAATCAATCAATTAGCATTGGTTAATTATCGCCCGGATTACATCATGGTAAACCCAACAGATTTTGCAAAAATCTTATTGTTGAAGTCAACAACAAATGAGTATTTGAAAGATCAGGTTTACGCAGGTTTACAACCACAATTCTTAGGGGTACCGGTTGTAATCAACACAGCGGTAACGGCAGGAACTTACTTGGTAGGTAATTTCGGTTTAGGAACACAAATGTGGATCCGTGAAAACTTATCATTAGAGTTTTTCCGTGAGGATGGAACAAACGTTCGTGATGGTTTCGTAACGGTACGTTTACAAGAGCGTATTGCATTAACTAACTACGCACCATTAGCAATCGTTAAGGGTACATTTGCAACGGACATCGCTGCAATCGGAGTTTAGTTTTAATACAATTCCAAATTAAAAGAAAGCCACCTAAATATTGGGTGGCTTTTCTTTTTATATTTGTTCAAAAAATAGCACAATAATGGGCAAAGTTTTAATGAGAAAAACGGTATTCGATAATAAAACAGGATACCACAGAGCCGGCGAAATCGTATCGGTTTCGGCTGATGTTGAAAGACATTATTTGGCACATAATTTTGGCACAAAGGTTGAGGATCAACCCGAAGTTATTGCACCAATTGTGGAGGCCGTAGAGGTTGAAACAAAGGAGGAAAAAATAGTTTATAAGACAAAGGGCAACAAAGCAAAAAAGGATGCGGCAGATCAAGATTAATGATGTGATTGGTGTTCCAATCATTTCACGAACAGATGCAAAAAATTACATCAGAATCGACACAACGGCAGATGATTTGTTGATTGATTTGATGATTGAAGCGGCACACACAGCGGCAGAAAACTACATGAGCCGGGACATTATCGCAAAGGAACGCACATATTACCTTGATTTTTCGACATCAGGTTTTATTGATGTTCCATTTGGGCCGGTGGCATCCGTTGATGCAGTTACGGTGAAAGATGTTGCGGTTTCATTTTCTGTTTTTGGGTTAGGTGATCCGATGGTGGAGATTGAGCCGGCTGCGGTAAATATAAAAATCGATTTCACAACAGAGGGAATGAGTGATGGCCTATTGAAACAGGCATTGTTGATGATGGTTTCTACCTATTACGACAATCGCACGGATTTCGTGACCGGCATGACCGTGAATGAGGTTCCGAGTGCATCGGCTAAATTATTGGATGGCATAAAAGCGGTATTTATCTAATGGCAACAAACAACACGGCATCAATTTTGAAACAACGCATCCTGATTAAAAGGATGGCCAAATCCGATGATGGATATGGTGGATACACACCGGGCGGATATGTGACAATTGACACCGTTTGGTGCCGTGTGCAAGAAACAAAGGGTGATATTGATGAACGTATGGGCATCAGATTAAAATCAACCGAAATTGAGATCACAATCAGAAAGGAAACAGCCGATTTGATTGCCAATGAGGATGTGTTGCAAGTTGAGGGATTTTCGGCATTGTATCGCATTAATTCAGGATTTCAAACGTTTGAGAATTTTTGGGTGAAAATGACAGCCACCAAAATTGAGGGGTAATGATTAAAATTAAGGTTGATTCGAAACAAATGGATGATCTGCGAAAGCGGATGGATCAGTTGGCAAAATTCTCTAAACAGGAATTGTCAAACGAATTGACCACAACAGCAATGCAGATGGTTGGTAGAATGAAATCTACGGCCCCACACGATACAGGTAATTTGAGAAATCAAACCGGATTCGAGAGGCAAAATGAAAATTCTGTTGTTGTTTTTTCACGTGCACCATATGCCCCATATGTTGAATTTGGGACAGGTCGTGGTGTCACATTAAAGTTTTTGCAAGAGGCCGGATTCCCTGCGAGTTATGCGGCACAATTTAAGGGGAAAGGAATCAAGAAACAGGCAATGTATGCCCGACCATTCTTTTTCCCTGCTATTCGCACAGAATTACGTTTACTAAATGTACGATTGTACCAAAAATTAAAACAATTGACTAAATAATGTTAGAACCGATTCAATTTATTCGCAAAGCAATCATCACACGTTTGACAAACAACGTTGTGATTGGCGGTGTGACATTTGGTGTTTATAACCGGGTTCCATCAACAGCATCGTTTCCGTACATTTTAGTGTATTCAGTTTCATCTGATGAAACAGATTTTAATCAGACATCGTATATCACAGAAACAATCACACGAATCGAAGTGGTGACACGTTTTGCATCGGATTCGGGTGGTGAATTAACAGCCAATCAGGCAATCAATAGAATTTTAGAATTAATCAGAACACGTTCAAATGGTTACTTTGATTTATCTGCGGATGGATTCAATGTATTTACCTGCGTAAAGGAGTCATCAACGTATATTGTGGATGATGAACGTGATCACACGTATTTTCGTGGCATAGTTGAAATAAGTAATAAAATCCAACAAACAGCATAAATGGAAACAAGGGATGCCATTATCGGCCTAGCATCATCAACAATCACAGCATTAATTTCGTGGATCTTAGGAAAGCGAAAAGAAAATGCGGACATCAGTACAATACAATTAGAAAATTCCCAACGTGTGATTGACATGGTAACGGCAATGAATGAAAAGTTGGAGGCGAAGGTTGACCAATTAAGCAAAAAAGTGGATGAATTAACGGTTGAAATTGAGAATCTAAGAGAGGAAAACCATAATTTAAAACACGGCAAACCTGTAAAAAAGAAAGCCGATCAGGAATAATGAAAGACCAAAAGACATTGGAACGGATTCAATTGATGCACCCTAAATTGCGTGCTGAGGTTGCAACCATTTATGATGAAATTTGTGGAGCATTAAGAGGCAAGGCATTTTGTAGATTCGCATACACATTGCGGACATTCAAGGAACAGGATGATTTATATGCCATTGGTAGAACAAAACCGGGTGCCAAAGTTACTAACGCAAAAGGTGGGTATTCATTCCACAATTACGGCCTTGCATTGGACATTGTTTTGATTGATGGTGCATCGGCATCATGGGATGTCAAAAAGGATTTCGATGGTGATGGCAAAGCGGATTGGATGGAGGTTGTGGCCATCTTTAAAAAATACGGATGGGCATGGGGTGGTGATTGGAAAAAATTCCCTGATGCACCACATTTTGAAAAAACATTCGGTAAAAAGATTTCGGATGTGTTAGCATTGAAAAACGCAAAGAAAACCGATCCACAGGGTTACGTGATTTTGTAGGATATATCCATCATTATTGACAAAATGTGGGTATAATGTAAAATGTAACCAACATTATATGTTAAATAATATAAAAATGAAAAAATTCCTAATCATCGCAATTATTCTGTTTGCAAGTTGCAAACCAACAAAAACCATCATCAAAGAAAGCACGATTGTTAAATATGATACCATCCACACATCAGATGTTATTTATAAAACACAGGCAATCCGTGATTCAATTATTATTGAAAATCCGTGCGATTCTGCGGGCATTTTAACGGCCTTTTATTCGAAATTTGTAATACCACAAGGCACCATCACATTGCGTTCAACACGTGGCAGAATTGAGGCCAAAATTGACATTGATTCAATCGAATCTGTTTACAAATCCAAATACCAATCATCAAAATCAGACAATGTTCAAATTTCGAACAAAGAAGTGATTAAAAATGTGGTGCCAATCTGGGCCATAATCACTATCTTTTTTGAATCAGTCATCATTATCGGTTACGTGTTCTATAAAACAAGGCTGATTATTTTTTAACTTGCAATAAAATAAGCAGGTAGAAAATGGCATCATTAACCGGTCAATTAGTAGCGGAAACATACAAAGCATTGTTGAAAACAATCGACAATGACATCCTAACAGCAAGCGAAAAGCAAATAACAGATGGTTTTGGCGGTGGTTCAAATGTTTTCATCGATTCACAGGGTTTTTTAAGAGCAAACAAATACAAGGTCACTAATGGTTTAGCAACGCAATTTTTAAAGGCGGATGGATCATTGGATTCAAATACCTATTTGACAGGCATCACGAGTTCACAAATCATCACGGCATTAGGATACACACCTGTGACCAACGCACGTACATTGACAATCAATGGCACAACATATGATTTGAGTGCAAATAGATCGTGGACAATTGATGGCACATCAGCGGTGTGGGGTAACATTTCAGGCACATTAAGCAATCAAACAGATTTGCAAAATGCCTTAAATGCCAAATACAACAATCCAACAGGTACGATTTCACAATACATTCGTGGTGATGGTACAATTGCCAATTTCCCATCAATTGCAGGTGGTTTGCCAACAGGTGGAACAGCCGGCCAAATTTTGGCCAAAATTGATGCAACCGATTACAATGCACATTGGATTGATAATTACGCAACACAGACCAAAAATGAGGTCAAATTGGGGCAGACATTGACCAAAGGCACAGCGGTTTATGTTTCATCAGCCAACGGAACAAATATGATTGTTTCGGCTGCATCAAATGCAACGGAGGCCACATCATCAAAAACGTTGGGATTGCTTGAAACAGGCGGTGCAACAAACGATTTAGTTAAATGTGTGACATTCGGATTATTAGCCGGATTGGACACATCAACAGCAACAGCCGGTGATCCGGTTTGGTTGGGTGTAAATGGTGCATTGATTTTTGGTTTAGCAAATAAACCATATGCACCGGCACATTTGGTTTATATCGGTGTTGTGACACGTGTGCAATCAAACAATGGTGAAATATTTGTAAACGTTCAAAATGGGTTTGAATTAAAGGAAATTCATGATGTTTACATTGCCGATCCTGCAAATAATCATGGGTTATTTTATGATTTGGCTGATGGATTGTGGAAAAACAAAAGTATTGCATCTGCATTAGGTTACACACCACAGGCACAATTAAGTGGCACCGGTTTTGTAAAAGCATCAGGAACAACAATCACATACGACAATTCAACGTATTTGACCACAACGGATGCGGCATCAACATACCAAAGATTGGACAAAATGGTTTCCAATTTGCTTGCAAGTGCAACCGAATACCCAAATTCAAACGCAGTAATCAACGCATTAGCACTAAAAGCAGATGCATTGAACCCGGTGTTTACAGGATACATGACTATTTCAGGCGCTGAGCCTAAATTGTATTTTACTGATACAGATCAAAACCCTGATTATTTCATCGGGGCAGATGCCGGATTTTTTAGAATATACGACCAAACGGCCGGTGCAACACGTTTCGTGATTAATTCATCAGGTGTGACAACCATTGCAGGTGATTTAATTGTGGGAACCATTGCAAAGTCAGGCGGAA
>JACCDH010062282.1_pt1 | contig 14507 bp, 12 predicted proteins | sample 7442481 | NCBI WGS metagenome assembly JACCDH01 (sample SAMN15323433, study PRJNA562643) | freshwater metagenome | isolation source: river surface water | place: USA:Blue River Watershed | collected 2017-08-15
CTTGTTTTCTTGCTTTTCAGGTTTTGAATTTACAATCGAAGAATATGTTTCAGGGTCAATGCGTTCCATTTCCCATTTGACGTTTTTTTCACCCTCAAACAGAAGCTTGCCATCGGTTTGCAAGGTGGCTTTAACTTTGTAAAATTTGCCATCCTTATAGATATTTTCTCCAACAAAGATATTTTTACCGACGGACGTTAGTCGCACGATCTCCTGCCCCACTTTGAATTTAGTGCTATTGGTCGCAAATGCCACTCCTTTGCCCTCACTCAGCGAGTACCCATATTTCCATTTAAAGCTGTACCAATCGCCGTCAAGCTGATTGATATCATTAGCTAAAGCTATTGAATTTAATAGCAAGGAGCAAAGGACAATCTGTATGAATCTTGACCACATAAAACCTCCAATCATGTTTAGCAAAGAAGCTGCCTTGAGGGCTAGCTGGCGCTCGTTTTTCAATAGGACTAATTATTTAGAAAACTCGGGCTCTTTATACCAGAATCATGCGATTTAAGTTTTTTATAACGTTATTATTTAAATATCAATTTGCCTCACCCACCCGCAATCTCATGCGCCATGCGCCTGAGCTCCACATGCCCGTAGTGCTGCTCGATCATGGCAACACTGGTGCCCAAGTGCCGAGCCAGCGTATAGACGGTCGTCCTGTTATACGTTAAAGCCATCGTTGCGTAGTAGTGCCGCAAGCTATACATAGTTCGCTGCTTGCCGTTTCTGGTGTCGTACAACAAATCCAACCGTTCTAACAGCCGTGCAAACATTTTGCCGAATGCGGTAGTCATGTCCTTGCCGTCCACTCTGAATACATAATCAGGTAGTCGCTGTTTTAGGAAGTCTTCAAATGTGCCCTTTTGCCACTCGGGATTCAGCTTCCGCAATCGATCCAGATAGCGCACGGTGTTGTGGCGTGCGATAACTTCTCTAGCACCTGTTTTGCCACGCACATGCAGCATCAAGTAGCGTCTGCCGTCTTGCTCAAAAAATTCAATGTGCTGCCACTGTAAATTCATGCCTTCAGTGCCTGCCCTGATGCCTGTGTTTGCTAGCACCAGCACATAGTTGCGGAGAATATTTCGTAGTTGGGTTTCATTGCCCCGTCTAGCTTCTCGTACCCATGAGCGCATGCCTTTGTACAGCTGGGTATAGTCTTCCAATCTGAAGTCAGGGCGACGCTGAGTCTTGATGCCTTCGTTGCGTAGCAGGGGCAGCTGGAACTTGGTCATGTAGCCACGCTCGATGGCTTCGTCAAACACACGGTTCAGTGCGGAATTGTGGTTGTTGATCACGCTGGCGCTGGGCGTTCGTCCCATCAACGCCAGCCGCGCACGCTCGAATTTTGAGAGCACGGCGTTATCAATGCGATCTACATTGTGATTGCCCAGCAAGGGAATCAGGTAGTTGTTGATCACCTGCGTGTAGGTTTTGTAGGTGGCTTTGTTCTGCCCTGCCGCTGCCAAGTCCGCCATGCGCCTGATAGCCAGCCGAGCCACACTCTTTAAACGCTTGTTCACGACGGGCAGGCTATGCCGCTCCTTAAACCAAGCTTCAGTCACGAGCTCCACTGCCCGCTGTCGGGCATCAGCTAATTCCGTGCACTTGGTTGATGTTCGCTCCCACTTGCCATGCACTTTGTATCGCACATGCCATGCAGGTGTAGTGGCACGACGAAACAGCGTCGCCCTGCCCTCGAGTATATGTACGGTGTCTTCGCTTTTTTGGGGCATTGTGCAATGGGTTTTTTGCCTAAAATTTAAGCAGTTTTGACACCCTAAAGCGTACGATGGTTTGATTTTTTGTGCAACGACTGTGCAACGCCCAAAACAAGAAAAAACGCCTTTCCAAGCTTGGAAGGCTTGAAAAGGCGCATGGATACTGGTGCCCGAGATCGGAATCGAACCGATACGCCCCCTCTCGGGTAAGCGGCGGATTTTAAGAAGACCGTAGCCGTCTCAAACACCAGTGTTTTCAATCGTTTTCAGACTATCACAATTTGGTGATCAACAAAATGATCAACGACCAATTAGGTTGGCATTATTGCAATAGAACGCATTTGTCGCGACTCACGACATCGTCAACAACCAAACAGCTAAAGGTGTAAAACCAATAGTCGATAACCGTAACATGATAATTCGGTCACTCCAATCGATTAATGGCATTTCCCCTACGAGCGTGAAGGCGACCGTGGCGATGACTGCTGCGAAAGCAGTCGCCATACTCAAAGACCGTCCAAATGCAAAATTGACAATTACCGATACAGCTGAAAACATATCAAAGAACTTTGATTTCTTAAGTGCTAATAAGCAAAAGATACAGATATCACCATTTCTAGGCTCAATTAGCAAACTTCAAATCTCGTACCAGCAGTACCTAGCAATAAGCTCAGACGACTCATTTTTACCAAGTTCGTACAAGGTAGGAATTACGTCCGCAACAGTCCAGGAGTCACTATCACTTCTATCGGACAAAAAAATCACTGAAATAAATATTACCGATTCTTCGCAAGACTTTATTGAAGCTGCGAGATTGTTGGGCAAGGCCGAACAGGTGAATTACTTCAATAAGGTAAAAGAAATTAAATTCACAGACAATCAGAAGAATGTGAAACTACAAGCGTTGGATCTGAGCTTGAAACCCTTGCTAGACGCCAAATTGAAAGGATCATCCGTAACCGTAACTGGCTCGATTGATGAAATCAACAAAATATCAAACCTCAAGAGGTTAGGTGCTGTTGAAATAGTTGACACAAACCAAAATATATCAACTCGCTTTAACACAATTCAATCACTAAAAAATAACATCGTAGGAATTTCGAGCAGCGACCCACAGGCAGTACTCGCCATATCTGCTGAACAAGCTAAGTCGAACAAAAATTTACTGCAAACGATCAAAAGCGGCTTTGAACTTAAGTTAACTCAAGCATCTGCGAGAGATGCAGCCTCGTTTGCCAAAGACTCACGTATTACATCAATAAACGTGGTCGATACTGTTTCGAATTTAACACGGAATTTATCTCGAATAAATTCCGAAAACTCAAAAGTAGCGTCAGTGACAGTATCAGACCAAAGTAAGAAAATATCAGAGAACCTAACAGCGATCTTCAAAATTAAAAACGCTGAATTAAAAATAATACAAACTGACGCAAAAAATCCAATAGAAGTATCAGCCGACGCGCTAAGTATGAACCGATATTTGATTACGAAGTCTTTTGGCGAAAATTCTATAAAACTGAAAGACACTGCAGAAAATATCTCAAAACATTTAAACAACCTGAATTCGGTTAAAACTCAAATAAAAGAGATATCTGTTTCAGACAATAAATCGATAACTGCGAACTTTTCTCAAATAGAGTCGCTAATCGGAAAATTCCAAGCACCGACAAAAATTGACTTAATTGGAGATGTGAAAAACCTTGGTCCGAAGATTGGAAGTGTGAACTTAAATTATGAAAAGGCAAACATTATTCGGCAAACGAGCAGTCCAATAAATGCACGAAAACCAAGAACAATAGATCCAATTGAATTAACAGTAAGCCAGTTGAGCTCAATAAATTCCCCAATTTCAATTGCATCGTCACGTAATTCTGCAGTTGTAAAGGACACAGCTGCAAATGTATCGGCAAATATCAATACAATCATTAATCTTAATAATCAAATACAAAAGATAACAATAACGGACAATCAACCGATTGCAGCAACTTATGCGCAATTGGGACAAATAATGAGCAAGTTTGGGGAAAGCCAGACGTTTATTGTTAACGATACCGCTGCCAATGTATCAGCGAATCTAAGTGCCATTACTGCGATGGGCAACAAGGTGGCTCAGATCAACCTGACCGATAACGCTCAAATCACTGCCACCTACGCAGAGATATCGCCAGTAATCAGCCAGCTAGTCACACAAAACAGTGTCAATCTGACGGATACCGCTGCCAATGTATCAGCGAATCTGAGTGCCATTACTGCGATGGGCAACAAAGTAGCTCAGATCAATCTGACCGATAACGCTCAAATCACTGCCACCTACGCAGAGATATCGCCAGTAATCAGCCAGCTAGTCACACCGAACAGTGTCAATCTGAATGATACGGCTGCCAACGTATCAGCGAATCTAAGTGCCATTACTGCGATGGGCAACAAGGTAGCTCAGATCAACCTGACCGATAACGCTCAAATCACTGCCACCTACGCAGATATATCGCCTGTGATCAGTAGGATAGCACCGCAGAACAGCGTCATTATTACGGACAGCGCAGCAAATATTTCAGCAAATCTAGTGTCAGTAAGCGCATCAATAAATCATATTGCAAGCATAAATTTAACAGATACCAACCTTATACCTGCATCAACATATTCTCAGTTTGTTTCGTTTGACAATTTGGCTATGCAGTCAAAATTGCCAGCAAATGCATTAATTAGTTTCGCAGGCACCAAAGAAGAAATACAAAAAATTGCGTTTGATTATTTTGATAATACGACAAATATTACGAGCAGAGTATCTAGCATGCAGGTGGCAAATCAAGCAGCTTCAGAGATCATAGTTGATACTAACTTTATTGAATCAAACAACCGCCCATTAGAATTTTTTTTCAGGCAACCGCAAGTGGGTTTCTGGCCCCAAGGCAGATGGAATATTTTTATGGGAAATATTTTATTTACAAAAGACTCTACAAATGGTGATCGGATAGTCGCAAAGTTCGACTCTGGTAGGAACGACCTCTTTTACCATCTGAGTGGATTGTCTCAGGGTGAATACAGAGTATCTGTAGACATAAAAAATGAAACTGGAACTCCGTTCATTCTAAAAAATTATGTTTGGAGTTCAGGAACTGAGTTCATAGTCGGTGCCAATACTGATTGGACAACATATACTCATGACTTTACAATGCAAACCTCGGAGGTCGGTACGGTTGAAATGAACTTTCTTAGCGATTGGTGGAATGATGATAATCCGCCAGGCGCTGAAATTTTAATTTCTAAGATATCACTGACAAAAATTGCATAATCAATGATTATCCCTTAACCTATTGCCTAATCTGCGTTACCAATTCGTCGCTTCCTAATCTCAGCCCACTTTTCCCTATCGTTCAGTGTTTCGTCATAGGCACGATTGACACGCTTCTGTTCACCTTCAAACTTGTCTTGAGCAGCTCGCAGATCGTCAATTGTGGGCTTAACATGTAGTGCGTTACGCTTCATCTGATCCAGTAGAGCTTTTTGAGCTAGCTTGTGGGTGTAGGCAGTTGGCAGAACTCCTGGAATAGGCTTTTGGTCTGCTCTTGGAATTGTTCTATTTGGAACAACTTGATTCACACTTGTCTCGTTGAGATCAGAGTCAGAGACTTTACTGACTGAGACGACACTATTGTCGCCATACATCAGACTTAGAAGGTTTCTAGCTTGTGTGGCATTCTCAGCGTGGATGATGGTCTTGGCTGTGGTTGTCGTCTTTCCACGCTTGACTCTGACAGTTGCCACATACGAGTGAACGCCGTTTACTATTTCTGTAATCTTCATTTAGTATCTTAATTACAAATTCTGAAATCAAAGGATTTCATTTTTATTTATCAAGAAATATGCCTCGTCGATCAGCTAAAAAACCTGAACTCAGTGAATCCCAGGCATTCGCACAGCGCCTGACTGCAGCTCTTGATGCTGCAGATGTTGAAGTCAGCCCATCCACCGTACAGCGCAAATTCAACGCACTCAGTGGCGACGCACCAATATCCGTGCATGCAGTGCGCAAGTGGATCGTGGGCGAAGCTATACCCACGCAGGAGCGTATACGAGTACTGGCGGCATGGCTTGGTGTGTCGCCCAACTGGCTTAGGTTTGGCGAACAGGTGGCGCAAGATGCCAGCCAAACACCTTCAGCAGAGGAATATGTGCTTTTGCGGAATTTTCGTCGACTGGGAACTCAGGAGCAGCGGCATATATTGGCTTTGATTGCGACAATGGCAGGCAAGCGGAATAAGTAGATCAGCCTAATGGGATCACTTACTTCGCTTTGCCCCGCGTTTCATGTGTGCGTTTATAGCCAAGATCAGCCTGTAGCTGTCTACTTCTTGAATCTTTCCTTAACCAAATCAGCAGCAGTGTTCAACTGACTGTCTAGCTCACCACTTTCCACAGCGGACTTCAATGTGGTCAATGCACTGATCAGTTCATCTGCTGAGCTAACCTCAATCGCATTTTTGCCTTTTGCAAACTCAAGTACACGACTGCCATATTTGACCTGTAAGCAGACTTTCCCATTCTCGCCCACAAACCACATCTGACGCACACGCTTGTTCAGTTCAACTGAACGAGATTCACCTGTGTGACGATCACGCACAGTGCGAAATTTCTTCTCTGTGTAGTTCTCACCTTTCTGCAGTGCAGTGGCAAGCTGAATCTGTGACCAAAGACGATTGCTGAGCTTGTTGCGTCTGACTTGAATACTTGTCAGTTGTGCAGGACGCTTAGCTGTAACGAATCTCAAATTGTTCAATGCACTCATGATTTCCTCCGTTGTGTGATGAGTGACTTGAATTTATTACCTGAATTAATAGTTTCCTAGCAAATTTCAACAAAAATCTAATGATTTTTTTCGGTTTTCATTAGATTTTGATAAATAAATGCATGAGTAACTTAATTGCTGAAGCATTTGATAATTGGGTAGAAGATTTTCTTCCAAAAATGCAGTTTGTAGTCATTGCACATACCCAAATTCGTCCATGCAACCAATCCCCAAAATGGATTGCGCACAAGCGAGAGGAAATGTCGCAAGTTTTGGAAAATACTATGAAATCAGTTAGCTTGAATTTGTACCCCAATGATCCAAAGCTTCCTTTCAGAAAGCGATTTGAATATCGCCCTTACACATTTACGACAGTTGAGGGACTCAACCCAAATCTGACGCAAGAAAAGACCATCCATTTCAATATTTTGCTTGGAAATCTTCCCGAAGATTTCACAAAGCAGAAATTAGCGTTTTATTTTCTTAGGGATTGGGTTGGCAAATATGGTCAATCCAACGATGTTTGGTTTCGCACGGTTGATGAACTTGTCAAAACATCAGAAAACAGCACATACACACCAATCCAAGTAATTCGTAGTTATTTCACAAAAGACGCACACTATCAAAAGTCCAATGCGTGTAGCACTGAAGGTACATTTGACACAAAAAATCTTTGGTTGCCACATGAAGCACTAAGCTAAAGTAGCTATAGGCGACAGTGTTGGGAACTACACCTGAGATTTTGAATGAAGGTGTAGTGCTTGATGCTGTCTGAAAGATTCATAGGTCAGCTACCAAGATTGATATTTCAGTTTAGATAACATTCGGTAATCTATAAAATTATAGAAAACCAAAAATTGCTTAAAAAGAAATAATTCTATCTTGGTGTTGTCATCTGAAATTCACTTGGAAAAGCAGTCAGATAACTCAGGACTCAGATATCCAATCTCGCTGACGAGGAAAGCGTACAAGCTCTCTTTTTGGGACAGTTGACTCTGACTGTCAGCGCAAGTGTGAACGCTGAAAATCGCCAATTTCAGATCCGTTGTAAATCTAGCAATTTATGTCAGGTTTTAAGTATTAGATGACATTCAGTCTCAGAAACGAGCAAATTCAACAAATTCGCTCAGCCAAACCACAAGGATTGTCCTACCTAATCTAAGGCTATATGTTCTAGCTCATAAATAATTAGATTAGTCAGGAGAAATCATGTCACAAGCGAGAATTTTGACAGACAAGGAATACCGAAAAGTTTTACTTCACATCGCACGAAAGAATCATCATGCACGAAATAAACTACTTGTAAATTTGTCACACAACGCAGGAATGCGTGTAGGCGAGATCGCAAGTCTCACAATCAAGCATGTACTTGCCGAAGATGGGACGATCAAAGACGAGTTCTTCTTGAGCAAGAACGAGACGAAGGGAAACAGAGGACGAACTGTACTTCTGTCTCAAAAACTACGAGATGAGATTCATGAGTACTTGACTGTCAGATTTCAGCTCAAAGACCTTGCGATCCTCAACTATACAAATCTGAATCGTCCACTGATCTACTCACAGAAATCTGAAACGGGATTCGGTGCGAACTCACTTGCGCAGTGGTTTGGGTTGATATACAGAGCCGCAGGTCTGCATGGATGCAGCTCACACAGCGGAAGAAGGAAATTTGCGACAACCTTGAGCCAAAACGCAGTCAATCCAAAAATCATTCAGAAACTGCTTGGACATCGCCAAATTCAGACAACTTTTCTATATATACAAGTCTCACCAACTTCGCTTAGAAAAGCAGTTGAGCTTATCTAATTAACTACATGAAAAACTGGGAAGAAAGCTACGCATAGCGTTCCATAGCAAATAAAATTGCTCATTCCCTCGAGATAAAATCAAAAATATTAGTGAAAAAATAAACAAATACCACTGTATCTCGAATAATTTAATAAGCGCATTATTTATAGATTTTTTTTGCTTTTCTAAAGCATTAACTTCTAATTCTCTATTTGAAATTACGTCAGAAATCGGAACTATTCCAACATCAGTTTGGATATGCTGAGCAGAGTTTGTGTGAGAATGTTTCTGCAGCTCTTGAAGCAAATTTTCAGTTCGATTAATTTCCGCAAATACATTCAAAATCATTGGAATCCTTACGATTCGATACATTCCAATCAAACCAGCAGAAAGTAAAAGAATCCATGATAATAATTCGCCAAAAGCAAGGTAAGTATTAACGGCAGGTTTGCTTGTCTGAATCGCCAATCCAAGCAATGTAAAAACAAGAGTAACGAAATACAACTCAAATTTAGCTTGAATGTCTACGGCTGCTTTTGCAGATTCGCTCATAAATATCCTAGAATTCAAATTCCGTCGTAACCAAATTCTGCGCAAATTGAATCATAAGCCACTTCAACAAATTCGGTGAATAAGTCATCAGTATATTTAATTACAAGGTCAGCCAAGATATTTAAGTCTTTAACGTTTTTCGCCAAATCTAATCGCGCACCGTTTACAGTCAGCAATCCATGCGCCGAAAGATGTCGAATTGCAGAAGCAATGTGCATCACATTATCTGACCTTGCGCTATAAACTGATTCAAGCTGCCTAGCAAAAGTACTATTGGCATGCGAGATAGAGACGAGTATAAGATTCTCATTATTTGCCCGAATACTATTTGCAAGTTCGGGATTTATTATTTTGTGCTTAAAGCGTTTATATTCAAGATCTGATCTGTGAGAAAAAAGTGCAACCCCTTCAAGCAGCGCATCAAATGCAGAGTAAGCAATCTGCACCTTAAACATGGCATCGTATCCGCGAAGGGTTCTTGGGCTTATGTCAGTGATCTTAAGCCCCTTAAAACCTTTAGCAAGAACATATCGAGCAAAAAATTGTCTTAGACCATCCGTTCTTAGTCCAACATTAAGATTAAATCTAGATTCCAAGCGCAGATATTTTCCCCATTTTTTAATACTTTTAAGAGGCACATTTTTTTTTGATTTTTTCATAGCTACCTCATCTCGTCTTCCACAAGTCCATCTTGCTCACGTTTGGCACTGATTCGCTTGAAAATTTTTTCAAGCTTTTCTTTATTTGCTTTGATCTTTCTATTCCAATTTGGCGTGTCGAAAACATCGCCAATAAAGTCTAATGCATTCAACAATTCTTCAGGAACGTAATGCACCGCTTCAGAACTGTCCATAAAAGCTAGCTCGTTCGCTTCAAGAAATGCTCGTATATAGACATAGAGAGAGTGGTTTAATAAAAGCAAAGATGTTGTCGGATCATCAGACTTCGCAGCAAATGTGCCTCCAAAGACATTCAGATGATCTAGTGTCAGCAGCTCGCCAATTGGCGATGCATGTGGGAAGTGCGTATGACTGTCGCTGCAGAATGCAGAATTCAGCGGAGACCTTGATGCACTCATCACCCAAGATTTCAAATCATGCGAATATTTTGGGTAACGAACAAGCTTTTGGAATTTACCTACAGTTTGGAACGGACTAGCACTGTCGTAGCTAATCCTGATTAATGGGTTCTCTTTTCTCAACTGCTTTTGGATAGCCGAAAAAATCACTCCCCAAGTTGGGCGAGACACACCCAAAACATGAACCCAATCTTGCCCCTTCTGGAATGCACCGTCATCTCGCATCATCAAGATGTTTCGCAGCACCGAATCGAGACCTCCGCTCCACCCTACTGATCCTGCAAGTGCCCAACCATCAAAACGATACTTTTTTACTGCATTCCACCATAGCTTGCTGTCCCCTTCATCGACACCTTGCAGGACATTCAACCATTTAGTAGCATCTCTTTTGTTTTGCTTTATGAAATTTAGATTGTCTACACTCATTTTTATGAGCTGATCTACAGAGCAGACTTTGAATGGGCTTTTTCCAGTTAAGGATACTCTTGCCCAAAGTGGCATATCTATCGTCATGGCGTAGTCGCTTGTAGACTCGAGCCAATTCAGCACACGCTCTCGCACATGGGTAAGCTTGCCCCATTCTTCCACTAAGGTGTCAGGATTTTTTACCTTCTGAAGATGTTCAGTGCCAGGAAACGTGCCCATCCCAATTTGATAGCCTCCACTGTCTCCCAGAATGGTCGTACAGCTTCTATCTCTTTTACTTACTGAGCAAGCTCTTGGCTCATCATTCTTAAATTGTCCTGCTGAGTAAAGTCCATAACCGTAATGCCACAATTTGCTTTTTGGATTCAAGAAATCAAGATCAGTTAGTTTTATTCCTTCAGGAAATGGACGATCACGATCTAGATTCTTGTTACTCCAAACCTCTTTCGAATACCAATCCTGTATCGCAGGAAGATAAACTGCAAAATCTTTCCATCGTGGCGTCAGATCAATTCCCATTTGAAGCTCCAAAGAACTCAAAAGCAGATTGATTTCGGCGTGCCCTGAAATTCGCCGTTGGAATTGCAATCAGATAGCTTGAAATTTCGGTTGCATACTTAATAACAAGAACGTCATCGTTCGCAGCCATAGATATCTTGCCAATAACATCTTGCTTGGAAATCGAATGCAATATAGGAATTATGTCTTTCGATTGAAAAAGCAGCCTGAGCGGTTGAGATGAAGCTGATATTGATGGAATTTCGTGGAGCACAAGATTCTTCGACATCTTGTCTCTTGTACCACTGAATGAAATCACGAATTGCTTCTTGTTTGAAGCGATTCTTATCAATTTATTTTCTTGGCGATTGATTCTCTTACCAAATTCAGGCAGCCATTGTGATACGAATTCGACTTCGACATGCTTGAACCAATCAAGAGAAGCAGTTGCAATCCAATTAAATTTTCTCTTCTGGTCATAAAAATAAGCCTGACTTCCCTGCTCACCTAATTCATCACTTAACGAATAAAAGAATAAATTTTTTATTCTGTTTGTCACATTATTTTTAACTCTTATTCTATGAGTTGCCGTAATTTCTTCGTCTTTTATTTTTTCGATACTTTCAGATAGCGTCGTATGAAAGCATAAATTGCTCTTTTGCAGAATTTCTTGTTCTATAAATTTATGATTCTCTGTTCTTAGATACAAGCTTCTAACAATTCCTCTTGGGAATATCTTCGGCTTAGCGATTGTGACGACTGAGCAAGCAGTCCTACTCTCACTCAAAAGAATTGTCTTTGATTTTGGCAATAGCAGAATGCGTTTAATCTGGCGCATATTTTTTCCATCCGCAGCCTGAAATTTTCCGCGCTCTGCCAATACAGTTCTGTATGCCTCTAATGCTGATGGTAGGGATTGTGTTTCTATTACTTCGGAAAGGGTACGAAGTAGTAATGGCGCATCGCCAGAAGATCGTTTGTATGTAGCGACGATTGCGCTTTCAACCAATTCTTTTTCGTTGCTGATGCTGAGAATTTTATAGCTTGAATTTTTATTTTTTCTTATGAGAGCTACAGCATATCCATTGTCTCGTGTGGCAAACGATTGTTGTACGTCTTGTAGCGTCAGAATTGCTTTTGCTGAGTCAAAACTTTGCTTGCCTAACTGTAGATGCTTCGCAAAAAGCTTTGCTTCATTTAGCTCATCGATTGGTGCATTTGATCTTTTTTTATCTTTGCTAATGAAAACAACGGCATCGCTATCTTGCGAGTCTCTCTTTTCTCCAATCAGTCCGCGCAAACCACCTCGTGCGTTAATTAACTGAACTATCGCAGTCGCAGTATTTTTTGCAAATCGTTTTTTGTCTGCATTGTATTCTTGATCAATTTTTCTGAGTGCTTTACTCCACACTTGCAAAGCAGGAGCTTTACGCCCATTCCAATCAAGCTGCCATACAAGTCGAATCAATCTTGTGAAGTTTTCCTCTTGCCCTTTTGTCCTTAAGGAATACTCAGAATAGAGTTCGTCCAAAAAACCGTCGATCTTGACTGCATCAAGCCACCATTCATATGCCTCAGCAAGTGTTCGATAAAGCAGCTGTCTTGATCCTTCATGAAGCTCATTCTGTCTTTCAGCCTCACCAATGATTTTGTCTAATAGCTTTTTCAGCTCCGATTTTTGGTGTTTTCTTGAGTCTGCCTTTGTCGCCATAGTCTCCCCACAGCGTTTATTGGTTTCCTGAAGACTCTATCCTCTTTTTCTATAAAAATATAGAATCTGCACCAATTATTTTTATTGCAATTTTAAAATTACTTTTTTTAGAGTTGTCTTTTTCTTACGGACTTCCTAATACTTCCCCTTGCTAAACGCAATTACTTCATCATTGGTTGTATCAAACTTCACGCGGACCTTTAGCAATATATTTGTAATTTATCAACCAAATTTCTCTACCTCCATGTTTTGTCTCCTGCAATACGACTTGCTGCCTTACGCAATAAAATATGGTTATAGTGTTTCTGAATCATCATGACACTCGTATCCATATGCTCTGCAAGCTCTTCAATAGACATTCTTCGCACAGTCAACACATGTGTGGCATACATATGGCGAAGACTATACAAGGTTCGCTCTTTGCCTGTTCGTGGATCAATCAGTAGCCCCAAGCTATCCAATAATCGTTTGAACATACGACCAAAAGCCGTGGTCATGTCTTTACCATCAACTCTGAACACATAATCATCTAGCCTACGATTCAAAAATTCTTCAAAAGTACCCTCTCGCCATTCTGGTCTTAAATTTCTCAATCTATCCAAGTACCTGACAGCTGAGTGTCGTGCAGTCATTTCATGCGCTTGAGTCTTACCATCCACCCATAATGCCAAGTACTGTTTACCATCTTGGTCATAGAAGTAGATGTTGTGCCATTTCAGATTCATGCCCTCAGTGCCTGGTCTGAAGCCTACATTCGCAATCACAAGAACATACTCACGCAAGATTTCTCGTAAGCGCTTTTCGTTACCTTGCCTTGCATTTTTGATCCACTTACGCATGCCACGATAGAGCTTCGTATAGTCTTCAATCGTGATATCAGGTCGTCGTTCTGAGTCTTTGCCATAGTTCTTGAGCAGTGGCACTTGTGTCTTTGTCATGTAGCCACGCTCTACAGCTTCATCAAAGACACGATTCAATGCTGAATTATGGTTATTCAGTACGCTCTTGCTTGGCGAGCGACTCATTTGTTGGGTTCGCCAGTGGTTGAATTCTTGTAATAGTGCGTTATCAATGCGATCTATGTTGTGGTTCTTGAAGAATGGGATCAGATAGCGATTGATGGACTGCTCGTAAGTCTTATAGGTCTTTTTGTACTCGCCAATCTTTTCCAAGTCTTCCATTCGCTTGATCGCAAGACTTGCGACCTGACCAAATCGTTTTGAGATGATGGGCAGATCGTTCTTCTCTCTGAACCAAGCATTCGTGACTAACTTAACAGCATTGGACGTGGCTTCTTTGAGCTCCTCTGCTTTGGTCGACGCTTTGACCCACTTGCCCTGTACTTTGAAGCGCACATACCAAAGCGGCGAGTGCGCTCGTTTGTAGAGCATCGCTTCTTTCTCAAGGATGTGAACTGTGTGATCGCTTTTCTGGGGCATTGAGAGCGTCTCTGAGCTTGATTCTTGAATGTATGACGACTTGGGTGCTTTTCGTCAAGAAATCAGCTCTGTGGGTGCTTAAATTCGTTCTAATTGGATGTTGCAATAGGCGCAACTAAAAAGTCAGACGATGGGAGATCATAGACCACGATCAGCTTCAAGATCGCTCACAGTCTGTGGTCTAAAAAGCGTTGAATTTCTTACGATTTCATTGATCAGTCGCCCCTATTTCATCCCCTAGAAGCATACAGCCATAGACCGAAGTGATCAACGACTGATCAACGATATCAAAAAAGAAAAACACCTTTTCAAGTTGCGGAAGGCTTGAAAAGGCGCATGGATACTGGTGCCCGAGATCGGGATCGAACCGATACGCCCCCTTTCGGGAAAGCGGCGGATTTTAAGTCCGCTGTGTCTACCAATTTCACCACTCGGGCCGCATGAGATGCGGGGGATTGCTGACTGAACCAGTATTGTAAGTCAGGCAACCAATAAAAAAAGC
>JACCDH010988089.1_pt1 | contig 14505 bp, 13 predicted proteins | sample 7442481 | NCBI WGS metagenome assembly JACCDH01 (sample SAMN15323433, study PRJNA562643) | freshwater metagenome | isolation source: river surface water | place: USA:Blue River Watershed | collected 2017-08-15
ATGCCGCTGTAGTCGACGGCCACCTCCAGCTGGCCGTCCTGCAGGTCTGGCAAGGCCAGGGGCTGCAGCGACAGCTCGCGCGGGTGGTGAAAAACGACGGCCTGGGCATTCATGACTGCATTCTTTTCCTTACACTGATAAGTGTCAAACTTCATTTACATTATCGACCGAAAAATAGGGTAAACACCTAGTCCTGCGGCCCACCACCAGGCGCCCATGGATGGGCATTGGGTTGGGCACCTGCTCGATGGCGGCAAAGCCGGCCTCGTGCATCAGCGCGGCAATCTCCTGGGGCGTGCGCAGGCGGCCCGCCCCCATGGCCATGAGGTAGAAGTGGTAGTAGGCATCGGCCTGGTCATCGACCGGCTCATCGGCGGCGCGGGCCATCGGTTCGGCCACCAGCAGCACGCCGCCGGGGGGCAGGGCCTCATGGGCCTTGCGAAAGAGTTGGCGCACCACGGCATCCGGGTGATCGTGCGCCACCCGCACCAGCGTGATCAGGTCGGCGCCGGTGGGCAGCGGGTCTTCCAGAAAGCTGCCAGGGTGCAGGGCCACGCGCGCGCCCAGCCCGGCCGCTTCCAGCCGGGTGCGTGCCTGCGCCAGCACCGGCGGCAGGTCAAACATCTGGAGCTGCAGCTGGGGCGCGTGTGCGGCCAGGGCGCTGACAAAGCGCCCCTGCCCTGCGCCCACGTCGAGCACGCAGCGGTGTTCGTCGAAGAAATAGCTGCTGAGGATTTCATGCACGAGAAAGCCCTGCGACTCGGCCATCAGGGCCGAGTAGCGCTGCACCTGCGGATCGGCTTCGGGCTGGCGCACCGCCTCGCCGCCGCCATGGGCGTAAGGCCAGTAGGCGGCCATGTCGCCGCTGCGGTCCTGCCGCAAGAACGCCAGGGGATCGAGCAGGTCCTGGTAGAGCAGCTGGTTGTGCTCGACCATCTGGGCGATGCCCGGGTGGGTGGTCAGGGGCACGCCCAGCGGCCCCAGGCCCAGGCGCGCGCTGCTGCGGTGCTCGAGCAGGCCCAGGCTGCAGGCCGACAGCAGCAGGCGCTGCAGCTCGGCCAGGGGCACACCGGTGCGCTCGGCCAACTCGGCCGGTGTCAGCGGGGCGCGGCGCAGCAGTTCGAAAATCTGCAAGCGCACACAGGCCAACAGCACCTGGCTGTGCACGAAGCCGGCCATCAGGTCAAACAGCTGGCGGGTGCGCCGGCGGGTGACGCGGCGGGTCAAGGGGTTGGCCAGCGACCAGCGGTACAGGCGCTCGCTGGCGTACAGGCGCTGCAGCCAGCCGCGCCAGGCATCGCTCCAGCTGGAGCGGGCCGGCAGGGCGGCCGAGTAATCCAGCGGCGTGCTCATGGCAGCACCAGGCGCACCACCGGCGCAGGGCTTGACGCCACCGGCACGGCGGCGAGCGTGGCCGCAGCGCCTTGCCGCCGGCGCGCCTGCTCGCACAGGGCCGGCGGCACCAGGCGCTCGGCCTCGCGCAAGACCAGCTGGCGCAGCATGTCGCGGCAGGCGCAGGCCGGGATCGAGGCGCCGGCCTGGTCGATCAGGCGCTGGAAGTGCGCAATGGCGCCTTCCAGGCCGAGGGCGCGGGCGGCACTGGGCCGCGCATGCAGCACGTCCTGACCGGCCGGCTTGCCCAGGCTGTCGGCATCGCCCATCACATCGCGGATGTCGTCGGCCACCTGGTAGGCCTCGCCCAGAAAGGCGCCCAGCGCCGCCCAGGGCGCCGGATCGCTGCCACTGCTGATGGCCCCGGCACAGGTGGCAGAGACGAACAGCGCGCCGGTCTTGGCGCGCTGGTATTGCGACAGGTCGGCGGTGGTTTCGCATTCCCAGGCCTGGCCGGCCACGATGCCCGCCGGCAGGCCCACCCCGCGGTTGAGGTTGTCCATCAGCAAGGGCAGCCGCTGGACCTGGCCCCCCACCCCCTGCAGCAGCACCTGGTAGGCCATCACGATCAGGCCGTCGCCGGCCAGCAGCGCCAGCGGCTCGCTGAAGGCCTTGTGCACGGTGGGCTGGCCACGCCGGGTGTCGGCATCGTCAAAAGCGGGCATGTCGTCGTGCACCAGGGACGCGCAGTGCATCAGCTCGAGGGCCACCGCGGCCGCATCGGTGAGCGCCGGCTGGTCGTCGCCACAGGCCACGGCCACGGCCATGCACAGCTGCGGACGGATGCGGGCGCCGCCGGAAAACACCGCATGGCGCATGGCTTGAACCAGGCGTGGCGGCGCGCCCGCGCCGCATGCGGAGTCAAAATGCCGTTTCAGGGCGTGTTCGGTGCGTGCTTGCAGGCTCATCGGGACCTCCGTTCCGTCGGGGTGTCAGGAAGGTCGGACACCCGCATGTGTCAATATAAACGTATATTGTCAAGTGTCAACTGCAACTGACACTCCAAACAGGAGGCTGGCCATGGGCATTTGGGTCGAACTGGGGATTTTTGGACTGGCACTGGCTTTCGGCCTGTGGCAGCTCTACGACGTGAAGCAGGCACGCGAGGAGACCCGCCGCCGCAAGGAACAAGCGCTCGAACAGGAGCGGGAACAGGCCAAGGCGCAGGCCGGTGCGGGCGGGCCCACCGACCCGCCGCCGGGCTGAGGCCGGCCGCTCGGCAGGCCCAAAGGCGCGCAGTGGGCGTCAGGCGGGCCTAGACAGGGTCAAACGGGGTCAAACGGGGTTGAACTGCAGCGCGGCCAGGCTGGCGTAGAGTCCGCCGCGCGCGATCAGTTCGGCATGGGTGCCCTGCTCGACCAGGCGCCCATGGTCGAGCACCCAGATGCGGTCGGCGCGCTGCACCGTGGCCAGGCGGTGGGCAATCACCAGGGTCGTGCGTCCGGCCATGGCGCGCTCGAGCGCGGCCTGCACCACGTGTTCGCTCTGGGCGTCCAGCGCGCTGGTGGCCTCGTCCAGCAGCAGCAGGGGCGCGTTCTTGAGCATGGCGCGCGCGATCGCGATGCGCTGGCGCTGGCCGCCCGACAGGCGCACGCCGCGGTCGCCCAGCTCGGTGTCGTAACCCTGGGGCAAGGCCTCGATGAATTCGTCCGCATGGGCCGCCTGGGCGGCGGCGCGCACCTCCTCGGGCGTGGCGTCGGGCCGACCATAGCGGATGTTCTCGAGCACGGTGCCGGTGAAGACCACCGGCGTCTGCGGCACCAGGGCCATGCAATCGCGCAGGCCATGCAGGCCCATCTGCTCAATCGGCACGCCGTCCATCTCGATGCGCCCCTGCTGCGGGTCGTGAAAGCGCATCAGCAGATCAAACAGCGTGGTCTTGCCCGCGCCGCTGGGGCCGACGATGGCGATCGTCTGGCCCGAAGGTACCTCGCCGCTGAGGCCGTCGAGCGCCCAGGTGTCGGGCCGCGAGGGATAGTGAAAACGCAGCGACTGCAGCGACAGGCTGGCCCCGGCGGGGTTGCGCACCGGCACCAGGGGCTGCGGGGGCTCGGCCACCACCGAACGGGCGTGCAGCAGCTCCATCAGGCGCTCGGTGGCGCCGGCGGCACGCAGCACATCGCCATACATCTCACCGATCACGGCGAAGGCGCTGGCCAGCAGGATCACATAGAACACCGTCTGCCCCAGTTCGCCTGCGGTGGTGGTGCCCTCGCGCACCGCCAGCGCGCCCATGTACAGGCCCCAGAGCAAGACCGCGCTGCTGGCCATGATGACAAAACCCACCAGGAAGGCACGCGCGCGGATGCGCCGCAGCGCCGTGCCCAGGGCACGCACGGTGGAATCGACAAAGCGGCTGGCTTCGCGCTGTTCGGCGGTGTAGCTTTGCACCACCGGAATGGCGTTGAGCACCTCGCCCGCCAGGGCACTGGCGTCGGCCACGCGGTCCTGGCTGGCGCGCGAGAGGCGGCGCACGCGCCGCCCGAGCGTCACCGCCGGCAACACCACCACGACCAGCACGGCCAGCACCTGCAGCATCAGCATCGGGTTGGTCCAGACCAGCATGACCATGGCACCCGTGCCCATCACCAGATTGCGCAAGCCCATCGACAGCGACGAGCCGATCACCGTCTGCACCAGGGTGGTGTCGTTGGTCAGGCGCGAGAGCACCTCGCCCGACTGGGTGGTTTCGAAAAAGGCCGGGCTTTGCTGGAGCACATGGCTATAGACCGCGTTGCGCACATCGGTGGTGATGCGCTCGCCCAGCCAGCTGACGGTGTAGTAACGCGCGGCCGAAAACACCGCCAGCGCGGTGGCCACGCCAAACAGGCGCACAAAGCCGGTGGCCAGCTCGGCCTCGGTGGCGTTGCTGCGCAGGCCGTCGTCGATCAGCTCGCGCAGGGCCCAGGGAAAAGCCAGCGTGGCACCGGCGGCCAGCACCAGGAACAAGCCGGCCAAGACCAGGGGCACACGGTAGGGGGTCAGGAAGGGGCGCAGGCCCGAGAGGGAAACTGGAGAAGCCATGGCGCAAGCATAGCCCGGATCATGGGCAAGCCGACCGGTCGTCTGACGCCCCAATGAAAAACCCAACTCCAGGGAGTTGGGTTCGGGGTGTTTGGTGGAGATAGGTGGATTTGAACCACCGACCTCGGGGTTATGAATCCCGCGCTCTCACCAACTGAGCTATATCTCCATGCCGGTCTTGGGCAAGACGCGCATTATAGCCCAATTCGTCCGTGCACCGGGGCCGCCTTCAGGGGGCGTAGCGCTGGCGCAGTTCGCGCTTGAGCAGCTTGCCGCTGGGGTTTTTGGGCAGGGTGTCGGTGAACACCACCCGCTTGGGCGCCTTGAAGTGCGCCATGTGCTGCGTGCAGTGGGCGATGACCGCCGCCTCATCAAGCGCCTGGCCCGACTTGAGCACGATGACCGCCGTCACCGCCTCCACCCACTTGGGGTCGGGCAAGCCAATGACGGCCACCTCGCTGACCTGGGGCAGGCGGTAAATCATCTCTTCGACCTCGCGGCTGGCGACGTTTTCGCCGCCGGTCTTGATCATGTCCTTTTTGCGGTCCACGACGGTGATGTAGCCTTCCTCGTCGATGGTGGCCAGGTCGCCGCTGTGGAACCAGTCGCCCTCGAAGGCCGCGCGGGTGCGCTCGTCGTCATGGAAGTAGCCCAGCATCAGGTGCGGCGAGCGGTGCACGATCTCGCCCACCTCGCCCACGCGCACGTCCTGCATCTGCTCGTTGACCACGCGCGTCTCGACGTGGCGCACCGCCTTGCCGCAAGAGCCGGGCTTGCGCAGCTGGTCTTCGGGGCCGAGCAGGGTGGCCAGCGGCGCGATTTCGGTCTGGCCGTACAGGTTCCACAAGCGCACATTGGGCAGCCGGGTGGCGATTTCCTTCATCACCTCGACCGGCATGATGGAAGCGCCGTAATAGCCCTTGGCCAGGCGCGCGAGCTTGGCGGGGTCCAACAGGGGTGAGCGCAGCAGCGCGATCCACACCGTCGGTGGCGCAAAAAAGCTGGTGATGCCAAAGCGCTCGAGCATGGGCAAGAGGTTGTCGGGCGTGGGCTTGGCGGTGATGATGTTGGTGCTGCCCATGTAGATGGCCGGCCCAAAAAACACATCGAGCTGCGCGCAGTGGTAGAGCGGCAGCGCGTGCAGGGCCACATCCTGCTCGGCGATCTCGGCGTCGATCACGCAGCTGACGTACTGCCAGAGCACCGCGTCATGGGTGAGCATGGCGCCCTTGGGGCTGGACTCGGTGCCGCTGGTGTAGACGATTTGCGCCACATCGGTGCTGCACAGGCGCAGCTCGGGCAGCGCATCGGGGCAAGCGGCCAGGGTGTCAAAGCTGTGCATGCCCGCCACCGGCGCGCTGGGCTCTTCGGCCGGCAGCCAGATGAACTGCGCCACCTGCGTGTCCAAGCGCGCAGCCGCCTGCGCCAGCTCGGCCAGGCCGCTGTCGGTGGCCAGGGTCTGGGCCCCCGCATGGCGCAGGATGAAAGCCACCTCCTCGGCCTTGAGCATGAAGTTGATCGGCACCATCACCGCACCGCGGCGGGCCAGGGCAAAGCGCAGCGCGGCAAAGCCGTGCGAGTTGCGCGCCAGCACCGCCACCTTGTCGCCTTCGGCCACGCCGATGGCGGCCAACCCCGCCGCCAGCCGCGTCACCAGGGCGTCGAACTCGGCGTAGGTCCAGCGCGTGGCGCCGCACACGATGGCGGTCTTGCCCGGCAGGCGCTGCGCGGTGCGGCGCAAGACGTCGGCCAGGGTCTGGCGGCGAACCACCGGGGCGATGCTGTAGCTCATGGAGGGCACCCTCTTCGTCTTTATGATCGGCACATTGGAAACCGAAGACGAGAGACCGACAAGTGGCCTTACCCCCTGCCTCCCCCCGCAAACTGTCGCATACGCGAACCGTGGTCTACCGCGGTTACGACCGCGAGGACGGCCTGTGGGACATCGAAGCCGAACTCCGCGATGTGAAAACCTACGCCTTCCAGGTGCCCAACGAACGCCCCTTCCCGGCCGAGGCGCCGATCCACGGGCTGTCCATCCGCGTGACCCTGGACGACCAGATGGTGATCCAGGACATCGTCACCTCGATGGACGACATCCCCCACGACACCTGCGCCCAGGCCCCGCAGCACATGCACCGCCTCAAGGGCCAACGCATGGGACCGGGCTGGCGCAAGGTGATTCAGGCGCACATCGGGGGCACGGAGGGCTGCACCCACCTGCGCGAGATGCTGTTCAACATGGCCACCGCGGCTTACCAGACCCTGCCCTCGGGCCAATGGCAGCGGCGCGAACAGCGCGGCCAAGCGCACCCGGCGGTGCGCGAGCCCTTCTTCCTCAACCAGTGCCACACCTGGGCCTACGACAGCCCCACGGTGCAGCGCAGCTACCCGATGTTCTACAAGCCGAACGCCAGCGAAACCCCCAACGGCGATAATTGAGCTTTGGCGGGAAGGCTGCGGCCTTCCCTTTCCCTTTGACAGCCTCTGGATCTACACCATGAACCGCTGCCCCACCGACACCCCGGTGTCCGACGCCCCGGCGCGCACCAAAAAAGTCTTCATCAAGACCTTCGGCTGCCAGATGAACGAGTACGACTCGGACAAGATGGCCGACGTCATGAAAGCCGCCGAAGGCTACGAAGCCACCCAGGACCCCGAACAGGCCGACCTGATCCTCTTCAACACCTGCTCGGTGCGCGAGAAGGCGCAGGAGAAGGTCTTCTCCGACCTCGGCCGGGTGCAGCACCTCAAGGCCAAGGGCGTGCTGATCGGCGTGGGCGGCTGCGTGGCCAGCCAGGAAGGCGAAGAGATCATCAAGCGTGCACCTTATGTGGACGTGGTGTTCGGCCCCCAGACCCTGCACCGCCTGCCCGAATTGCTGGCCCAGCGCCAGCAGCAGGCACGGCCCCAGGTCGACATCCGCTTTCCCGAAATCGAGAAGTTCGATCACCTGCCGCCGGCCAAGGTCGAGGGCGCCAGCGCCTTCGTGTCCATCATGGAAGGCTGCAGCAAGTACTGCAGCTATTGCGTGGTGCCCCACACCCGGGGCGAGGAATTCTCGCGCCCGTTTGAAGACGTGCTGGTCGAGATCGCTGGCCTGGCCGAACAGGGCGTCAAAGAAGTCACCCTGCTGGGCCAGAACGTGAACGCCTACCGCGGCCCCATGGGCCACTCGGGGGAAATCGCCGACTTCGCCACCCTGATCGAATACGTGGCCGAGATCCCGGGCATCGCCCGCATCCGCTACACCACCAGCCACCCCAACGAGTTCACCCAGCGCCTGATCGATGTGTATGCCAAGGTGCCGCAGCTGGTGAGCCACCTGCACCTGCCGGTGCAGCACGGCAGCGACCGCATCCTCATGGCCATGAAGCGCGGCTACACCGCGATGGAATACAAGAGCACCATCCGCAAGCTGCGGGCCGTGCGCCCCGATCTCTCGATGAGCAGCGACTTCATCGTCGGCTTTCCCGGCGAAACCGAAGAGGACTTCGGCAAGATGATGAAGCTGATCGAGGACATCGGCTACGACACCAGCTTCTCCTTCATCTTCAGCCCGCGCCCGGGCACGCCGGCAGCCAACCTGCAGGACGACACGCCGCACGAGGTCAAGCTCCGCCGTCTGCAGCACCTGCAGGCCACCATCGAACAGAACGTGCAACGCATCAGCGACAGCCGAGTCGGCACGGTGCAGCGCATCCTGGTCGAGCGCCCGGCCCGCAAGGACCCCAGCGACCTGGCCGGCCGCACCGAATGCAACCGCGTGGTCAACTTCCCCGGCGGGCCCCAGCCGCAGCGGCTGATCGGCCAGATGGTGGATGTGCGCATCACCCAGGCCTACCCGCACTCGCTGCGCGGAGAGCTGCTGATCCAGGACTGAAGGCCCACCAGCCCCGCCCCACTGCGCCTCAGGACGGGCGGCCGAGCTCGCGGATGTAACGGCGGTAATCGCCGTGGGGGATGGGCACCAGGCCATCGACTGGGCGGTTGTAGACATAGGTCCAGACCCGCTGCCCGGCCAGCGCGCCCGCCAGCACCGTGACCTGCTCGCGCCAGTACTGCGAGGCGGCACGGTCACCGGGCACCATGTCTTCCACCGTGTCCAGCCGCGCCAGCTGGGCCTCGCTCACGCGGTAGACCTCGCCGCTGACCCGCCCCTCGCCGTGCAGCAGCCCGGGGTAGCGGCCGACATCGACCAGCCACCCCGCCACCTGGGCCGGTCCCCGGTGCTCGGCGCCCTGCATTTCGGCCTGCAGCCGCAGGCCAGGCAAAAGGGTGCCGTAAATGAACAAATCGTGCACCGCCCGTTCCTCCACGACAATGCGAGACCCCCATTGTGCCCACCCACCCCATGAGCCACCGCTACCGCCTCACCTTTGTCTGCATGGGCAACATCTGCCGCAGCCCGACCGCCGACGGCGTCATGCGCCACCAGGTGGCCGCACGGCACTGGCAGCACTGGATCGAGGTCGATTCGGCCGGCACCCACGCCTACCACGTGGGCGAGGCGCCCGATGCGCGCAGCCAGCAGCATGCGCGGCAACGGGGCTATGTCCTGTCGATGCTGCGGGCGCGGCAGCTGGTGGCCGAGGATTTCGAGCGCTCGGACCTGGTGCTGGTGATGGACTGGGACAACCTGGCGCTGGCCGAAGAGCTGTGCCCGCCGGCGCAGCGCCACAAGCTCCGGCGGCTGACCGAGTTCTGCCTGCGGCACGACAGCCCGGTGGTGCCCGACCCTTACCATGGCGGGGCCCAGGGCTTTGAACACGTGCTCGATCTGGTGGAAGACGCCTGCGAGGGCCTGCTCCAGCACCTGGCGGGACTGCCGGCAAAACCCGCCCCACGCTGAACACCGCGGCAGGCCAGGCCAGACCGGGTGGCGCGGCGGACGGTGTCAGCGCGGCATGCCGGGAAAGCCGCCGCCGCCCATCATGCCCTTCATGGCCCCCAGGCGCTTCATCATCTTCATCATGCCGCCGCCCTGCATCTTTTTCATCATGTCCTGCATCTGCTCGAATTCCTTGAGCAGGCGGTTGACGTCCTGCACCTGAACACCTGCGCCTGCGGCGATGCGGCGCTTGCGGGTGGCCTTGATGATCTCGGGCTTGCTGCGCTCCTTGAGCGTCATGCTGTGGATGATGCCCTGCTTGCGGGCAATGTCCTTCTCGATCTTGCCCATGTCCATGTCGGCGGCCTTGGCCGTCAGCTGGCTGGGCAGCTTGTCCATCAGGCTGGACAGGCCCCCCATCTGTTTCATCTGCTGGATCTGGGCCAGGAAGTCATTCAGGTCGAAGCCTCCACCGCCCTTGACCTTGGCGGCGAGCTTTTGCGCAGCCTCCATGTCCACACCGGCAGCGACCTGCTCGACCAGGGCCACGATGTCGCCCATGCCCAGAATGCGCCCGGCATGGCGCTCGGCGTCAAAGACTTCGAGGCCGTCGATTTTCTCGCTGGTGCCCGCAAACTTGATCGGCGCCCCGGTGATCTGGCGCACCGAGAGGGCCGCGCCACCGCGCGAATCGCCGTCGAGCTTGGTCAGCACGATGCCGGTCAGGGGCAGCGCCTGGCCAAAGGCCTTGGCGGTGTTGGCCGCGTCCTGGCCCTGCATGGCGTCGACCACAAACAGGGTCTCCACCGGCTTCAATTCGGCGTGCAGCGCCTGGATCTCGGCCATCAGGGCCTCGTCGATGGCCAGGCGACCGGCGGTGTCGACCAGCAGCACATCGAAATAGTGCTTGCGGGCGTGGTCGATGGCGGCGCGGGCGATGTCGATCGGCTTTTGCTCGGGCGAGCTGGGGAACCACTCGGCCCCGGCCTGGGCGGTCACGGTCTTGAGCTGCTCGATGGCCGCGGGCCGGTAGACGTCGCCCGAGACCGTCAGCACCTTCTTCTTGCGCTTTTCAATCAGGTGTTTGGCCAGCTTGGCGGTGGTGGTGGTTTTACCGGCCCCCTGCAGGCCGGCCATCAGGATCACGGCCGGCGGCTGTGCGGCCAGGTTGATGTCGGCCACGCCCTCGCCCATGGTGGCGGCGAGTTCCTTGTTGACGATGCCCACCAGCGCCTGGCCGGGTTTGAGCGAGCCCATGACTTCCTGGCCCAGGGCCTTGTCTTTGACGCGGGCAATGAAGTCGCGCACCACGGGCAGGGCCACGTCGGCCTCGAGCAGGGCCATGCGCACTTCGCGCAGCATGTCGGCCACATTCGATTCGGTGATGCGGGCCTGGCCACTGAGGGTCTTGACCAGGCGCGAGAGTTTGTCGGTGAGGGCGGAAGCCATGGATGCCATCCAGAAAGACAGGCCAGCCCTGGCCCGGTCCCGTCGACCCGGCCTGAAAGGCTAAACTTGCAAACATGATTTTAGCGAGCACCCCCATCTGGACCCTGCTGGCCTCGGCATCGGCCGTGCTCGCCTACGCCTTGCTGGCGCTGGTGCCCCAACGGCTGGGGGATCGCCACGCGCGCCAGCTCATGCTGCTGGGCTGCGCCATGCATGCGCTGGTGCTGCTGGCCGGACTGGTGCCGCCGGTGCGCTTTGGCTTTGCGCCGGCCCTGTCGGTCACAGCCTGGCTGGTGCTGGCGGCCTACCTGGTCGAAAGCCAGTTCTATCCGCAGCTGCGCGGGCGCTGGGTGCTGGGCGGGCTGGGTGCGCTGGCGGTGCTGCTGGCCTGGGTCTTTCCCGGCGCCGAGCTGCATGTGCAGGCCTCGTCCTGGCTGCCGCTGCACCTGGCCCTGGGCCTGTCCTCTTACGGCATGTTCGCGGTCGCGGTGCTGCATGCCTGGCTCATGACGCGCACGGAACGCGAGATCCGCCAGGCGCAAAGCAAGCCGGGCCTGCCCTTGCTCACGCTCGAGCGACTGACCTTCCGCTTTGTGGGTGCCGGCTTCGTGCTGCTGTCGGCCACGCTGCTGGCCGGCGCCTTCTTTGGCGAGCAGCTGTACGGCGCCGCATCGGAGGCCTGGCGCTGGGACCACAAGCGCGTGTTCGCCCTGCTGTCCTGGCTGACTTTCGCGGCCCTGCTGTGGGGGCGCCGGCAATGGGGCTGGCGCGGCAGGCGGGCCGTGCGGGTGCTCTACACCGGCGCGGTGCTGCTGATGCTGTCTTATGTGGGCTCGCGCTTCGTGCTGGAACTGATGCTGGGGCGCGGCGCATGAAATACCTGTTCTGGGCCGTCGTGGCCCTGTTCGTCTGGTGGGCCTGGCGGCGCGCACGCGCCCCCCGCCCGCCCCAGACCCCGCCCGCGGCGCCAGCGCCGCAGGACATGGTCATCTGCAGCCACTGCGGCGTGCACCTGCCGCACAGCGATGCCGTGACCGGGGTGCGCGGCCCCTACTGCAGCACGGCGCACCGCAGTGCCGCGGGCGACCGCAACCCCGACGGCGCATGAGCAGCCCCCCCGGCCCCGCACAAGCGTCGTGGGATGGCGGCTGGCTGCGCCAGGCGACCCGGCTGGACTCCCCCAACTTTGGCCCGCGCCCGGCCCAGGCCCTGATCGACCTGATCGTGGTGCATTCGATCAGCCTGCCCCCCGGGCAATACGGGGGCGAAGGCGTGCAGGCGCTGTTCACCAACCGGCTCGACTGGGACGCCCACCCCTACTACCAGCAGATCCGCGGCCTGGAGGTCTCGGCCCATTTCTACATCCGGCGCGACGGTGCGCTGTGGCAGTTCGTCAGCTGTGACGACCGCGCCTGGCATGCCGGCCGCTCGCACTACCGCGGCCGCGACCACTGCAACGACGACTCCATCGGCATCGAGCTCGAGGGCCTGGAAGGCGACACCTTCGAGCCCGCCCAGTACCAGGCGCTGGCCGAGCTGTGCCAGGCCCTGTGCACACGCTATCCGATCGCCCACCTGGCGGGCCATGAGCACGTGGCGCCGGGGCGCAAACACGATCCCGGTCCCGGTTTCGACTGGCGGCGGCTGCAGGCCCTGCTGGACCTTCCATCTCGGTGTTTTCCCTGATTTTTCACCCCCGCTGGCGCGGCTGAAGGCGCGCTCACCGGCCCCGGCCGCGCGCCTGCCGACGCGGCAGCCCCTCGCGCGAGCCGCATGCCACAAGGCGCGGCACGACAAACCGGGCTGGAAACCGCATCAGAACGGCCCGCCGCATCGGCGACCGCGAGAACACGGGCTTGGCAAGGGGATCGGCGGCGCCACCGAGGGCGCGATCGGGGGCGCACAGGGGCAGGCCGCCCATGCCCACGCCCCCGGCCAGGGGATGCCCAGAACTGGCGCCCGCGGCTGACGGGTACTACACTACAGGTAGTGTTTGAACGACAATCGGAACACCACATGTAGTGTTCTTGAAGTTAAACTGCGGAAAACACCCAGCCCTGACCCGTTGCGCATCACACCGATAAATCCACCATAAATACTGAAGCAAGCATGCACACCGAACTGAACATTCCCTCCTCCACCTCCGGCCTGCTCCAGCTGCCTGGCGCCGACGCACAGACCCTGGCGAGCAACGCCATGCTGGCGAGCTACCAGATCATCCGCCGCAATGGCGCCGTGGTGCCGTTCGAGCCCAACAAGATCGCGGTGGCGCTGATGAAAGCCTTCCTGGCGGTGCATGGCACGCAGGGCGCGGCTTCGGCCAGCGTGCGCGAGGTGGTGGACGAGCTGACCCAGAACGTGGTGCGCGCCCTGATGCGCTCCCGTCCGGGCGGTGGCACCTTCCACATCGAAGATGTGCAGGACCAGGTGGAGTTGGGCCTGATGCGCAGCGGCCAGCACGACGTGGCCCGCGCCTATGTGCTCTACCGTGAGCGCCGCGCCCAGGAGCGCGCCCAGCAGCAACAGCAAACCAGCACAGAACAAGCCCAGCCCCAGCTGTTTGCCACCGATGGGGGGCAGCGCGTGCCCCTGGACATGGCCTACCTCAAGGGCATCATCGCCCACGCCTGCGAAGGCCTGGGCCAGGACGTCAGCCCCGAGCCCATCCTGGCCGAGACGGTCCGCAACCTGTACGACGGCGTACCGCTGCAGGAGGTGTACAAGGCCTCCATCCTGGCCGCCCGCACCCTGATCGAGAAAGAGCCCGATTACACCTACGCCACGGCACGCCTGCTGATGCACACCATCGCCAAGGAAGTGCTCGGCCAGGAACTGATCGGCGCCGAGCTGAACCGCGCCTATGTGGACTTCTTCCCCCAGGCGATCAAGAAGGGCGTCGACAACGAGTTGCTCAACCCCGACCTGCTGCAGTTCGACCTGCCGCGTCTGGCCGCCGCGCTCAAGCCCGAGCGCGACCTGCAGTTCGATTTCATCGGCCTGCAGACCCTGTATGACCGTTATTTCCTGCATGTGCGCAAGACCCGCATCGAGCTGCCCCAGATCTTCTTCATGCGTGTGGCCATGGGCCTGGCGCTGCAGGAAATCGACCGCGAAGCGCGCGCCATCGAGTTCTACGAGGTCCTCTCGACCTTCGACTTCATGAGCTCGACGCCGACGCTCTTCAACAGCGGCACCCTGCGCTCGCAGCTGTCTTCGTGCTATCTGACCACCGTGCCCGACGACCTGGACGGCATCTACGAGTCGATCAAGGAAAACGCACTGCTGTCCAAATTCGCCGGCGGCCTGGGCAACGACTGGACCCGCGTGCGCGCGCTGGGCTCGCACATCAAGGGCACCAACGGCGAGTCGCAGGGCGTGGTCCCCTTCCTCAAGGTGGTCAACGACACCGCGGTGGCCGTCAACCAGGGCGGCAAGCGCAAGGGCGCGGTCTGCACTTACCTGGAGACCTGGCACCTGGACATCGAAGAATTCCTGGAGCTGCGCAAGAACACCGGCGACGACCGCCGCCGCACCCACGACATGAACACGGCCAACTGGATTCCGGACCTGTTCATGCGCCGCGTGATGGAGGGCGGCAGCTGGACCCTGTTCTCCCCCTCGACCTGCCCGGACCTGCACGACAAGTTCGGCAGCGAATTCGAGAAGGCCTATGTGGCCTACGAAGAAAAAGCCGCACGCGGCGAGATCAAGCCGGCCAAGCAGGTGCAGGCCCTGGACCTGTGGCGCAAGATGCTCTCGATGCTGTTCGAGACCGGCCACCCCTGGATCACCTTCAAGGATCCCTGCAA
>JACCDH010666046.1_pt1 | contig 14504 bp, 16 predicted proteins | sample 7442481 | NCBI WGS metagenome assembly JACCDH01 (sample SAMN15323433, study PRJNA562643) | freshwater metagenome | isolation source: river surface water | place: USA:Blue River Watershed | collected 2017-08-15
ATCGCGCGAGGCCTTTCGGTCCCCCGCTTTCACCCTCAGGTCGTATGCGGTATTAATCCGGGTTTCCCCGGGCTATCCCCCACGACTGGGCACGTTCCGATGCATTACTCACCCGTTCGCCACTCTCAAGGGGTTGCCCCCTCTACCGTTCGACTTGCATGTGTAAGGCATGCCGCCAGCGTTCAATCTGAGCCAGGATCAAACTCTTCAGTTCGATCTCTGCAATATGTTTCGCTCATTGAATTGAAGTGAACTTCACTTCATGAGCATCCAAGCACCACCACCTAAGGCAATACCCAGACGCCCACACTTATCGGCTGTCAATTGTTAAAGAACATCGCCAACAACTCTCAGCGCTTTCGCACCCAGTGCCTTCGCACCCGGCGCCTTCGCACCCAAGCCCCTCTTTCAAGGAACCCGTCATCAGCAGAGCCTGCGATTGTGACACGTTTTTTTGCTCGTCGTCAACCCCAAGGAAAATCTAAGGGTTTTTGCGGAGCCGCCGTCACAAGCGGAGCCCGCCAGTATAGCCCCATTTGAAGGCGCAGCGCAAGCCCCGCAGGCTCGCGTGCGCCGGCAGCCTCAGCCCACCATGGCGGCTCTCAACGTGAGCCGCTCTCAACGTGAGGCGCGAAAGGCCTTGGCAGCAGCCAACTCCGGCTGCTCGGCGGCCAGCACGGCCTGCAGGTGCTGCACAAGGTGGCGGGTATCGGCCCGCAAGATGCGCTGCTTGACCTCGGCGATGCGCGAGGGGTGCATGGAAAAGCTGCGAAGCCCCATGGCCAGCAGGATCTCGGTGAACACGGGATCGCCCGCCATTTCGCCACACACGCTCACCGACTTGCCCAGTCGTCGTCCGCAATCGATGGTGGCGGCAACGAGCTGCAGCACGGCCGGGTGCCACGGGTCGTACAGATGGGCCACTTGTTCGTCGGCTCGATCAATGGCCAGGGTGTATTGAATGAGGTCGTTCGTCCCAATCGACAGGAAGTCAAAGTGGGGCGCGAACAGCGGGATCATGATCGCCGTGGCGGGGATCTCCACCATGGCACCCACCTCGGCGTCGGTGAAGGGGATGCCCTCATCCGTCAATTGCCGCTTGGCCAGGGCGATCTGTGCCAGCGTCTGCCGAACCTCATTGAGCTGCCCCACCATCGGCACGAGGATTCGCACCTTGCCGTAGGCACTGGCGCGAAGGATCGCACGCAGTTGCTGCAGGAACATTTCCGGCTCGGACAAGCTCCACCGGATGGCGCGCAGACCCAAGGCTGGGTTGAGCACATGCTCGTGGCGCAGCTCCTGGATGCTCATGCGGTCCAGCGGCTTGTCGGCACCCACGTCCACCGTGCGGATGGTCATGGGCAATCCCTGCATGTGCTCAACCGCACTTCGATAGCACTCGAACTGCTCGTCTTCCGACGGCAGGTGCCCATCACGGTTCATGAAGAGGAACTCGGTACGGAAAAGGCCCACCCCCACCGCGCCGGCCTCGGTGGCCACCTGTGCATCGCGAGGCATCTCAATGTTGGCCTGCAGTTCCACACGCTCACCATCCAAGGTAACGGCTGGGGTGTGGCGCAGGCGGTGCAGCCGCGCGCGCTCCAGTTCACTTTGCCGTTGGCGGAACCGATACTCCTCGAGCACGATGGGCGGCGGGTTGATGATGACCACGCCGGCATCACCGTCGATCACGACCCAATCGTCCTGGCGGATCAGCCGGCTGGCCTCGCGGGCCCCCACGACGGCTGGAATATCCATGCTGCGCGCCACGATGGCGGTGTGCGATGTCTTCCCACCAACATCGGTGACGAAGCCGGCGAACACGCTACGCTTGAACTGCAGCATGTCGGCCGGCGCGATGTCATTGGCGACCAGGATCAGCGGCTCCTCGCCACCGAAATCGTGTTGAACGGTCTGCCCGAAAGCAGCCCCATCACCGACGGCTGAACGCTGCAGCGAGCGCAGCAGACGCTCCACCACCTGTTCGATGTCGGCCTTGCGTTCCCGCAGGTACTCATCCTCCATCTCGTCGAATTGACGGGACAGGACTTCGAGCTGCGCCGACAAGGCCCACTCGGCGTTGTAGTGCCGCTCGCGCACCCACTGCATGGTGGCCGACATCATGGTTTCGTCGTGCAGCAGCATCAGGTGCACATCCAGCAGCGCATTGAGTTCGCCTGGCGCATCGGCGGGCATGTCGCGCTGCAGGTTCTGCAGTTCGCCAGCCACTTCATCGCGCGCCGTGCGCAAGCGATCCAACTCGGCCTCGACTTGGGAACCGTCCACGAAGTAGTGGGCCACGTCCATCCGGCTGGAGGCGATCAGCACCGCACGGCCGATGGCCACACCCTTGGAAACCGCCAACCCGAAGACTTGGATGCTCATGGCCGGCTCCGCACTGCGCCTACTGGCCTTCGCCGAACTTGTCGTTGATCAGTGCGAGCAGGGCATCCATGGCCTGCTGCTCGTCAGCGCCCTCGCACTCGATCTCGATTTCGGCGCCCAGCCCAGCGGCCAGCATCATCACGCCCATGATGCTCTTGGCGTTGATGCGCCGACCGTTGCGGCTGAGGTGCACTGCGCTGACAAAGGACCCGGCCAGCTTGGTCAGCTTGGCCGAGGCTCGCGCATGCAGCCCCAACTGGTTACTGATCGTGACGGAGGTCTTGACCATGGGAAGCTCGAAACTCCTGGTATTGCGGGGCCCTGCCCTCCACCGGCATCACACCCTGCGTGGCGCCGCTGACCGCGCGCTCGGCCAATCGCTCGGCCCCTTCCTGCGCATAGCACAGCACACGCCACAGCATGGGAACGTTCACGCCCGTGACCACGCGGATGCGCCGCCGGTCGGTAAGGCGTTGCGCCACGTTGCAGGGCGTGGCCCCGAAAACATCGGTGAGCACCAAGACCTCGGACTGTGGCATCTGCGCCAGCAGCGCACGCGCTTGTTCCTCGATCTCCAGCGGCGGCATGCCCGGCTGCACATCCAGTGCGCTCAAGCGTGCGGCGCAATCGGGATAGACGTGCTCGGCCACGCTGCGCAGGGCCGAAGCCAATGGCGCATGGGCAATCAGGAGCACAGCGGTGTCGTTCATCCGGGCGGTGTGTGGGTCATGGCGTTCAGGCCAAGCCCGAACCCTTCTATTCTGCCCCTTCCGGCTGCGCGGCCTGCCGGGTCTGGCTCACCTTCGGTGAACCCCACCAGACGAACCAGAGGTAACAAAGGCCGCACCCGGTGGCCAGGACGGCGAACGCCCCTTGGAAGGCCTGCACCCGTGTCCAGCCCTGCGACGCCAATGCATCGATGATCAGCCCCAACCCCCACTGCGCGCAGAAGACCCCCAGGAAGATGACCAGGTTGAAGGCCGACAAGGCGCGCCCGACGAGGTGCGCGGGGAAGGCCTGCCCCACCGCGGGCTGCGACAGCGAGAGCAACACGCAGGACACGCACCACACAGACATCATCGCCGGGCCCGCGGCTGGGCCCATTGCCACCACCGCGAACAACAGGGCTGAGCTGACGGGGCTGGCCCATCGGATCAGGCGCTCGGCACCCCACCCGCGCGAGGCCAGCCGAGGCACCAACGCCCCCAGGCTGGCGAAGGACACCAACATGGCCAGGTTGACCATGAACAGCCCGCGTGCGCTGCCGCCCGCATCCAGGCCGGTGACTTGGCTGAACCAGGGGCCCGCCCACAGGGCCTGCACCGCGATCAGGCCCCCGTAGTGCCAGAAGCCCATGGGGGCCATGCGCACGAAGGTGGGGTGGCGAAAGATGTGACCATAGCCGGTGCCTTGCGCAGCGACGGCCCGTTCCGCAGGAGTCGCGGCCTCGCCGGCAGGCTTGGCCGCGGCCGGCCTTGGCCGATCGGGTGGCACCACGAACCAGATGAAGGCAGCGCAGGCGGCGATGCCCGCAGCCGACAGCCAGAACAGACCTCGCCAACCCACCAGGGGCAGCAGGGCATGCACCGGCACGGTGGACATGAGCATGCCGAGAGATCCCGTCATCAGCATCCATGAGGAGGCGCGCAGTTGCATCTCGGGGCTGTAAGCGTGCCGGAAAGCGGTGAGGGCCGCCATGAGGCCGGCCGACAGACCCACCCCCATCAAGGCACGCGCCAGCAGCAGGCCCACAAAGCTCTGCGCCATCGCGAACGCGCCGCAAGCCAGCACCGCCACCGCCATCATGAAGACGAGCACCCGTTTGGGACCGATGCGGTCCAGGGCTGATCCCAAGGGCAGCTGCGTGCTGGCAAATCCGGCAAAGAACACGCCAGCCAACAACCCAAGATCGGCCGCACTCAGGCCCAACTCACTGCTGAACTGAGGGGCCAAGGTGGCCGTCACGGCCCTCAACAGGGCCGAGAAGAAGTAGCCGAAGGCAAAAGCCAGGAACAGCAGCACGGGGCGCTTCATGGCGTGACCTTCAGTTGCCCGAAGAAGCCCTCAAGGGCGGCCTCGCCCAGCCGCTCCCCGTGCACGCTCAACTGCGCCAGGCCCTGCGGGGTGACCAGGAAGAGCGCCTGTGTGGCCACGGGCGCAGCACCGTGTGTGGGCCTCAGGTGGCGCGCCCATTGCGCGTGGCCCAGGCTGTCGGGCAGGCGAACACCGGCCGGAGGGCCTTGATCACCCTGTGCCGGCCCCCACCGCCCATGGGCGTCGCGCGCAAGGTCACCCAACAGGGCCTGCCGGTCGGGTGCGCTGGGCTGTGTTGCCGATGGCCCATGGGGCGGGTTCAGCACCATGGCCGCAAATGTCATCCCGCCGGCCTCACAGGCCGTCAGGCTCGCCGACCAGGGCAGGCCCGCCGCGTCCACCGAGCGCGCCTGGGACTGCGGCTTGCAGGGGAACAGCAGGATCAGGCCCGACTCGGCCAGCCTGACCTCGCGCCAATCCAAAGCAGGCGTACAGCCCGCCACCAAGGTCGACGCCAACAGGGTGATCAGGAAGGCCGATCGAATCGAGATGCCCTTGGGGCTGAAGTCCAGCCGGGGAAACCGCAGGGGCTTGCGCATGGTGGGATTATGGCGATCGCGCCCCCCCACCCGATAATCGGCCCATGGAAGATGCTTTGATGGCCCCCTCTCGACGCCAGTGGCTGCTGCGAAGCGCGGCACTGGGCATCGGTGCCGCCGCTGGCGGAGCCGGTCTGCTGGCCGGCTGCTCAAGCCGGGACCCGGCGCCCGATGCCGCCTTTGTTCGACTGGACGGCAGCGGCGCGCGCATCAGCGAACTGCGCGGCAAGGTGCTGCTCGTGAACTTCTGGGCCACCAGTTGTGCCACCTGCGTGGCTGAGATGCCGGGCCTGATCGACACGCACCGACGCTTCAACGCCCGGGGGTACGAAACCCTGGCGGTGGCCATGAGCTACGACCCGCCGGCCTATGTGTCGAACTTCGCGCAGCGCCGCGAATTGCCCTTTTGGGTAGCGATCGACAACACAGGCGCCATCGCCAAGGCCTTTGGCGACATTCGACTGACCCCCACCACCTTCCTGATCGACAAGCGAGGAAGGATCGTCAAGCGCTATGTGGGCGCGCCAGACTTCACTGCGCTCAACGCCCTCGTGAACGATCTGCTCGCGGAGAGCTGAGCTCAGGCCACGCCAGCCGCGTGGGCCTGCTGGTCGGCATGGTAAGAGCTTCGCACCATCGCACCAACGGCCGCATGGCTGAAGCCCATCTCGTAGGCCGCCTCTTCAAAACGCTTGAAGACATCGGGGTGCACATAGCGGCGCACCGGCAGGTGGTGCGCTGAAGGTGCAAGGTACTGGCCGATGGTGAGCATGTCCACGTCGTGCGCACGCAGGTCCTTCATCACCTGCAGGATTTCTTCATCCGTTTCGCCCAAGCCGACCATGATCCCGCTCTTGGTGGGCACCTGGGGATGCAGGGCCTTGAACTTCTTGAGCAGGTTCAGGCTGAAGGCGTAGTCGCTACCGGGCCTGGCCTCCTTGTACAGACGGGGCACGGTTTCCAGGTTGTGGTTCATCACATCGGGCGGTGCCTCCTGGAGGATGCCCAAGGCACGGTCGTCACGGCCCCGAAAATCGGGCACCAGAATCTCGATGCGGGTAGACGGTGAGCGTTCGCGCGTTCGGCGGATGCACTCGACGAAGTGACCCGCGCCACCGTCGCGCAGGTCGTCGCGGTCCACGCTGGTGATCACCACATAGCTGAGCTTGAGCGCGGCGATCGTCTTGGCCAGGTTCAGCGGCTCGTCCGGGTCCAAGGGGTCGGGGCGCCCGTGGCCCACGTCGCAGCAGGGGCAGCGCCGGGTGCACTTGTCCCCCATGATCATGAAGGTGGCCGTGCCCTTGCCGAAGCACTCGCCGATGTTGGGACAGGAGGCTTCTTCGCAAACGGTGTGCAGCTTGTGCTCGCGCAGGATCTGCTTGATTTCGTAGAAGCGCGTGCTGGGGCTGCCGGCCTTGACGCGGATCCACTCAGGCTTGCGCAGCACCTCGGCCGGCACCACCTTGATCGGGATGCGCGCGGTCTTGGCCTGGGACTTCTGCTTGGCGCTGGCGTCGTACTGCTCGGCGCTTGCAGCCTCGCGGACGGTGTTGGGCGTGTCGGTACGGCTCATGTGCCGATTGTCGCGCGAAGCAGTCCGCGCCGCGGCCCAGCCACCTTTAGGCTTCGAATTGGGCCTGGATGCGAAAGGCCCAGCGATGCGCCACCTCGTCCCACGAGGCCTGCACGCCACACCAGGCCATGTCCACCGTTCGCAGCCCCGCATAGCCGCAGGGGTCGATGCGCGTGTAGGGCTCGAGGTCCATGGCCACGTTCAGCGCGGCACCGTGATACGTGCAGTGCCGGCTGACCTTGATGCCCAGCGCTGCGATCTTGCCCAGGCCGCGAAAGGGTTCGCCGGCTGGCTGGGGGCCCGCCAGTGCCGCATGGGAGAAGGGGTCGTCCAGGCGGACATAGATCCCGGGCGCGCCGGCCACGCGGTGGCCGGTGATGCCGAAGTCAGCCAGAACGGCCAGGATGCTGGCCTCCAGCCGAAAGACGTACTCCTTGACGTAGATGCCCTGCCGGCGAAGGTCGACCAGCGGGTAGGCCACCACCTGCCCGGGGCCGTGGTAGGTGACCTGTCCGCCGCGGTTGCTTTGGATGACGGGAATTTCGCCCGGCGCCAGCACATGTTGCCCACGCCCGGCCAGCCCCTGGGTGAACACCGGATCGTGTTCCACCACCCACAGCTCATCTTCATCCTCGGGCCCACGCGCATCGGTGTGGGCCTGCATATCGGACATGACCGCAGCGCAGGGCCGTCGGCCCAGGTGTCGCAGGATCATGGCCCGGGCCGTTTCAGAGCACCACCTTGACCATCGGGTGGGTGGACAAGGTGCGGTAGAGCTCGTCGAGCTGCTCACGGCTGGTGGCCGTGATGGTGATGGTCAAGCCCAGATAGTTGCCACTGCTGCTTGGGCGTCGCTCGACCTTGCCGGCATCGAATTGCGGGTCGAATTGACGGGCCACCGCCACGATCGCCTCTTCGAAGCCCACGGCGCGCGCACCCATCACCTTGATGGGAAAGGCGCAGGGGTACTCGATGAGGCTGTCGCGGCCGGGTGGTGTGCTGGCGGTCATCGGATGCTCACTGGATCCACAGGCGCAGCGAATCCCAGGCGCGGCCCAGCAGACCGGCCTGCGGAACCGCCTCCATCACCACCAGGGGCACCTCGGTCACCGGCACGCCGGCCGTGGTGCTGACCTTGACCGTACCCACGCGCTGGCCTTGCGTCAGGGGCGCCACCAGAGGCTCGGTGCGCTGGAGTTCGGTGCGCAGCTTGTCGGCCTCGCCGCGCGGCACGTTCACCACCACACCGCCCACGGCGCCCAGCCGGGCTTGCTTGGCCGTGCCCTTCCACACCGCCGTGGTCACCAGGGGTTTGTCGGCCTCAAACAGACGCACGGCGTCCCAAGCGGTGTAGCCCCAATTGAGCAGCTTCTGGCTCTCCACGGCGCGCGCTTCACGCGAAGAGGTGCCCATCACCACCGACAGCAGACGCCGCTTACCGCCGGGGAAATCACGCTGGGCCGAGGCCACCAGGCAATAGCCCGCCGCATCGGTGTAGCCCGTCTTCATCCCATCGACCGTGGGGTCACGGCGCAGCAGCAGATTGCGGTTGTCCTGCCGAATCTTGTTGAAGGTGTACTCGCGCACCGAGTAATAGCGGTAGAACTCGGGAAAGTCGCGGATCACGCGCGAGGCGATGGTCGCCACATCACGGGCGCTGCTGCGGTGGCCGCCCTCGGTCATGCCGGTGACGTTCTTGAAGCTGGTGTTCTTCAGACCAAAGGCCTGCGCCTGCCGATTCATCATGGCGACGAAACCCTCAACCGAGCCGCCCACCGCTTCAGCCAAGGCCACCGAAGCGTCGTTGCCCGACTGAACGATCATGCCGTGCAGCAGCTCATCGACGCTGGGCGTCATGGTGGTGTCGATGAACATGAGCGAGGGGTCGCCCTTGCGCTCGCCCCAGGCACGCTTGCTCACCGGCAGGCGCTGCTCGAGGGTCAGCTTCTTGTCCTTGATCGCCTGAAAGCTGAGGTAAGCCGTCATCAGCTTGGTCAGTGAGGCCGGATCCGAAGGGGTGTCGGCGTCGCGCTCGGCCAGGATTTGGCCGGTGGTCACATCGATAAGGATGTACTGGCGCGCCGCCACCTCGGGTACCTGCGGGGCCTGCGCGTGGGCAGCCGGCGCGCTCACACACAGCACGGCAGCCCCCGTGAATGCCAAGATCCATCCGAAGACGCCGCTGCGGCAGCGGCCGAAAAAACTCAGCGATCGATTCAGGCCTTGCCCCGAGCACAGGGGCAAGGTGGCAGACAGCGGAGCGTTGAAGGTGGGTGACATCCGAAAGTGCTTAGGCTCAGGTTGGGTTGGAGAAAGAAGCCGTGGGGGCCAAGGCCCGAATCACCACCGACTTCAGCAGGGGAAGCTGTCCGTGGAAGAAATGTCCCACGCCCGGCATCACGGTCACGGGCAGGGATTGGGGCCGGGCCCAATCCAGCGTGGCCTGCAGGGGCACGATGTCGTCGGCCTCACCGTGGATCACCACCGTGTCGGGCGCCACGGCCGGCACGGGAAAGTTGCCGGTGGCCGGACCCACCAGCACCAGGCGCTCTGCCGCGCGGCCGGCATCGGACAGGCGCTGTGCGACCTGCGCGGCCACAAAGCCACCAAATGAGAAACCGGCCAGCAAGATGGGCTCTTGGGGATGGGCGGTTGCCAACACGGCGTGATGCGCGTCGTCGGTCTCGCCACGGCCTTCGTCCCAGACACCTTCGGATCGTCCCACGCCACGGTAGTTCAGACGCAGCGTGCGCCAACCCAACTGCAAAAAGGCACGCACCAAGGTCTGCACCACCTTGTTGTCCAGCGTGCCACCGTGCAAGGGGTGCGGATGGCACACCAGGGCCAGGCCCCTGACGATCCCCCCCGCTGCCGGTGCATCGAGGGCCACTTCCAAGGCGCCGCTGGGCCCAGGCATGAGCCGCCGCTCAGTTTGCGCGTTCACGTGGCTGCCTTGGGGAAACCGTCAGACCTCATCAGCGGCCCACATCGGGCGCCAACAGAAGGCGCTGCACGGCTTGGCCCTTGACCAGATGCTGGTCGATGATCTCATCGATGTCGCTGCGGTCCACAAAGCTGTACCAAGTGCCTTCCGGATAGACCACGGCCACCGGCCCGCCGGCGCAGCGGTCCAGACATCCGGCCTTGTTCACGCGGACACCGCCGGGGCCGTTGAGCCCCAGTTCCTTCACCCGCGCCTTGCAGTGGTCGAAGGCTTCCTGCGCCCCGTGCTGGGTGCAGCACGCTTGGCCATTGCTGCGTTCGTTCAAGCAGAAGAACACGTGGTGCTTGTAGTAACTCATGCGTAAATTGTAGGCAGGCGCGCCGGTGTGGCCGTCAAGCGCTTCATCAGCCAGGCCATGGCCAGGTAGGGCCACAGCCAGGCCACCCAGAGGGCCAGGCCGTGAAACCGAATGAAACGCCCCTGTTCCCAAGCTTGAAGGTTGAGCGCGTGGTACGTGCCCATGGGCATCTGCGCACCCAACACCACCGCCACGGCCAGAACCAGCAGTGCCAAGGCTGCGCACCAGCGCATGGGCAACCACACGAAGGGCAGCGCCAGCGGTAGGCACAACACGCTGGCCAACAGGGCCTCACCCGTGAACCAAGACATCGCGTGGGCGGGACCGAAATTCAGGCCGGTGGCCAAGGACATGGCTGCCAGCGCCAGCGCGGCCATGACGCCCATTGCGATGAGTCGCCTCGGGCCTGGCGACATGGCGGCGCAGCAAAGGGCCAGCGGCGAGAGGGCACCCAGCGCAATCGCCAGGATCTGTGCAAGTTTGGACGGTGCGGCCCGCGCGGCGGCCGACGCCAAACCCTCTAGGTTCAGATCCACACCCCATGCCCCCAAGGGCAATTGCGCCAGAACCCACAGGGCCAGCGACTGCACCTCATCCCAGCACTGCCCGAGGCCGAAAGGCAAAGTGGACGGGGCCAGCAAAGCGGCTGGCCACAACAGGAGCAGCACCAGGGCACCGGCACTTTCTCCGGCAAACCAGCGGTCCCGAATCACCCTCAACCGCTGCAACCAACCCGACAGGTGCAGGCCCAAGGCCAGAACGCCCCCCAGGGCCGCGCCTGCGGTGTTGCCCACCCAATCCCTGAGGGACGGCACCCGGCGGGGCAGCAGCATCTGCAGGCACTCCATGGCGTACGACAAGCCGGACGGGATGACCAGGCCCAAGGCCAGTGCAGCCACCGGATGCATACCCGCGCGCAGCAGGGCCACGGTCACGGCCAATCCCACCGGCACATAGCCCAGAAAATTGAACCACTCGTCGGCACGATCGCGCCAACGCGGCCACGGCAGTTGCCACGCGGACTGCCAGTCGACGCCCTTTGGCCATTGCCATCCTTCAAAGGGATAGAGGCTGGCATAGGCCACGAGCACCACCATGAACCCCGCCACCAGGCCTGAAAGGCTGCGCTGACCATCACGGTCACGCAGGAAGTCACTGACCTGACCGATGGTGCGGCGACTCTGGCGGTTCATATCGGGTTCGTCGCCTTGCAATCGGGCCGCTGGGTTCAGGCCCCTGGCCACTAGAAGGGCTTGACCACCACCAACACCACGATGGCGGCAAACAGCAGCACCGAGGCTTCGTTGAAAAAGCGGAACCAAGTGTGTGACCGTGTGTTCTGACCGGCCACGAAGCTGCGCAGCAACCTTGCACACACATGGTGATACGCCCCCACGGCCAATACCAGCGCCAGCTTGGCGTGCATCCAGCCGCTGTCAGGGCCGCGGCCGATCCCCACCACCAACCAAAGCCAGGCACCCGCCACCAGAGCGGGAATCATCAGAATGGTGGAAAAGCGCAGCAGCTTGCGCGCCATGAGCAGCAGGCGTTCGCGCTCAGCGGTGCTGCCCGCCTCGACCATCGCCAGGTTCACGAACAGCCGGGGCAGGTAGAACAGGCCCGCAAACCAACTGGCCACGAAAATGATGTGCAGGGCCTTGACCCACAGGTAGGACGAGCTCATCCGCTCATTATCGTCAGCGACTGCGGCCCGGCAGAAATCGATGTGACGCCGCAAGATCGAGCACCGCATCGAACCGGCCGTCCACCCTCTGCCGGACCTTGGGCCAAAGGGCCAAGAGCAGTTGCGCAGTGGCCAGGGCATCGGCCGAAGCTTGGTGGCGCATGAAGCAGCTGATGCGGTGGCGGCCGAGCCAATGGTCCAGGTTTCGACTTCGGGGGTCCTCGTGCACCACCGATGCCAGGGGCTCAAGATCCAGCCAGGCGTTGCGCAAGCGACGGCCCAGCACGGCGCTGGTGGCCCTGTCGATCATCACCTGATCGAAGGCGCTGTGGAAACCCACCAGCGGTGAATCCGCGACGAAGCGCTCCCATGACAACAGCGCCTGGCGCGGGTCATGGCCACAGCGCTGCGCACCGACACCGATCCCATGGATGAGGATGTTGTCCTTGTTGGGTGAGCGGGTGTGGGCTTCCGGTTGGCGGATGAAGACTTCAAAGGCGTCAGCCAGCGCTATGCATGGCCGCCTGAAGTCGTCGTTGAAGTGAACGGCCACGGCCGCGATGGCCAGCAGCCGATCGGACCGCGGATCCAGCCCACTGGACTCGACGTCGGCCACCACCCAGCGGCGAGCGTTTTGAACAGGCGCCGACCGACGGCCAAAGGGCCACCAGGAAAGCAGGCTGCGGTGCGCGGCACCCTCATCCGCGGCGGTAGTCAAGTTCGACCTCCTGCTGTAGCCGGCGGACCAGTCGAAGCGTTTCCTTGAGGATGCGTTGATCGATGTCGTTGAGCGCGTCCAAGCGGATGTGGTTGGGGCCAGCCGAGGGCGTACGTGAGGCAGTCGGATTGAGCTGGGACCGCAGGCGCAAGGTCTGCAGGAACTCAAAGCCGGTGATCCACGCCTGCGAATGATGCGCCGGAACATCTCGCAGTCGGGCAATGGCTTCCAATCGCCGACGCGTGTTGACCTCATCGATGCCCAGGGCCAGACAGCGCAGCCGGGCCACGGCCACGAACACCGCGGTGCCATGCAGCTTGAGATCGAGCATCGGTACCCCGTCGATGACCTCGGCCTCGATGCCGCCGAGCCACCCCAGCGAGGCCGGGCTGCGCAGGACTTCCTCGGCCAGTTGGCGACAAAACCGCGGGTTGGCCTGCGCCCGTCGGGTGAAGGCCTCCCGAAGGGGCGGCGCCAGTTCAGACTGACCGGCGATCGGGCGCAGGTCGAAGTAGATGCTCGCGGCCAGCAGGTCCTCGGGTGAGCCTTGTTCGATCCAGTTGCCGAAACGATCGGCCCACTCCTGCTGGGTCAGGCAGCACGCGGGGTTGCTGGCCATGATGTTGCCCTTGCACAGGGGAAAGCCACAGTCGGCCAGCGCTTGATTGACTTCGCGGGCGAAGGCGAGCCAAGCCACACGGTCGGCCTCTGGGTCGTCGCTCAGGAAGATGAGCCCGTTGTCCTGGTCCGTGGCCACGGTCTGTTCCGAGCGCCCTTCCGACCCGAAGGCCACCCAGCAGGCTCGGTTCATGTCTCGGCCATGCGACTGCGCCGTGACCGCGACCAACTGCCGGGTCAACACGTCGTTGAGGTGACTGACCAGTTCGGTCAACTGCTGCGCCTGCAGGCCCTGCGCCAGCAAGGAAGCGACCAACTGCCGCACATCGGCGGCTGCAGCCTTGAAGTCTTCAACCGTGCGCGCCGCGCGTATGGCCGAATGCAACTGCTTGATCGACATCTGCTGCATCGCAAACAGATCCCGCTCCGTGACCACGCCCACGAGTTGGGCTCCACGGGTCACCGGCACATGGCGAAGGCCCTTGCGGGTCATCAGCATCGCGGCATCCGCCGCGGTGTGGTCGACCGTCAGGCTCTCGACCGGGGCTGTCATCACGCGGCTGATGGGCTCGGTCAAGGCCACACCTGCCAGGGTGATGCGGCCCAAAACGTCAAAGCGGGTGAGGATGCCGACGGGGGCACCGTGACCATCGGTCACATGAACAGAGTCCCGTCGACTCTCGTGCATGAGGCGCAGCGCCTGTTCAATGCTGTCCGTCGGCCGACAGGTTAAGGGGGGCCGCCGGATCAAGTCACCCAGGAAGCGCTCAAGGCTTTGGCTGTTCAGCGCCGCTGAGGTCTGCTCCAACTGCATGGCTCGGCGCGACACCTCGATGTAGTGCTGCATCTGCCGGCCCAGCACTTCGGCCAAGGGTGTGCATTGGGCAGCCAGTGACTCGATGGCCGCCCGCGGCACCCTGAGGCAGAAGGTGTCGGTGTTGGCTCGAAAGGTCAATGCCACGGCGCGCCGCCCCATGAAGGCGGCCACTGGGAACAGGTCGCCGGTGGCGTACTCGATGTTGGCGTCGTACACGCTGTCGGGTCCGCGGTGGCCGGTGACCGACCCCTGACGGAGAAAGTACAACGCATCCACCGGACCGCTTTCGGCTTGAAGCATCACCTCGTCGGGTGCGAAGTACACCTCACTGGCGGCCGCCACGAAGCGATCGATGTGCTCAGCACTCATCTGCGAGAACGGCAGGTACAGCCTTAGGCTCTCCCGCAGGGCCGCGGCCAGGGCGCCCGAGGCCAGGCGCGACTCGGTGGCCGGCGCGCCCGAAGGAGTGGCTGTCGGCGTGTGGACCGGGTGAGTGGGTTTCATCGGCGCGTGCCCAAAAAAAACGAAAGCCCGCGAAGCGCGATGCAACGCGGGCTGACGGCTTCAAGGCCGATCGTATCGCCACACGCACCCGTACGGGTTCGGGTGGCTCAACGATGTGGCAAAAGCGCTGGCTTACTTGGCAGCGGGTGCCTGTGCAGGCGACGGTGCAGTGGCGCCAGGTGCCGCCGGGGCTGAAGCCGATGCTGCCGGGCCCGCAGCGGGCGCCGAGGCCGGCGCCGCGGGTTCGTGCGACTCGACGCCGTGCTTTTC
>JACCDH010338464.1_pt1 | contig 14503 bp, 12 predicted proteins | sample 7442481 | NCBI WGS metagenome assembly JACCDH01 (sample SAMN15323433, study PRJNA562643) | freshwater metagenome | isolation source: river surface water | place: USA:Blue River Watershed | collected 2017-08-15
AATTGTAGTGAATGGCTTTAGCTACCATTTCTTTACCAGTTCCTGTTTCACCGGTAATTGATACGGTTATATTTGTTTTAGCCGCTTTTTCTATTAATTTAAAAACGTTGTTAATTGCATCACTTTGCCCAATAATTACTTTAGAAAAATCAAAATTCTTTTTAAGAGCATCTTTTAATGTTTCTACTTCCTTTTTCAGTCCTTTGATTTCCTGTAAATGAAGCAAAACATTCCAGAGCCGGTCTTTGGTGTCTTCATCTTTAACAAGGTAATCGAATGCACCTGATTTCAATAATTCAACTGCTGTAGTTATTTGATCTTGTCCTGAAATAATAATGACTTCTATTTCCGAATTAAATTCCTTTATTTTCTTTAATACTTTACTTCCATCTGCATCTCCATCAGCAAGCGTGTAATCAAGTGTTACTACATCAGGTTGTTCATGTATTTTTTGAAAGAACGACTTCTCTGTTTCAAAGCGTTGAACTTGGTAGTCGGGATTCAATGATAAATAATGCTCAAGCATGGTACCATACCAGAGGTCGTCTTCTAAAATGAAGATTTTTAGCGGTTTTGTAGGCTTCATTGGATTTTATTAAAGCAATACAATTTACTGTTATTTTCTGCCGAAAATTTGATTTAAATCCCAAAAAGGGAATTTTTGTCCCAAAAATGGTTCAATCTAGTTGTAGTAAAATTTACAACTGCTTGATTAGTAGTCTATTAATATCATGGCACCATTTTTTCATATATAAGATAAATTAACTGAGATGGATAATCAAGTTGCTGCAATTAATGTTTTGCCTTCATTTGTAAGTCAAGCTGCTTTATTAGAAGCCATTTACAATAAGTTGCCTGATATGGTATTTCTTTTTGATGTTAAAGAAAGGCGATTCGTACTGAGAAACCCTGCGTTGGAGTCAATGTTTGGTTTTGAACATTTTAAAGACCAAGAAATCAATTGTATCTCGCTTAGAACTTTAATACATTCAGAAGATTGGAAACTGGTTCAAAATGCTTTGCAGCAAGTGGAGAGCGGTATAAAAGAAATTGTAGAGTTAGAATGTAGGTGCTTAGATAAAACCCAAACTTACCAATACTTTAATACTCGTTTGTCCGTTTTTGAGAAAAATGGAAACGATGTTATTTATTTAATTGGAATTGCTCAAAATATATCAGAAAAAAAGAAAATTGAGCAGCAGAGCCAATTATTTAGAAATAGACTACAAGAGCTCTCATTTATTACCTCTCATGAAATGCGCCATGAGTATGCTAAAATTCAGTCTATTGTTAATTTAATGGATAATAAATTTATTTCCGATACAGAAAGAATTGACTTAATTGGAGAAGCTAAAAAATCGATCCAATTAATTAATTCTTCCATTTTTAAGCTCAATCATAAACTTTCTTTTAATCAACAAGATGAATTTTTTAACATGAATAAGGAAACAGAAAAATTCAGTAAAATTTTAATGATAGACGACGATGTACTAACCAATGTTTTGAATAGAAAAATAGTACAAGCTTTGATGCCTGAAATGCCTGTGGAAGTATATATTGATATTGATGATGCATTAGACGACATTAAAAAAATGGGTAATATGCACCAGACACTTATTTTCTTGGATATTAATTTCCCTGGTAGAGGAGGTTGGGAGTTTCTCGATGATTACGCAACTATTTCAGATGCGTCTAACGTGATTGTGCTTTCTTCCTCCATTGATAACCGGGATAGAGAAAAGGCAAGAAGTTATCAATCTGTGATCGATTATATTACCAAGCCACTTTCTTTTGATTTTATCAAGTCATTTTTCGAAGATTTAAAATCTACTGAGCCTCATTAACTGATATGGTCCATATTAACGAGTTTCCTTATCTTTAGTCATCATACTGAAATATAAAGCTGTAAGTAATACAATATGCGAATACTCATTGCTGATGATCATGGTCTTATTAGGGAGGGATTAAAGAAAATTCTGCTTGAGTCGCTTCCTTATGCCGAAATACATGATGTGTCAGATTCTGCTGAGTTGTTCAAAAAATCTATTAAGGAAAAATGGGATATCATTATTTCTGATATCAGTATGCCGGGATTCTCTGGAATTGAAATCTTAAAACAGATTAAGACCCATGTGCCCAATACCCCTGTATTAATGTTGAGTATGCATTCCCCTGAACAATATGCAGTTAGGGCAATTAAAGCAGGTGCTTCAGGTTATTTAACTAAAGAGAGTGCCCCTTATGAGTTGGTAACTGCCGTTCAGCAAATATTGAGTGGCAGAAAATATATTACGAATAGAGTTGCTGAGGTATTAGCCAGTTCTTTAGAAACAGATACCAGTAAATTGCCCCATGAGCATTTATCGGACAGAGAGTTTGAAGTTTTAAAAAAATTGGTAGAAGGTAAATCAGTTTCCGAAATCAGTGAAATGCTGTCTTTAAATATCAATACCATTAGCACCTATCGTGCAAGAATCTTAGACAAAATGGGCTTAAAGAGTAATGCTGATTTAATTAGATATGCCATTGAGCATAAAATAACCGAATTGTAGTGATAACACTACAAGCTGTCGTATAATTCCACTTATTTTTTGGTGTAATCAACTACAAGTGATGTTAATCAGTTGAATTAATTTTACTATTTGAAACACTTTCGTGTTGATTTTAAAATTCAAATTCCTGAAAAACCAATTGTAGTGTCAGAACTACAAAAGCTTTGTAGGCTTGCCCTACAAAGCTTTCTTTTTTTGCTGATTAAATTTGGTTAAGCACAAATTATATGACTTCAGCAAGTTTAAATATATTAATTATTGAAGATGCAGAAATAATCGTAGATCAACTGCAAATACTATTATCTGATAAAAACACCAGTTTACATATTCGTTCCGCAAACAGCGCAGAATACGGATTAGAATTGGTTCAAGAACAATTTCCTGATGTGTTTATTTTGGATATTAAATTGCCAGGAATTAGTGGAATTGATTTGATGAATAAAATTAAAAAGGACTTCCCTTTGGCGAGTCCTTTAATCATTGTGCTCACTAATATGCCACATGCAATTTACAAGCAAGAATGCTTAAGTAAAGGCGCCCATTTTTTTCTTGATAAATCAAGAGATTTTTTAGTGCTCCCAGAAATTCTTGATTCTTATTTTTTTAGAGATGAAATAGCTAAGATAAAGTTTAATCCCCCAAACTCCAGTTTATGCAATTCCCCTTTGTAACGGATAAAGATTTGAAGAACAAGCGTTCCATGACCGACGATATTTTATTGTCTGCAGATTTGGAAGGGAAGATTACGTTCTGTAATGACCGCTTTATTGAATTGTATCAATTAAAGGGGACTAAAGTAAAAGGATTATCTATTCATTCAATATTAAACACTAAAGAAGCAAGTTTATTCAATATTGCATTGGATAAATGTGCAAGAAATAAACTTCATACAGAAAAGCTTGAATTTAAAATACCTGGAACAATTGGAGAGTCTCATTTTTATGAATGCTTTATGAGTGGAGTTTGTAACAATAAAAATGTAGTTGTGGGAGTAGTAATTAAGGATCATTTATCAAAAAATATTACCCATTCAATTCATCACAAAGAGATTGAATTTAAAAAAGAGTGTTTTTCTGAGTTGGCGAATCATATGCCTGATTTGATGTGGGTAACTGATAAACATCATCAATTAATTTTTGTAAATAATACTTGGCTACAGTTTAGAGGTGTTTCATTAGAAGAAGAAATGGGGAATGGTTGGCATCAATCCATTCATCCTGAAGATAGGGAGCAAGTTATACAAGAAAGGAGACAGGCATTTGTAATACAACAACCTTATGCAATCACTTTTAGATTCAAAAGGAATGACGGGTGTTACAGATGGATGAATATGAAAGGAAATCCAGTTTATAGTGATACTGGTATTTTTAAAGGATACGCTGGCACGGCCTTAGATATTACACCAGTTAAAGAAGCTCAAATTCAAATTAGAAGGCAACAAGAATTGATGGAGAGCACTAAAATTGAATTTGGAAAATTCACAAAGATTGCTCAAAAAATTGGAAGCATTATCATCATGTGTAATAGTGACAATCGAATCACTTGGGTGAATGATGCTTTTGTAAAAACAACCGGGTATACTTTAAAGGAAGTTGCAGGTAAAACCCCAGGAAGTTTTTTAAAGGGAGCAGAAACAAGTAAAGAAACCTTAGACCGAATCAAAAAAGTGATTCAATTGGGGAAGGGTATCAGAACAGAGATATTGTATTACACAAAAGCTGGTGCAAGAATTTGGCTTGATTTAATGATTGAAACCTTGTTTGATAAAGAGGGCGTAGTAACGGGCTATATTACTATTCAGAAAGATATCACCCTAAAGAAAATATCTGAAAAAGAAGTTTTAGAACAAATGAGTCATCTCAAAAAGATATCGTTTATTACTTCACATGAATTAAGGCATGAGTTCTCTAAAATTTTACAATTGCTTCAAACTGCTAAATTTCAAGACCATAATGTAACCACTTACGCTCAAATATTTTCGGATATAGAACACTCTGCTAATTTGATGAATGATGCAATCTTTAAGCTGAATGATCAAATTAACTTTGCTTCTTCAAATAGTATTTCATTAAATAAATATTTATTAAATCAGGCCATCGAAGAAATATGCTTGGTAGATGATGATCATTTAGTCAATAAATTAAATGAGCTCATCATTCGTAATGTAATGCCAAGTATGCCGGTTCATACATTTGATCATGTAGAAACTGCTTTAGATTATGTAAAAGAAAATCCAAATACAAAAAGAAAGATATTCCTTGATCTTAATTTTTCTGGAAGATCTGGTTGGGATTTTTTACATGAATATGAAAAGTTAGGTCAACCTTGGCCTGTAGTGATTCTTACTTCCTCCATTGACCATGTTGATTATGAAAGATCAAAGAAATTTTTAAACGTAACACATTTCATTACGAAGCCGCTAACCATTGAGCAATTTGAAAGATTGAGTGAAATGGAGCATGTAATGGTTCATTAATTAATTGGTCGGGTATTTTGCCAACCAATTAATACAACTCCAAAAATAACTAGAATCGTCCCTAGAATCTGCTCCATTAATATAGGTTCATTTAAAAAAACAGCAGCTTGTATGATGGTTGAAACTGGCCCAATGCTGGTGATGATAGATGCATTATTGCTGCCAATTTTTTTCATTCCACTGCTCATCATAAAAGAGGGGATAACGGTTGCTATAATTGCTAATGCAATACCATACCACCATAGTTGGGGAGACATATTTACATCTTCCCATTGTTGTTGCACAATGAAATGGATAAAAACACCTGCAGTTGCAGCAAGCATGGCATAAGCTGTATACCTGGTGGCACCAGCTTTAACGACCATTTTACCTGTGCCAACCAAATAAAAAGAATAAGTTACTGCACATAAAAAAACCATGAAAGAACCAAAATAGAATTGTTCATTGTGTTGGATGCTTCCCAATTCTGCGTAATACGCTATGCCAATTCCTGCATAGGTTATTCCTAAAGCTAGTATTTGAATTTTGGAGATACTGCTTTTGAAAATCCATGTATTCAGTAATACTGCAAATGTGGGGTATAGAAATAAAATCAAGCGTTCTAATCCCGCAGAAATATATTGTAAACCAATAAAATCAAATAAACTACTTAAGTAGTATCCTAAAATTCCTAGAGCAATAATCCAATAACCATCTTTTTTACTGAGTGGTATGGCCGATTCTTTTTTACCCGAAAACCATGCGGCAATCAAATAGAAAGGAAGGGCTAGAAGCATTCTCAAACTGAGTAAGGTCAATGCATCTACCCCCGTATTTTTAAAAGCTAATTTTACCCAAATGGCTTTGGTGGAAAACAAGATAGCTCCGCCAATACTTAGTAAAAAGCCAGTTAGAAATAAGGAGGAGCGTTTAGACGCGTTCATGATTAAACACTCACATTAAAGTCTCTGAGCGCGTCGTTTAAGCTGGTTTTTAAATCAGTGCTTGGTTTACGTTGTCCTATGATTAAAGCACAGCTCACTTGGTATTCTCCAGCATTGAATTTTTTAGTATAGCTGCCAGGGATCACCACACTTCTGGCTGGAACTCGGCCTTTCATTTCAATAGGTTCTGTTCCGCTTACATCTATAATTTTAGTGGACTGGGTCAAAACGACATTGGCACCTAATACGGCTTCTTTTTCTACAATGACTCCTTCTACTACTATGCAACGACTTCCAATAAAACAGCCATCTTCTATTATAACAGGACTTGCTTGCAAGGGCTCTAATACACCACCAATTCCAACACCTCCACTTAAGTGTACGTTTTTACCAATTTGAGCACAACTTCCCACTGTTGCCCAAGTATCTACCATGGTTCCTTCATCTACATAGGCGCCAATATTTACATAACTAGGCATTAAAACAACATTTTTGGCAATATATGCACCATATCGAGCAGTAGCTGGGGGAACGGCTCTTACGCCTAATTCTTTATAATTTGATTTTAATAGCATCTTATCGTAGAACTCAAAGGGGGGCATTTCCCAGGTTTGCATTTGTTGAATTCCAAAATAGAGTAAGATGGCTTTTTTTACCCACTCATTCACTACCCAGCCATTTGCTTCAGGGCTGGCCACTCTTAGTTCTCCTTTATCAACCGCTTCAATTACTTGTTTAACTGCATTACTATAGATTGATTCTTTTAGTAGTTCTCTATTATTCCAAGCTGCTATAATTAATTCTTGAGGCATATTTAAAATTTTAGCAAAAGTACATGATTTACCTTTTTTAAATGAATGAGAATGATTTGCTGCATATCCTTAGTTTTGTTGAATGCAAAAAGTGCTGATTATTCAAACAGCTTTTATAGGAGATGTGGTTTTAGCAAGCGCGTTGTTAGAATCTTTGCATGAGGCATTTCCGGCTGCTGATTTGGATATATTGGTAAGAAAAGGGAATGAGTCTTTGTTTACAGGGCACCCATTTGTACACCAAACCTTGGTTTGGAATAAGCAAAATGCTAAGTACCAGCACCTCTGGCAAATACTCAATCAAATTAGAGCAACCCAATACGATGCGGTGATTAATTTGCAAAGGTATGCAGCAACAGGTTTTTTAACTGCATTTTCGGGTGCAAAAGAAAAGATTGGTTTTGATAAAAATCCATTTAGTTTTTTATTTACTAAAGTGATTCAACATCAAATGGGCAGTAGTTCAGGACTTCATGAAATAGAACGAAATCAATTGTTGTTGCATTGGTCTAACACCCAACTCTGTATGCCCAAGTTGTATCCCACTGAGGCAGATTTTACTTATGTAGATCAATATAAAAAAAGTAAATACATCTGTATTGCCCCATCATCTGTTTGGATGACAAAACAGTTTCCTCCTGAAAAATGGATTGCTTTTTTACAACAGTTACCAGCAGATATAATGGTTTATGCAATGGGTGGTCCCGGAGATTATGATTTATGCCAACATATTTTAGACCAAGGTAAGCATCAACTATCTATGAATTTAGCAGGGAAATGTAATTTTTTACAATCTGCAGCACTCATGAAAGACGCCATCATGAATTATGTGAATGATTCGGCTCCAATGCATTTTTGCTCATCCGTTAATGCACCCGTAACGGCTATTTATTGTTCAACAATTCCTGGATTTGGTTATGGGCCGCTGAGTACAAAAAGTTTTATAGTACAAATCAATAAAAACCTTGCCTGTAGACCCTGTGGCCTACACGGGAAGAAGCAGTGTCCTGAACTACATTTTGATTGTGGATACAAAATTGAAATTGCTCAATTAATGCGTTGCTTGCCCGCTACATAATAAACAATCTTACATTTGCAGCAATGACCATTCAGTTCAGCAATAAGGAAGAGGCAATATTTAAACAAATAGGAGCAGTTGCAGATAAGATGAATTTGCCCTGCTTTTTAATTGGAGGCTTTGTAAGAGATAAAATTATTGGGCGCAATACCAAAGATGCAGATATTGTTTGTTTAGGAGATGGGATTGCTTTGGCACACGCTTTTGCCAATGAATTGACTCCCAAACCAATTGTGGCTTATTTCAAAAATTTTGGGACGGCTCAAATTAAGTTAGATGAATTTGAAATAGAATTTGTTGGGGCCAGAAAAGAGAGCTACCAGCAAGAGAGTAGAAAACCACAAGTTGAACAAGGCACATTAGAAGATGACCAGAACAGAAGAGATTTTACGATCAATGCACTGGCCATTGGACTCAATCAATCTCAGTTTGGAGAATTGTTAGATCCCTTTAATGGTATTAAAGCCATCGAAGAAAAGCGAATTCAGACGCCTCTAGAACCTGTTCAAACTTTTAGTGACGACCCTTTGCGAATGTTAAGGGCTATACGTTTTGCTGCACAATTGAATTTCAATATAGAGGCAAATACCTTCAAAGCAATTGGAGAGAATGTACATCGATTAAAAATTGTAAGTCAGGAAAGAATTACCGACGAATTGAACAAAATAATGATGTGTTCCAAGCCTTCTATTGGATGGGATTTATTGTATCAATCTGGTTTATTAAAATTGATTTTCCCTCAAATGGTAGATCTGCATGGGGCCGTGTATATAGATGGAAGGGGGCACAAAGATAATTTTTACCATACACTTCAAGTATTAGATAATATAGTTCCAAATACCCAAAATCTTTGGTTACGATGGGCTGCATTATTGCATGATATTGGCAAGCCTGCAACAAAAAAGTTTGAAGAAGGCCATGGATGGACTTTTCACGGACATGAAGTAGTAGGGGCTAGAATGGTTCCTAAAATATTTTCTAGATTGAAATTGCCTTTACATGAACCTATGAAATATGTTCAAAAGCTGGTGCTTTTGCATTTGAGGCCCATCAGTTTAACCAAAGAAAATATCACTGATAGTGCGGTCAGAAGGTTATTGTTTGATGCGGGGGAAGATATTGACGATTTAATGATTTTATGTGCTGCTGATATTACCAGTAAGAATAAACAGAAAGTCAATCGCTATTTACAGAATTTTGAAATGGTAAAAGAGCGAATGCAAGCGGTTGAAACCCAAGACCAACTAAGGAATTGGCAGCCTCCGATTAGTGGAGAACTAATCATGGAAGTATTTGGACTAACCCCAGGCAGGAACGTTGGAATAATTAAAGATGCCATTAGGGAAGCGATTTTAGATGGGATTATTCCTAACCAATATGAATTGGCTTATCAATATATGTTAGAAAAAGGGGCAGAATTGAATCTAAAACCCGTTAAATAATCGCTATTTTGCAGCCCAATCATTAAATCTTGGCGGGATGGCTGTTTTAAAGTTTAGAATTTATTTAGAGGAAGACGATGCGGTTTATCGTGATATCGTCATTAAGCATAACCAATCTTTTTTGGATTTGCATTTTGCAATATTGAAATCTTTTGAATTTGATTCGAAGCACCAAGCCACTTTTTTTAGAAGCAATGACAATTGGTTACGTGGAAGAGAAATCAGTTATGAAAAATACGATAAGCCTTATCGCGTAGAACCATTATTAATGGCCGACACTACCATTGGTTCTGAAATACAAGACGTGAATCAAAAATTTATTTACGAATATGATTTTGCCAAAGGATGGGTGTTTCTAGTGGCTTTAATTAGTGTAAATAAAGAATCCAATCCCAAAATAACTTATCCTGCTGTTTCAAGAGTGGAAGGGATTGGCCCACAACAATATGGTACCAAGAGTCTACTAGGCGATAAGTTCGCAGACATTGAAGAGAAATACGATCTAAATGAAGCTACGGAAGGATTTGGTGAAGAAGGAGAGGAAGCACCAAGTGAAGCAGATGGGGATGATGATGGCATAGGTGGTGAAGAACAAAGGGATGATTTTGAAGATTAAACCCACTGTTTATATTATTGCAGGCCCTACTGCGGTGGGCAAAACGGCGGTATCTATTGCATTAGCCAAAAAATTAGATACCGAAATTATTTCAGCAGATTCAAGACAATGTTTTAGTGAGTTGTCTATTGGGGTAGCTAGGCCAAGCAAAGATGAATTAACTGCTGTTCCTCATTATTTTATTGCAGATCATTCTGTTCAAACCGATATTAATGCGGGTTATTTTGAACAATATGCATTAGAAAAAGCGGATATTATTTTTTCGAAAAAGGACCAATTGGTAATGGTAGGTGGAACAGGGTTGTACATTCGTTCATTTTGTGAAGGAATTGATCCAATGCCAGTAATTGATCCTGCTATACGGGAGGAAATTATTGCGAATTATACCTCAAAGGGTTTGATTTGGCTGCAATCTGAATTAAAGCACCGAGACCCTGCATTTTGGGAAACTGCTGAGCAATTGAATCCACAAAGATTAATGCGGGCATTGGAAGTACTCAATGCGACTGGTAAATCCATTTTGTTTTTTAGAACCGCGCAAAAAAAACAACGTCCGTTTAATATGGTCAAGATTGGCTTAGAAATGCCCAAGGAGCTATTGACTCAGCGAATAAACGATCGGGTAGACCAAATGGTATTAGATGGATTGATTGATGAAGTTCAATCCGTGATTCAATATAGAGCAAAGCCAGCTTTGCAAACAGTTGGATACAAAGAGGTATTTGATTATTTAGATGGACATATTTCAAAAGAAGAAGCCATCCAACAAATCAAATTTCATACTCGCCAGTATGCGAAAAGGCAAATGACTTGGTTTAAAAAAGACCCCGAATTCCGATGGATTAATATGGCTGAACATTCAGTCGAAGCATCAGTAAATGAAATCTTGTTCGAAAGCAAATAGGTTAGTAAATATTTACTTCTCTTTCTAAAAGTATACCAAAATATGCTTGCACTTTTTCAATGATTTGTGCACTTAGATCAAAAATTTCAGCACCCGTTGCATTCCCATAATTAACAAGCACAAGTGGTTGAAGCGGGTAGCAACCTGCATCTCCCAATCTAAATCCTTTCCACCCTGTTTGTTCAATTAGCCAAGCCGCTGGAACTTTGGTTAATGCCTGATTTGGTATAGGATATCCTGGAATCGTTTGATTCGCTTTTTTTAGTTCTTCGAATAATTCGGTTGGAATCACCGGATTTTTAAAAAAGCTACCGGCATTACCAATTTTTACTGGGTCGGGCAACTTGCGTTGTCTAATGCGTATTACTGCTTCAGCAATGGATTGTATATTGGGCGTTTGTACATTCATATTGATTAATTCCTGTTCAATATTTCCGTAGCTGGTATTGTACTTGGGTTTTTTTCTCAGTTTGAATACCACAGAGAGAATTATAAATTGATTGCGTAATTGACGTTTGAATACACTCTCTCTATAACCAAATGCACAGGCTTGATTATCGAATTGAATGATGCTGCCATCGCTAATTTGTAGGGCTTCTAAAGAATCAAATACATCTTTTATTTCTACGCCATAAGCACCTATATTTTGCATGGGTGATGCCCCCACATTGCCTGGAATTAAACTCATATTTTCAATTCCTTGGTACTCCTGATGTACACAATAAGTAACAAATTGATGCCAGTTTTCACCGGCCATTGCTTTCACATAATAATAGTCACTGTCTTCTTTAATCAATTCAATTCCTTTCAATGCATTTTGTACAACCAGCCCATCAAAGTCTTTCGTAAAAAGTAAATTGCTGCCTCCGCCAAGAATGAGTAACGGATTTTGTTTTGTTCTATTCCAGGATATAATTTCCTGCATTTCATCTAAAGATTGAATGCTGCAGAAAGTTTTGGCTAGCGCTTGAATACCAAAACTATTATGGGGTTTGAGGGAAATATTTTCTTGTAATTGAATCATTAATAAATGGGGTCTGCATTAGGAATAATATGAACGGATCGATATCTTGTATTGTTTTGAATAATGACCATTTGTTGATGAATGGATCGTTTACAATTATTGACCGTATTGCTGTCTTTTGGTAATTTCAATAAAATTTCCCAAATATATTGGTTCCGAATTCTATCTACAATGGGTTGTGAAGGTCCATTTAAATAAGCACCAAACTGTTTGCTTAATCCTTGCTGCATAATATTGGCTGCTTCTTCTGCTATATGCTTGTCTTTGTGTTTGAAAATGACTTGAATTAATCTAGTAAATGGGGGGTATTGAAATTGTTGCCTATTCTCTATTTCAAATTGATACAGTGCTTGGTAATTATGTTGTTGTACAAATTGCAAAACAGGATGCTTTAGATTGGATACTTGAACTACTACTTTTCCTAATCCATCTTTTCTTCCAGCCCTTCCACTAACTTGTTCCATTAATTGGTAAGCTCGTTCGTTCACTCTGAAGTCAGTAAAGTTTAAAATACCATCGGCGTCTATAATCCCCACTAAACTAACTTTCTCAAAATCCAATCCCTTCACAACCATTTGTGTGCCTACTAGTATATCAATACGATGTTGCTCAAATATTTTAATTAAGTTGTCGTGGTCGTGCTTGCCTTTTACACTATCGTAATCCATACGAGCAATCACTGCTTGAGGAAAAGCTTCTGCTACCAATTCTTCAATTTTTTCTGTACCAAAATTCTTTTGAATAAAATGGTGATTTCCACAAGCCAAACAGGTTTGTAAAACGGGGTAGGTGGTACCACAATAATGGCAGGATAATTTCTGTTTCCCTTTGTGAAAGGTAAGGGTTACATCACAATGATTGCAATGGGGAATCCATCCACAAGTATTGCAAATCATGTAGGGAGCATAGCCTCTTCTATTTTGAAATAGAATGATTTGTTTTTTTGCATCTAATGTTTCTTCTATGCTTTTTAACAAAGCCGGGGAAAGTGGATTTTCACTTCTTTGTTTAGCAGGAATCTGTTTTAGATCAATTAATTCAATAGATGGCATGGCTACATCTCCATATCTTTCTAATAATTCTACTAAACCGTATTTATTTTGTTGAACATTAAAATAGGTTTCAATGGAAGGGGTTGCCGATCCTAGTAATACGCGGGCATTAAATAAAGAAGCATAGTAAATGGCTGCGTCTCTGCTATGATAACGGGGTGCGGGTTCTTGTTGTTTGTAAGAAGCATCGTGTTCTTCATCACAAATAATTAAACCAAGGTTATTGAATGGCAAAAACAGCGCGGACCTAGCGCCTAATACTACTTTGGTTTCTCCTGAATTAATTTTATTCCAAATTTCTACTCTTTCATTTGGATTAAATTTAGAGTGGTAAATGGCAATATGACCGCCTAAACTTTTTTGAAGCCTGCGAATCATTTGTGCAGTAAGAGCTATTTCTGGCAATAAGTACAAGACTTGTTTGCCCAATTGAATTTGCTCTTCAATCAATTTCATGTACACTTGTGTTTTGCCACTAGCCGTAATTCCGTGTAGCAAGCATACTGTTTTTGATTCAAATATTTTTTTGATTGAATTGAATGCATGCTCTTGCGCTGCTGAAAGCGTAAAGTCTAAACTCAGCAATTTGGGCAAACTGGGTAATCGATCAGTATTTCTTCTTTCAGCAATTAAAATCCCTTTTTCTATCAAGCCTTTTAATTGCGCTGCACTGGCATTTGCTTTTTTTAATAAGTCTACTTGCGTAACTACACCGATGGTATTTTTCAAGTGTAAATAAGCCAAGAGTAATTCCATTTGTTTTGGAGCCCTACTCCAATTATTCAACAATTGTTCTAGTTCGGTTTCCTGTGCATATTTGGGATGAAGCAGTATATAATTCTCCGTTTTTTGTTTGTATTTTTCTTTTAACTCTTCCCAAACAAAGCATACTCCTTTTTCTACTAATTTTTTGATAACTGGATAGGTATTATTGATATCTAGTAGCTGTTGTACTTCACTAATTTTGAGTTCGCCTTTAATTTCTAAAGCTTCTGCAATAATAAATTCCGAATCAGACAAGTCGCTAAAATCTAGCGTACGTTCTTCATTCCATTGTAATACACTTTCGCTGGAGAGCTTTAAGTTAGCTGGAATTGCCGCTTGCATTACTTCTCCTTCGGTACACATATAATACTGTGCAATCCATTCCCATAATTTTAATTGGGTTTCATTTACAACAGGGGCAGTATCTAGAATATTTAAAATAGGGGATGGAACAAATCCAACTGGTATCTCATGAACGATTTTTTTTACTATTCCCGCATACTTTTTGTTTTTTCTTAAAGCAACTTCTACCCTTATTCCAGGAACAATGGCCAACTGCATTTCCTCGGGAACTTGCCAGGTATAATTTTTGGGCAATGCCAACGGTATAATTACTTCAACAAACAAATTGCGATTTTAAACAAAAATACGTTTAAGGAGTGGGATAAGAGATATATCGTTTTAATCCTTCTTCCATGATTTGGTATACTTTTTCTTTTAACTGAGGGATGTCTTTTATGGTAAGCCCATTTACGGGTATTTCATCTAAATACACCACTCTGTTCTCCCCAGGATTTAATTCAAAAAGGGAGCGATAGTGCATTCTCTTCAATGTGTCTACTAATAAGAGGGGTTTTAT
>JACCDH010672477.1_pt1 | contig 14503 bp, 13 predicted proteins | sample 7442481 | NCBI WGS metagenome assembly JACCDH01 (sample SAMN15323433, study PRJNA562643) | freshwater metagenome | isolation source: river surface water | place: USA:Blue River Watershed | collected 2017-08-15
AATTATAGTAATACATTAGATGTTATGTCAGGCGGGTATGCAGTTTCATATTACGTTGGAGCGTATGATACAACTTACAATATTTCAATAGTTCAACAAACAACTATAAATTGTGTAATAACATTTTATGCTCCAAGGTCTGGTACATTTACTACGCAGTGTGGAAGCGGAGGAATAGGTTCTTCAGTTTCATATAGTAATACTTATACTAGCACTTCTTCACAGGCCGCAGCTGATGCTTTAGCAGATGCTAATTTTAATGCAGATGGTCAAGCTTATGCTAATGCAAATGGAACTTGTACGTATAGCGCATATCGTAGTGGTACATTCCAAAGAAATGATTGTCCAGCTGGAGAAACAGGTTCATACCATAATTATAGTCAAACATATACAAGTGCAACATCTCAAGCAGATGCAGATTTACAAGCAAGTGTATTTAACGCAGAAGGTCAAGCTCACGTAAACGCGATTGGCACTTGTACATATATTCCACCGACAACATATACTGCATATAGAAGCGGAACTTTTTATAGTTCAATTTGTCATCCTGGAGAAATTAGTGATGGTGTATTATATTCTAATACGTATACTAGTACATATGACCAAGCCGCAGCTGAAGCATTAGCAGATGCTAATTTTAATACAGATGGACAGGCTTTTGCCGATGCAAATGATATGTGTTATTTTTAATAAATAAAAGACAGATAAATAGTTATATAGAAAAAGAAATAGTCCAATGGTCATTAATTTTAAAGAATTACTTTCATCTGATTTATCTAATGTCATTTTAGATAAAATTAACTATAATTTTGACCAAATTTTAGTTAATGGAGGTGGACCTATGGGCCATCAAGGAGCTCAAGGCCCTCAGGGTTTTGATGGTTTAACAGGTGATACTGGTCCTCAAGGAGCACAGGGTCCACAAGGAGCACAAGGAGCTAAAGGAGACCCAGGTTTAGAAACTTGGAAATCTAATTCTGGAACTTATAATAATACATTAGTACCTATTCATGAAGGCACATTAAATCCTCCTACTGTAATGGTAGGTGTTAATAAAGATGATGCAATATATGACACTGTCATAAACGATGTATCCTTTTTAATAAATAAAAAAGACAAGGGTAATAATGAGGCATTTTATAATGTCGCATTTTGGGATGATGATGTGGCCAATAATAATGGTAATTATGCATATATTTCATTAGACTATGATACTGTAACTGGTAAAGTTGTTAAAACTGAAGGTTTTTCAGAATTATTAGATACTGTTAGCAAAAAAATAGCATCTAAATTTATTTTTGCAAAAGGTAATACAGAATTAGTTACAATTGATGACACTGTATTTAATTCTAATGTGAATGCAAGATTTAATACCGGATTAGAAATATCAACTAGTCTTAAAATTGGCGTTGGTACACCAGCTCTTAATAAAGTTTTAGCATCGACTGACGCTTTGGGTAATTCAACATGGAAACATGTTTCAGAAATTGGAGGTGCTGTACCGGTTGGAACTATTGTTCCTATCCTAACTAATATTTTTGATAATGCTAATAATTTTGACCAAGATGCATATTTAGCTAACGACGCTTCTCCTTTACAAATTTATTACGGCAGAGGTAAAGGTGATTATAAAGGTTGGTATTTATGTAATGGTCAAACTTGGACTAATGCAACAAAAAGTTTTACAACACAAGACCTTTGTTCATTTAGTTATAATATTACAAACAATACTAATAGACCTACTGGAGCTGGACAAGGCCCGGCGTCTGAAACTAATAGCATTTTATCTATTACTGGAGGTGGTGATGCTAGTATAAATGCAGCATATAACGGTACTAGTAAAACATACACGGTTACTAGTAATTTAAATTTAGACCCTGCTTTAATATATCCATCTGTATCTGGAACAGCATATGACTTATACAAAATGGTATATGTTGTTTATTTAGGTGAAGAAGATTTATCGTGGTCTCAGCCTGGTGACCAAGGTGTTATAATCGGAAGTCTTACATTCGGTGGAGTAGCATTAGGTTATTCTGCAGATAATGCTATGGCATGTAGCGCTGCAACTAATCTATATGATTTAGTTATTCCTCCAACAAATCCTACATTTAGTACATGGCAAACGTATACAGACTTAACTGTTAAAAATGCATGGAGAGATACAACTCTTAATACTGAAGGACCTACTGGTAGAGTTTATTTATATAACGCTGGAACTACAACACCAGCAACTACTGGTTATTACGTAATAGATGGTTATATTAGATTTGTTAGTGCAGGTGTTGTCTTTGATAATTTAACGCCAACACCAGCTTTAGAAAATGGAGATGCAATGACTTGTATTAATCCAACTGCTAGATTTGATTCAGTAAACGGTTCTACTTCTAAAGGAGCTCAAAATGGAGATTCTGTTACAGCGTATGCTAGTAAAAGTTTACCAGCTTGGAGAAATGGTTCTCAATTAACATATAATTATCAATGGCAAACTCAATTAGGAGGAGGTCAATGGGTTAATATTGATTTAGCGACAAATGATACTTTAACTATAACAGCTCCATTAGGCACTTCATATTATAGAGTAGGTATTACTACATTAGATGCTGCAACCTCAACACAAAGTTCAGTTCACTATTCTAATTTAATAACGCTTACAACTGGAGCTTCTTATGAGATAATTGGAACTAAAACAGCTACTTTAAGTCAAACTCCAGTAACAGGTAGTATAGTTGTTTCAGGAGCTTCGGCTACAATAACTTTAATAACTAGTAAAACATATTACTTATCAGGTAATGCAACATCTAGATTAGTAATAAATAGTGGAGCTAATAATTATGAGATACTAGGAAATGTAGATACTGGAGATACCATAATGACTCAAATTATTCCAACTGGTAATTATACATATACATTATATGTATATGGACCTAACACAGGTGCAAACGCAAACATTCAATAATAAAATGATTAATTTAAATAAAAGTCTTATTGTTTTTGCTTTACTTGCTTTATTTGCGTTATTGTTTCTTAGACAATGCAATGAAACTGATAAATTAAATAGAGAATTGGCTTCTATTAAAGCTAAGTCAACACAAGATTATAATAATTTACTGGCCTCTAAAGATACTATTAAACAATATAAAAACGCTAATGGAAATCTAATTGCTGAAAAGAGAGCTTTCTTATACGATATTGAAGAATACGGTAATAAATTAGATTGGGCTAATGGAGAATACGCTAAAGAATTAGGTTTAAATAAGTCTTTAAAGGAAATTAATTCTCTTTTAAAAGCAAAAATTTCAGTTAAAGATACTATTTATATTAATAATCCAACTGGAATATTACAAAGCGATGGTACAAAATTATTTAAGTTTAATGACTTTAAAGATTTTGGAAAAGGTAATACTAGAAATTTTAATGGTAGTATCGAAGTTGCAGTTGAAGATAACAATATTAAATTAAAAAGCTCTAAGTTTGATATAGAACAATCTATAAAGTTATATGCAGCAATCGAAGAAAAGAATGGACATAAAGAGGTTAAAATGAGTTCTTCTTACCCCGGAATTAAATTTGATACTATTGAAAATATAAATCTGATAAATAATAAGTTGAATGAAAAGCCAATTAAAAAAGCTAGATGGTCAATTGGATTTGGAGTTGGTTACGGTATGACTTTAATCAATGGGCAAATGATACAATATGGACCAACTATAAACGCTGGATTATATTGGAGTCCTTCATTCTTACAATTTTAAAATTAATAATTAATAATGGCTAAATCTTCTAAATTTTTAAGACTAGATGCTGATGTTCTGTTAGAATTTATCTACCATGACCAGGCAAATACTAGTGCATCTGAAATTACAGTAGATGATAGCGGAAGTCATATTAAGTTTTTAGATACTATTGAAAATGATAGTACTAAAACAAGATATTTAATTCATGAATTAGGTGGAGATGTTGTAAATTTTACAGTATCTAAAACCGGAGCTTATTTAGTTATAAATGATTTTGCTTCACGTGAATTACAATTACAAAATGGAAAGACATATAAGTTTAATCTCTCTGCTCTGCCAAACCCTGCTAGCTTTTCAATTAGTGGAGGCGGAAGCTATACTCTATTAGGTAATATTGGTACTTATGTGCCTAACACAAATGGAACGTACAAGTATTCATATACTGGCTTAAATGAAGGATTTATTCAAGTAAGAGATGCTGTAAATTCATATTATGCAACACCAGAACAAGAAACTGGAAATACTATCAAAGCTGGTACAGGAGAAATTGGAAGATACTATGCAATTATAGACAATGTTGATAATACTAGATTTGCTCTTTTAGATAATACGTTAAGCTATTTAGAAACTCAAGGTTGGACAGGAACTAAAGCTCTTGATTTAGCACCTCAAACTTTAACAGGAAACATTATCAATTATGATACTATTAGACTTCACTTAAGAAGCGGTTATTCTTTTTCAGGTAGAGGTTACCAAGGTTTTATATTTCAAACTAAAGCAAAGAGAAAATCAGGTATTTATAACTTCTTTACGTCATTAGCTTATTTAAATAGTTCTAATTACGAAATTCAAAATCCAAATCCATTTATATTAAGCGGAACACCATTCTCTAAGTTTATAGAAATTAAAGTGCCATCATTAGTTGATATGTATGACACTCAACTTAACTTAGATTTTCAAAATGCTTTCTTTGGATTAGAGAATACCGTAAATTCGATTAACCCAAGTACAAACTATGAAATTACATTTAAGTTAATTGATAAAATTACAGAAATAGCAGGTGTTAAATATGCAGATGTAAGTGAACAGGTTGAAGTAACTCTTCCACAAGAGGACGAATATCAAGATATTGCTGCAGTTGTTGAAGAAGCAGCAGATGGAGATTATTTTAATTTATATGGATTAAAAGATGGTTCAATTGCTAATTTTTCTCAATATGTTTTAGATAGAATTCAAAAATCTCAAGATGATATTACTGTATTTTATGACGTTGAAGTAATGGAACAAATTGGTTTAGCGTTTGCAACTACATTCTCAAGTTCATATGTACAAACTAATAACTTTGATACTCCTATTTCATTTAGACCTATTATTAAAAATGCTAATGTTGCGGTTTCATTTGTAATTAATCTTAATTTAAGAATTTATAATTCAACTGATAATACTCAAATATTAAAACAAGCTAGTTTAGTTTATAATAAACCATCTAGATATGGTAAGAAAATGATGCAACTGGCTTTAGGAAATAACGTGGTTAATAAAGTTTATAATACTATTGCTAGTACACAAACTGGAGTAGCAATTGAAGCTTTTGTAAATTCTATTAGACCATCGGTTGGAGAAACTAGATATGTCCCGGTTGCAGTAGATACTGTAAATATTTTAGCAGGTAATTCTCAAGTTGTATTAGAAGGTACTAATATTAATACAGTTACACCTCTATTATATAAACCAGAGGGTGAGGGAATCATGAGACTTTCTAAAGTAGCTGATAGTTTTATTAAATTTAAAATTGTTCAATCTAATGGAAACTCAATGAAAGAAGTTTCTTTAGTTAATGCAGATTCAGTTGACCTTCTAATTAAGAGCGGTAATATTGAACAAAAAATTTCAGCAGATTATACATTCCCGGATGTTGATATGGGTCACGGCGAAGTTTTATTTAAAATACCCAAAGCTGTTGCTTCTAGATTTGACCAACCTGATACTAATGTTGCAACTGATAGATTTTATATTAATATAACTAATGGAGCTACCAGTTCTACGTTATATTATGGAATAGTAAATATTGTCTAATGATTTTAAATAGTAGAAATAATCTTTTTAATTTTCAATTCCCTAGAAAATTTATTCCAGCGGAAGTGGCTGACAAGTATAAAAAATACTTGAATAGAATGCCAGGTAATATTATAACCGAACCTATAGATTTTATTAACTATTCTGTTCAAGGTATTAATTTACCGGGTTTAAATTTTGACCCTATTACTCAAACGAATAACGATGGTACAACTAGATATTTTAGAGGAGCTCAACCTATTCAAAATTTAGTTGATAGACAGTTTACAATAACAATGCAATTATTAGATGGTATGATTAACTATTGGATAATGCAAGATACTTTATTGTATTATTATTCAAAGGGGGTTAAGGAGCCATTTACAGAGGATATTAAATTGCAATTACTAGATGCAGAAGGAATTCATGTATCTTCAGTTGTATTTGAAAAACCAATTATGAATAGTATTTCTGAATTAGACCTTAATATGAGTTCTAATATTGCAGAGTTTAATACCTTTACTGTTAATTTCTATTATAATAAATTTAATATTACGCTAGAAATAGATTAATATATAGAATATGAAAACATTTTTAGAATATCTCTCAGAGCAAAATGTAACTAACCAAGAATGGGATATGTTACAAGAATCTTTAACTTCTGAATTAACCCCGGAATTAGAAGAAAAGATAGATACAGCTATTGACGAATTCATGTCTAAGTATGAAGACCACAACGGCCTAATCGATATTGAAAGTTTCAACGAAGAATTAACTAACGAAGGTCTTCTTGGTTCTATTATTGGAGGTTTAACTGGTTTTGCTCTTGGAACTACAGTTGGTAAAATTGTAGCTAAGGCACTAGGGGTTCAATCTGGACTTCTTTATGATTTATTAACTTCAAGATTAGTGGGTGCTTCTATTGGCGCTGCTCTTGGTAACCGCATCTAATATGCAAATTATTGCAGTTGATTTTTCTTTAAATTCCCCCGGTATTGTAGTCCTTACTCAAAGGGGTTTAAAGTTTATTTCATATCTAAAACCTGGTATGGGAACCAAGGCTGAAACCAAAATGCAAGAAGAACTTGCAATGCTTAAAGATATTACACTTAAATTTCAACCTATTTTCGAAACCTCAAAAGACTTTTCTGAAAAAGAAATCTCAAAGTTGTATAGATTTATTACAATGTCTAATGATATTATTAGTTTAATTGATGACTTAGACTTAATCGACCCTAAATTACCTATAACTATTGCTTTTGAAGGTGTTTCTTATGGTTCTTCTGGTGGAGGTACTAATAATCTAATTGACTTAGCAGCTGGAGCAGCCATATTTAAGTTTCATCTATTTACTAAATATAACACAAAAGAAAGAGACCTAAAGTTTAACATTGTAACCGTTGCTCCGACCTCTATAAAGAAATTTGCAGGTGGAGGCAGAATGAATAAGTTAGAACTTTGGAATTCTTTTATTGAAAATAATCTTAAAGACCAAGTATTAGCAAAAAGTGATGTGTGGGGCCTAGCTAGCAAACTAGAAATTGGTAAAAAGGTTCCAAAGCCCTTTGATGACCTAGTAGATGCTTATTATTTAGCTATGTACATTAAGGACCTTAACCTCCTCCCTTAAATATACCTTGTAAACCGGAAACCCTAAACTTATATTCTAGGGTCTCATTTTTGTTTCAAGATTTTTAGATTATTTTTAAATTATTTTTAAATTATTTTCAAATATATAGTATATGGGAAATTTAAATAATCAAAACTCATCTTCATTAACTCCAGGAGAGTATTTAACGCTTTACAGTCTACTGCATAAAATGCTTTTGATAGGTAATATTCAACAAGAAGAATTAGAAAGCCTATTGCAAAAGTGTGGCTTAACTAAAATAGAAGCTGACTTATATAAAGACTCTGCTGGAAATAATTATAAGATGTAATTGAAACTATATTAAATAGCTCTATATAATTACAGTTAACGTTTAAGAAAGGTACCTAAAAGAATTAACGCATTAACGGAATTTAAACAATTTAAAGAAAATTAAAGTTTTAAAGACATGGCAGATTTTGACATTTTTAATCTAGGGGTCAACGATGTTGACACACACGAAGTACAATCATCTACATCAGGCGATAACATGTACAAACCAACAGCCGACCAAGGCAAAGACGGAACTTATAAAGCAATGATTCGCTTCGTTCCAAATCCAGCAAACCCACGCAATTCACTAATCAAAAAATACGTACACTGGCTAAAAGATGCAGGCGGCGAAGGTAAATTAGTTGATTCACCATCTTCTATCGGTGATAAGTGTCCAATTGCAGATGCATTCTTCAAATTACGTAAGTCTGATTCAGCAGTAGACCGTAAGATGTCTGAACAATTGAAGCGTCGTGAGCAATATTATGCATTAGTTAAGGTCATTAAAGACCCTCAATTTCCTGAATACGAAGGAACATATAAGATTTTCAAATTTGGTTACAAAATCAAAGAGAAAATTGATGAAGAATTAAAGCCAACATTTGGTGAGCCAACACAAGTATTCGACTTATTTGAAGGTAAAAACTTTGAGTTAATCATTACTCGTCAAGGTGAATATAACAACTATGATAAGTCTAAATTCTCAGCAAGTCGTTCAGCTATCTTAATTGATAATAAACCAGCTGAAAAGACAAAAGAGAATATGGAGGTAATTAAAGCTGAATTAGAAAAAGCTCCATCATTAGAACCATATGAGTTTAAAGCTTGGGACGATGAAACACGTGACTTTGTTAATTCAATTTTACGTCAATATTTAAATCCAGGTTCATCTATGGACTCTATTGCAAACTCAACTCCTAAGCCAGCAGCTAAGCCAGCTCCTGCTAAAGTTGCAGAATCAGTTTCAGCACCAAGCGGCAATCCTGATATCGATGCATTTGAAGCTAGTTCTACATCAGCAGTCGATGATTCTGGGGATGATTTAGATTCATTCTTGAATGATTTAGATTTATAAAATAAAACTTTTTAAGTTTAGAATTAAGACCTATTAGAAATAGTAGGTCTTAATTTGTTAAATGGGTTTATATGTCATCTAAAATATCAGAAGAACTTAAGTTTAAAATAAAGACTTTGTTTAAGCAAGTTGTCCTTAAAGAACATAAGGCAGGTGGCAAAACCATGTTAAAAGATATGCCAGGCCGAATTAGCTTAGCATGTCCCTATTGCGGTGATTCTACTAGAGATGACAAAATGAAACGTGGTAACCTTTATTGGGATACATTACAATATCACTGCTTTAACTGTGGACAACACTCAGATGCTTATCAATTTCTTAAAGACCATGGTATTAGACTTAATTCAGACGATACAATAGAACTTATTGATTATGTTAAAGAGCATAGAATTGAAACAAATCATGCCGATGTACTTCAACATGGAGTTTATTCTAAAGTAATTGAAATCGCTCCAACAAAACAAGACCTAAGAGATGGTTTAGGATTTAAAGATATTGTTATTGGAGATTCGGCTTGGTTGTATTTACGAAACAGAATGCTTCATAATAAGTTAGATTATTTTATGTTTTCACCTAAAGATAAGCGTTTATATATTTTGAATTTAGGACCAGATGATAAAGTAATAGGCATGCAATCAAGAGCTCTTATTAAAACAAAAAGCTCTAGATATTTAACATATGATGTATTAAAAATAAAAGAATGGTTAGGTCAATCATTTGAAATAAGCGAAGAATTAACCTCTAATATTGGTAAAATATCAACCCTATTTGGAATATTACAAGTCGATATGAATAGACCAGTAACAGTTTTTGAAGGGCCAATGGACCGACTGTTTATGAATAATTCATTGGCATTAGCATCAGCTCAAAGAGATACAACAGAATTAGATGAGATACCAACTATTAGATATATGTTTGATAATGATAAGGTTGGTAAAGAGAAGATGTTACAAAAGATGAAGAGAGGTAAAAGTGTATTTACGTGGGAGAAATTTCTAAGCGAAACTAAGATGGATAAATATCCTAGTACAATAAAAGACTTGAACGATTTAGTAATGGCGTCATTCGCAATTAAAAGTGAATGCTTAAAAAAGATAGAAGATTATTTTAGTACTTCACCCTTAGACGCGTATTACTTATGATGTCATTATTAATGATGGTTGATAAAGAATTAGAAGATTTTGAAAACGAAAGAGATAAACATAAAGGTTTAAAATCTTTAGTTAATTTCAATACGAATTTAACAGAGTATTCTGGTTCAAATGCATCCATAGAAATTAAACCAGTCTTTAAAAAGAAATTAACAGTTTCTATTTATAGAAAAGAAGATAAAAGTAAAGGTCAATTGTTTTAATAACAAATATATGTCAGAAACACCTGAACAACCAGTAAAGGTAAATAAATTAGTTAAATTAGATGAGCTTTTAGGTAGAGAGCGTTCTGATTGGACTAAAAAAATTCAAGACCTTGCAAACGATTTAAAAACGGGTAATAATTTACACGAAGTAGCATCATACACTTTAAGCTATCGTCAAATACTGATAGAAGGCTTAGCATCAATCTCTTCTAAAATTAGAACGCAAAAAGCCAAATTTGATAAATTATATCAAGAGGCTTGGATTAGATATTACACATACGATTACAAATTAACTGATTCTCAAAGAGAAAAGTTTATTAAGTCTGATTTATCAGACGAGTTGCAACTTCAAGAAATGTTAGAATCTCACAAAGATTTTTTAACAGGAACGGTTAAGACACTTGATAATATGGGTTTTGCAATAAAGCAGCGCATAGATATGAAGCAACTATAAAAAAATAGTAGCATGTTTTGGTATTAAGCCTAACGCAAGATAATAGGTTCTTAAGCATAGACGAAGCCAGTGAATTAGAATTAGAACAACTTAATATTAGTTTAACTAAACGAATAGAAGGTTGGAGATTTAATCCACTCGTTAAAAGAGGAATATGGGATGGTTATGTGTCTTACATTAAAGATAACAGATGGATTCCCGTAGGACTTTGGAGACACGTAATGGTCTTATGTAAAGAATATAGATTTGAACTTAAAATCAATGGAGTAACTAGACTCTTTGATTCAAATATAACGGCCGAATCATTTGAAGAATGGGCCTTAGATTTTTTCGATGGTGCTAAAATAACACCAAGAGATTATCAAATAGAAGCATCGTTTAATATACTTAAATTTAGAAGATGTTTAGCAGAATTAGCTACTTCAGCTGGAAAGACAATGATTTCCTTTATGACAGTGGCATATATGCTAGAAAAACAAAAAGCTAATAAAATTCTTTTTATTGTGCCAAACGTTTCACTAGTAGTTCAAGCTAGTGAAGATTTTCAAGATTATAATTGGAGAAATAGAGTTAGAATAAAAATTCAACAAATATTTTCAGGGCAAACAATTAAACCTAATTCAAATGTTGTAATTGGGACCTATCAGTCTTTGGTTAAAAAAGATAAAGAATATTTTGATGAGTTTGATGCGGTTATTGTCGACGAGTGTCATAAAATGAAATCAGCATCTATCAAAGATATTTTAGCTAAATGTAGAAACGCAGTCTATAAGTTTGGTTTATCTGGTACTATTCCAAAGGATGGAACATTAGATAAATTAACCCTAATGTCACAAACTGGGCCCGTAATTACAGAAATTAAAGCAGCTTTTTTACAAAAAGAGGGACATATTGCAGGCTGTAGAGTTAAGGTGATAGAAATGAATTATGCTCCAGAAAAAACAAGACAGGCCTTTCAAGAATTAGCCCAAAATAGATATGAAAGCAAAGATGTATTTCAACTTGAACAAAATTATGTTGTAAATAACGAAGCTAGATTAGATTTTATCGTAAGCGTTATTGGTAAAGTTCCTAAAAATAGCCTAGTTCTTTTTCATAGAATTGAACATGGTAAAAAAATATATGAAGCATTAAGAGCTAGAAGCGATAAAAAAGTTTATTATGTTGATGGAGGTACCAATTCAGATATTAGAGAAGAACATAAAAAGAAAATGGAAGCAGGCGACGATGTCGTTATAGTTGCTTCTTATGGAACTTTCTCAACGGGTATCTCAATTAAAAAAATTCATAGCATCTTTTTTACTGAATCCTTTAAGTCTGAAGTTATTATTAGGCAATCTATTGGTAGAGGTTTAAGACAGCATGAATCAAAAACCGATGTATTAATAGTAGATTTTGTAGATAATATATGCACTCCAGAATGGGAAAACTATCTATATAAGCACGGAAATGAAAGACAACGTATCTATAAACAAGAACAATTTGTCTATGAAATAAAGAAGGTTTCATTTGATAGTGAATAAGTTAGATATATAAATAAAATGTAATAAAAAAATAAAATATTATGTCAGTACAAAGAATTAGTTCATTCAAAACTTTCACTGAAGTTAAGAATCAACAAGCATCTATTAAGATGCATGAAGAGAATAAGGCAAAAAGAGAACAACTTTTAGCTAAGATTGGTCAAACTCTTGAAGAAGAAGGCGTTACATCGTTTGATGAATTAGATGAAGAGAAAAAAGGTGCTCTAGTTGCTAAAATTTTTAACGAAGATAGAGCCGAAGATATTGAAGCTGCTAAAGTTAAAATGGGTCAACCTAAGAAACATGAAGATGAAGAAGGTAAAGCTTTACAAGCTACATCTGAAGGTAACGCATTTATTTATGCGGCAGCTAAAGCTAAAGCTGAAGGTAAAAATGAATTTGAATTTGACGGCAAAACATATAAAGTAACTTTAAAATCAGATACAGGTCTTAAAGAATCAGTAATGGTTATTACTGAGGGTACTAGGGGTTTCTTTGGTAAAATTGATAAGGCCGGAAATATTCAAGCGGTGTATACTCACTATGATTCTTATCCTGAAAATATGTTACCTACTATTAAAAAGAGTTATAAAGATGGAAAGAATGTAGATGCTGTTTTAGCAAAGGGAGATAACTCTGGTTTATTAACGGATATTAATAAAATGAATTTCTATGAAGATGGAAATAAGCCATTAGCTGGTAAAGCAGATAAAATATCGCAATTTATTAAAGATACTACGCATTCAAGCGCAGAATTCATTTATTTATATGATGAAAGAGATAAGAAGTGGTATATGGCTGATACCGAAAAGGATAAAGAATTAAAACCAGCATTTGAATCAATTGAATTAGAAGGAGAAGATTTAAATGAAGCACGTTCAATTAATAAAATCCAAGGAGATTGGTCTAAAGTAACAGCTGAAATGGCAGCAAAGGCACAAGAGTGGAAAGCTGCTGAAAGTGATGCTAAAGCTAAAATTTTAGATGAATTAAAAGCTTTAACAGCAAAAAAGAAAGCTCTAGAATCTGAATTAGATGCAGCAGTTGCCGGTAAAGATAAAGATTTAGAATTAGCAGTTAGTGAATCTAAAGAATCAGATGAAGCCGCAGATATTTTAGATGACCTTTTAGGTGAAAGAGACATGGATGAATTACACGGTATGTCTATGGAAGACGCATTAGATACAGTTGAAGCATATGGTCATTCTGGCTCAAAGGCAAAAAAGATTGCTAAAGAACTTTATTCATTATGTAATGAATCTTTAGAAGTAAACGAAGATATTGATATTTTTGATAAAACTGCTGACCTTATGAATAAATTACAAGTTCAAATTGGTAATTTATTACATGCTGCAAAAGGAAATAAAGATTGGACTAAAGAATTAGAAGCTATTAAAGCTGCTTTTGAAAAATTAGAAGATAGAATGTCGATTGCTAGTAAGAAATTAGGCATGATTCCAGAATCTATGGAAATCAATGAAGAAGATGTTAAATCTGATGAAGAATTTAAAGAATATGCATTCTCTGTATTAAAAAAAGCATTTGGCGAAGACTTTGATGAAGCTAAAGCTCAAGAAGTTGTAGACGGTATTTTAGCTAAAACAGATGGTAATTATGGTGATGCTGTTGGTATGTTAACGAGCTCTTTAGGAGAATCAGTTACAAATGAAGCTACTGTTGAAGTAGATGCAGTTGACCCTAAAGATAAAGGCCTTGCTAAATTATTAAAGAAACATAAAGTTACTTTAGAAGTAATTAATAAAGAAGGACCATCTGGTTTTCCAGAAGTTAGATTAACTGGAAGTTATAAAGACCTTAAAGCTGTTTTAGCTGATAGCGAATATGGCTGGGATGATGAAGACCTTGCAGATTATATCGAAGAGTCGAATACTGAAAACTAAAATATCTATAAAATATAAAAGACCCAATTAATCTTGGGTCTTTTATATTTCTTTTAATATGAAAGCACTTTTAAATTATACAGAATTCCTTATTGAAAAATGGAATCAACAGTATCCAACCTTAATTATGGAAGGTGGCGCAGCTGGTCACATGATGCACCCCTTTGACGACGATACTTTAACTTTTGGAGAAATCAAACACATCATAGATGCTGCTTTACAGGGTAAATTAAACTTCGAAGAGGCGCCAACTGAAAAAACAGATGGTCAAAATCTATTTGTTACAGTTAAAGGTGGAAAGGTTTTATTTGCTAGAAATAAAGGACAAATGAAAAGTCCAATAGATATTACACAAATTACGCAAATGTTCTTAGACCATCCATCTCCTGCAGTTAGAGATACTTTTACATTTGCAGCAAATGACCTAGCTGGAGCATTATCTCACTTATCTGCTAAAGACCAAGCTGACTTTAATGATGG
>JACCDH010015544.1_pt1 | contig 14501 bp, 16 predicted proteins | sample 7442481 | NCBI WGS metagenome assembly JACCDH01 (sample SAMN15323433, study PRJNA562643) | freshwater metagenome | isolation source: river surface water | place: USA:Blue River Watershed | collected 2017-08-15
CATTTAGCCACTCTGGAAACTTCCCCTTTGTCCAATTTTGAGCCACTTGTCGGGATCGAACCAACGACCTACTGATTACAAATCAGTTGCTCTACCAGCTGAGCTAAAGTGGCTTGTTAAAGAACGCGCTTTTTACTTTTTCATCTGATGATTTCTGTAAAAAGGACTGCAAAAAAAGTGTTTTTATTTGACATTTCAAAGCGTTTCTTCAAAAATATTTAATGAAAAAGCCTCCGTTTTTACCGAAGGCTTTGTTCATTGTCCTTTAAAATGGAATTTCTTGTTATAAAAAAACTTTGAAATTCTATCGGAAAGCCGCGTCATCACATGGATGCGCTAGCCATTTTCTCTTTGTACTTTATTAATTGTGATTTTAGAGCATCTTCTGCTTTGTCTAAAGCATTTTCAAATGTTCTATCATGTTCTTCTACAAATAATGTGCTATTGGATACATTTAATTTGATCTCAAGGATCTTATTGACCTTGTCATCTGACTTTTGAACTTTCAGATAAACATTGGCATCTATAATTTTGTCATAATAGTGTTCTAATTTTTTAAGTTTTTGTACAATCAAATCCAATAATTTTTTATCGGCTTTGAAATTGGTGTTCTGAAATTGAATTTCCATAAATAAATGATTTAAATTTTAGGTTAGTGTTTTCCTTTCGGATGTGCCTGTTGATGTATTTTCTTCAGGCGTTCAACGCTGTTATGAGTATAGACTTGCGTTGCAGAGAGATTGGCGTGACCGAGTAATTCTTTGATAGCATTCAGGTCGCCGCCATTATTCAGTAAATGCGTGGCAAAAGTATGTCTTAATACATGGGGACTTTTCTTACGGAGTGTTGTGAACGCCGAAAGGAGTTGTTTCACACTTCGGTAAACGAAATTAGGATATAACTTCTTGCCTTGTGTGGTATTAAAAACATAGGGACTAGCCGGGTGGTCGTTTAGACGATTTTCAAATACCGCTTTCAACTCACCAGTGATGGGTATAATTCTTTCTTTATTTCTTTTACCAAGAACCTTAATAGTATCTTGTGCCATGTCGATATGTCGCTTCTCTAATTGTATCAATTCGCTCAATCTCATGCCTGTGTGATACAAAGTTAACAAAATATCATTGGCAATTCCATGATTTATCTCAATTATTTCGTCGCTTTTTTTATCGACAAAAGATTCGACTATCTCTGTCATCTTACTTTCCTCGATGAAGACAGGTAATTTTTTTGAAGTTTTAGGTGAACTCACCTTTAACATAGGGTCTTTGTCAACCAAACGGTGACGCAACATATATTTGTAATACGTTTTTAAAGAAGATATTTTTCTATTAACACTTCTGGCATCCATGCCTGAAGCCATTAAATCGGAAAGCCAAGATTTAATAAAGAGATGGGACACCTGGGCTGGGGCGTCAACTTCGAACTTATCGCCCATGTGATTCAACCAACTGTTGATGTCGGCGATATAGGCCTTTACAGTATGGTGAGAAACCTTCTTTTCTGAACTTAGATAGGCTTCAAATTTTGGCACAAAAAAAACGTCCGACAATTTCATTATCGGACGCTAATTTAATATTTTTTAACGATTAGTTGCTCAATTGGTTTTGAACAAAAGATCTGTAGGCAGCTCTTCTGATTTCCATTCTTCTGGTCACTGATGGTTTTTCAAAAGCCTGTCTGCTTCTTAATTCTTTCATTACACCGATTTTTTCGTACTTCTTTTTGTACTTTTTCAGAGCTTTGTCTAAGTTTTCGTTGTCTTTTACGTTGATATAAATCATTCTGTTACTTTAAAATTGGGATGCAAATATAATAAAAATTCAAGATTTTACAAAATTATTTCAAAATTGCTCTTGAAATTACAAGTTTCTGGATTTCGGAAGTCCCCTCACCTATCGTACACAGCTTACTATCTCTGTAGAATTTCTCTACAGGAAAGTCTTTAGTATAGCCGTAACCACCGAATATTTGGATAGCTTCTGTAGCGACTTTTACGCAAGTTTCACTGGCATAGTATTTAGCCATTGCCGATACTTTGGTTACAGGAAGTCCGTTATTTTTTAAGTGGCAAGCTTCAGCAATTAGCAATTCAGATGCTTCAATTTGGGTGGCCATATCTGCAAGTTTGAAACCGATGGCCTGAAAATTGGCGATAGGCTGACCAAATTGTTCTCTTTCCTGGGCATATTTTAGAGAAGCATCGTAGGCTCCTTTGGCAATCCCCAGAGATAAAGCCGCGATAGAAATTCGACCTCCATCTAAAATTTTCATAGCTTGAATGAAACCATCGCCCACATTCCCCAGCACATTGGCATCAGGAACGCGGCATTCTTCAAATATCATTTCAGCAGTTTCGCTGGCGCGCATACCAAGTTTATTTTCTTTTTTACCGGCTTTAAATCCAGGCGTACCTCTTTCTACCACAAATGCAGTGATACCATGAGAATCCAAAAGCTCACCTGTGCGGGCCAAAACTACAGCCACATTGCCTGTTATGCCATGTGTGATCCAGTTTTTAGCACCATTAAGCACCCAATGATCACCATCTTTGCGAGCGGTAACTTTCATACGCAGCGCGTCGCTACCAGTATTGGCTTCGGTTAATCCCCAGGCACCAATCCACTCACCGGAAGCCAGTTTGGGCAACCATTTTTTCTTTTGTTCTTCGTTACCGAAAGACAAGATATGACCTGTACAAAGGCTGTTGTGAGCCGCGAGACTCAGCCCGATTGAACCACAAACTCTTGCAGTTTCTACAATGGCATCTACATATTCGTAGTATCCCAAACCAGATCCACCGTACTCTTCAGGTACTAAAATACCCATAAGGCCAAGTTTACCCATTTCGTGAAACAATTCTACAGGGAAGGTTTGAGCTTCATCCCATAACATGACATTGGGGCGAATGTTTTTCTCGGCAAAGTCTTTACACATTTGCCTAATCATAGATTGGTTTTCAGAGCTGTTAAAATTCATAAAGTTGGCAAAAATATAAAAGAAATCCTCAAGAAAAAACCCCTATAAATTAATTCTATCGGCAAAAACCAAGTTTTAACGATTTTATAACAATTAATTCAACAAATCAAAACGCTAAGTATGGTTGAAGCAACTTCAATTTCTCTAAATCCATTCCAACGAGATTCGCCATATTTTCGTACGTATAAAATTTCCCATGTTGTTGTCTGTAAGCCACAATTATTTTAGCCATTTTAAAACCACAATATGGATGATTGCCCAATTGTTCTATACTACAGGTATTGACAGCTATCTTATCGATATCAGCGGGGTTCAGCGACCAGTTTTTATGGTTCAATTCCAGAACTTCTTCCTTAAGTCCCCATACCTCCTTTAATTGGTCAACATTAATAAACCCACCAAGTTTTTCTCGGTATTTGATTATCCTTAGAGCGAGTTTGGCACCAATACCTGGTAATAGGATTAAACTATTTGTATCTGCCTTATTAAGATCTACGACTGTAAATTGTTTGATTTTTTTTTGTTCAACTGGTTTTTGCGTTATTAAAATAGATGTGCATTCCTCTGGCAGTTGAATAAATACACGCATTTGATTGTAGAGTATATCATCGATACCATATATTTTTCTCAGATCTGATTTACATAGAAATGGTGCCACTTTTGTTCGATATTTTACTATTCTTTCTGACAATTTTAAAGGCAGACCCATTGCCATCAAATCTTCTTTTGAAATACTATTAGGATTAAAATTTCTACCTTTAAAATTCTGTTTTTCTGATTGCCATTTTGAAGAATTAGCTCCATCATTAGAATTGCTTACTTCCTTCCTTCTGAGAGAATCGGCCAATTGGTAAAGCTTAGTAAAATCGCCATTGTAGACAAGTTTTTCATTATCAAAAAACCGAGGCAATAGCAGCAACATTGCCATAATAAAAAGCAAAAGGAGAACAGCATGGCTTTCTCCTTTTGTAAAGTTAAAATAAGATTTCAGGGCATTTTGTAATTTCTTCATTTGTATAAGGCTTTGTAATCAAAGCTACACAAATGCAATTACAAAGCAGCGTTCACGAGTTTTTCGTGGTTGTATTTACCGCTGGCCAGGTTGTGTTTAATTTCTTTAAACGCGTTGATGGTTCTTTCAACATCTGCGAGTGTGTGCACAGCAGTTGGAATCAAACGCAGGATGATTAAGCCTTTAGGAATAACCGGATAAACTACGATAGAGCAGAAAATATCAAAGTTTTCTCTCAGATCGTAAGTCAGGTGCGTTGATTCGGCCACAGTACCGTTTAATACTACAGGCGTTACCGGAGTAGTGGTAGTACCGATATTGAAACCAGCTTCTTTCAAACCATTTTGCAGCGCATTAACGATTTTCCAGAGATTATCTTTCAATTCAGGTTGGGTTCTAATTAAATCTAAACGCTTTAGGGCACCAACTACTAAAGGCATTGGCAGCGACTTAGCGTAGATTTGAGAGCGGAGGTTATATCTCAGGTAATTGAGAATAGCTTTGGGTCCCGCAACGAAAGCACCGATACTTGCCATAGATTTAGCAAAAGTAGAGAAGTGTAAATCTACACCATCGATAACACCTTGTTCTTCGGCGGTACCGCTACCGGTTTTACCCATGGTACCGAAACCATGTGCATCGTCAACAAACAATCTGAAGTTGTATTTAGATTTCAGTGCAACAACACCTCTAAGATCGCCTTGATTACCGCTCATACCGAAAACACCTTCTGTAATTACAAAGATACCACCACCTGATTTTTCAACCAGTCTGGTAGCGCGTTGTAATTGTTTTTCAAGGCTTTCCATATCATTGTGTTTGTATTGGAAACGGTGACCCTGGTGGAGGCGTACACCATCTACGATACAAGCGTGAGATTCGGCATCATAAACGATTACATCGTGTCTGTCCACCATGGCATCGATGATAGAGAGGACACCTTGGTAACCGAAGTTAAGAAGGATAGCATCTTCTTTACCGCAGAAAGCAGCCAGTTCTCTTTCGAGTTGTTCGTGCGGATTAGAGTTACCACTCATCATACGGGCACCCATAGGGTAACCGAGACCATACTTAGCAGCCGCATCAGCGTCAGCTTTTCTTACTTCAGGGTGATTAGCCAGACCCAGGTAATTATTTAAACTCCAGTTTAATTTTTCTTTACCGTTAAATATCATAGATGGACCGATTTCACCTTCCAGTTTAGGAAAGGTAAAATAGCCGTGGGCTTCATTAATATGAGCGCCGAGAGGGCCCATGTTTCTAACTACTTTTTCAAAAATGTCTGACATAAAATTAATTACAAATGATTAATAGGTTAATTGTTGGGGCAAAAATAGGGATTTATTTTTTAATTGAAATAAAAAAAGCCCCCGTTTCCGGAGGCTCTCTTTTGAATTTAAGTTCTTATTTAAGACTGTTAACGTGAACAGCCAGGCTGGATTTAAGGTTTGAAGCCTTATTCTTGTGAATAACATTACGTTTGGCAAGTTTATCCAGCATTGAAGCAGTTTCTACATACAATGCCACAGCAGCAGTCTTGTCGGTAGTCTCACGAAGTTTTCTCACAAGATTACGTGTGGTCTTGTGCTGGTAACGATTTCTTTCGTTCTTTACTTCAGTTTGTCTGATTCTCTTGATTGATGATTTATGGTTTGCCATTTCTATTTAAGGACTGCAAAGGTAACACATTCTAAATTAAATCCAAATATTATTTGAAAAATATGTGAATATCGTTCATTTACTTTTATTTTTGAACCGTTTTGAAGGTATTAATCATTGGCAGCAGGGTTCCTTTTCCATTGCGCGACGGTGGAGCTATTGCGAGTTACAACCTCTTGAAAGGCTTGTCAGAGCTGGACATTCAGATTGATTTCATCACCCTTAACACATCCAAACATTTTGTTGATGACTCCACTTTTAAACGCGAATTTGGTTTTCTAAATTATTCAGAAACTTTTTTCATCAACACAGATATTCGTCCATTAAAAGCCCTAAAAAATCTTTTTTCAAGTGGCTCTTATAATGTCGATCGGTTTACGCATCCAGATTTTGGGGCACGCATACAGGCACTTTGTGACAAGAACCAATATGACATTGTACACTTTGAAGGTTTGTTTGTTGCCCAGTATTTACCTATGATACAAACCAAAGCCATCAAACTGCTGAGACAGCACAATGTTGAGTATGCTATCTGGCAAACTTTGGCCAACACTAAAAAAGGTATAATGCGTTGGTACATCAACTTTCTGACCAAGCGTTTAAAGCAATTCGAGGAAGACATCACACCGCAATTTGATGCCTTGGTGAGCATTACTGAATCAGACAGGATTGCGAGTTTAAGATATTTAAATTTCAAGAAAATCAGTGCAAGTATTCCTGCCGGAATCATCCACCAAAACGCAGGAGTAACTACAGTCAATTCAGCCTACTTGTATCATATTGGCTCCATGGAATGGATGCCCAATATAGAAGCTATGGATTGGTTTCACGAGCAAATATGGCCTTTGATATTAGAGACCTCTCCTACTGTAGAATTTTTTATGGCAGGCAAACACATGCCTAAGCGTTATGAGAATTGGGCAAGTTCCAGATTTCATGTGAAGGGCGAGGTAGACAGTGTCGATCAATTTAGCGCAGATAAATCCATTCTGGTAGTTCCCTTGCGAAGTGGCAGTGGCATTCGCATTAAAACCATAGAAGCTATGATGGCTGGGAAAGCTGTGGTAACAACGTCCCAAGGCGCATTTGGGTTGGATGTGCAAGACGGTATACAATGTTTAATTGCAGATGAGCCAAAGGCATTTGCAGAAGCTTGTTTACGATTACAGGACAGAAAATTCCGTGATGAAATCGCTAATAACGGTCGAGCCTACGCATTAAGCCATTTTGGTAACGAAGCTGTTAGTTTAACCTGGTTAAATTTCTACAAAGCTTTATGTCAAATGCCTTGATTATTGTTTGTAATAACGTTTCAAAGGATTGTTCTCCTTTAACAGATCTGCAACAGCATTGAAAGGGATAAAAACCGTTTCGAAAGTTTGAGACTCAATTAATTCAGGGTCGCGTATCAGGACAGGATACCAGAGTCCGAGTGGCGTAAAAATCACATCATTTTTCACTTTTGCATAAAGCGAAAATGGGTCTGATTCGAATACCTCCTTCTCATCCATATTATTAAAATACTGTACAAAGACAGCTTCCATTTTTTTATCCGATCCAGGTTTAAGAACATCCGAAAATTTTAAAGATATAAGTGAATCGCCATCAACGATCAAATTGTGGTATTTCGGACGACTGATAGTAGCGACTGGGAAGGAGCGTTTTTCAACCAGGTAATGAATCTCGCAGCTCATGTAACTGATAAGAAAAGAATCGGCATAATGGATCTCTACAACAGAATTGCTGTATTCAGAAGCAGGACCAATTTCGAAAACTGGAGAACGGGTTTCATCGGCAAATATGTATGGCTCGCGACTCTCTATACGACTTACAAACTTATTGTCTAATGCCAGCGTATTGCCACGCCATTTTTCAAGAATGAGGGCATTATGGATGCGGTATTCGACCGCTTTGTTATGAAAATGATACGTGTAAAAATAGTTCTCGATAAACTCATCCATTTCGTACGCGCCATCATTAAACAGCATCTGATTGGTATCGCAAAGTTGGGTAATATCGATATGATGGCTATTGAGGTAATGGAGCGGATCGCGAATAACCGAACCATTTTTATGGATTAGGAACAAAGAATCGCCTATGCTGGCGATGGCGTAATCACCAGCGAACTCACTGATTTGATCGTAAACAGGATTGGCAATGACAGCAAGTTGAGCATCTAAAACACCCCATTTTGCGTTTTTCATCACAAAATACGATTGATCATGACCTCTGATGACTTTGTTAAATTTCAAGGGACATATGATTTTACCAAGTGTATTGATAAAATACACTTCAGAATCATTATAGCTGGCAGGCGTGATATGCTGCACAAAATTTTCGGGGCAGTACAAAACAGAATCGGTAATGACTTTATTGCCTTTAGCAATTAATTGCCAAGAACCGTATTTATCCATGGCTCCCCAGAGATTATTTTCTTCGGTAAAATCATACATATGTCTTTTGGCCCAGACCACATCAGCGATTGTATCGTAGGCCGCCATAGCATCATAGACTGTATCAATGATGAGGATATCATTCTGCACGACACCAACTTTACCGGAATACGTTAAGACGAGTTTGGTATTACTGGAAGCGTAATAAAACTCTTTAACAGGAAATTTCTGTGCCATTGATATTATAGGCAGACACAGCCATATAAGCACAAGACATTTACGCATTATTGGATATTTATAGACAAGCCATCGTAGGCCAGGTGCATACCCTCTGGGAGTGTTGCATCCACTTCGTGATGGAGTCCCAGTTGGTGAGAGATATGTGTAAAGTATGCTTCCGGTACATTGAGTTCCTGCACCAAGGCAATGGCTTCACTTAAAGTAAAGTGGCTGATATGTTTCTCGTGTCTGAGCGCGTTCAGCACCAGTACTTTTGATCCCTTGATTTTTTCTTTTTCTAAGTCAGAGATCGCATTAGCGTCGGTGATATAAGTAAAATCGCCGATACGGAAGCCCAGCACAGGCAGTTTGTAGTGCAGTACTTCAATAGGTGTAATTTCGACATCATTCACCTTAAACGACTGGTTATTGGCGATGGTATAGAGATTGATTTCGGGGATACCCGGATATTTAAAATCAGCGAAAATGTATTGGTATTCGCGGCGCAGCGCTACCTGAACCTGTTGAGAAGCGAAGACATCTACAGGTAGTTTATGGACGTAATTGAAAGCACGAATGTCATCCATACCGGCAATATGGTCTTTATGTTCGTGGGTAAAAATGAGTGCATCGACTTTTTTAGTTTCAGAGCGCAGCATTTGTTGTCTGAAATCGGGACCCGAATCAATGATGATAGTGGTATCGCCGACTTCCACTTTAACACTTGTTCTCAGACGTTTATCCAGAGGGTTATTGCTACTACATACCTTGCAATTGCAGGCGATAAGCGGCACACCTTGGGAAGTACCAGTTCCGAGAAAAGTTACTTTTACAGACATTTAGAGTTCTTCTTCGGTGCCATAGGTTTCACCAAACTCATCGGCATCTTCATCACCATCTTCACCTTCTTCACCGAATCCTTCGTCGTCGAAGTCCTCGTCGATCATAGGTGCGTGTTTACTAACCAGTTTATTAGCGATTTCATCAAATTCGGTTTCATCCACTATTTTGAATCTACCGATACCCTCATTTTGTTTAGGAGCCTTTCCAACAGAGCGGAACACAAAAGGATATGAGATACCACTGACATCATTTTGAATGCTTTGCAATTCGATATTGAGTGTCCATTGTTCATTAAAATCGGTGATCATAATGAATTTCTGATGCGGGTCGTTGACATGATCTTTAATTTTAACATTAGCCATTAAAAGCTTAGAGGCATCGGTCAGGCTAATTTCTTTACCTTTTCTCCAGTTATCATCAGAGCAATAGAAAGAAGTCGGTAAATCTTTTTTGAACCCGATAGAATCGAGAATGGTATTGTGAAAATCGAGGAAAGTAGCACCCGGCTGAATATCTATCACACGGTTGATATCCTCTTCTTCCTCGAACCAAACTTTAAAACGGTAGATCATATACTTTGCAAATTTAAATATTATTTTTCTCTAATGCCTAATTCGGCAGCTTTTTGTCTGACAAAATTCATAGCGGCATTAAAATCATCCTCCACATCACCATCAAGAATGGCTTGTTTAGCGGCAGTTTTAAGAATACCAATATGGTGTTTATCGGTAATTTCGAAATTGGAGATGATATCATTTCCACTCACAGGCGGTTGCCAGTTACGGAGGTAATCGCGTTCAGCCACATCTTTAATTTTCACTTCAACGAGCGCGAAATTCTTTTTAATGCGTTCCACCTTTTTTTCATTCTTGCTGGTAATATCACTTTTACAAAGCAGCATGAGGGCATCGATGTCCTCACCCACTTCCATCATTAAACGTCTTACTGCGCTATCGGTAACTTTTTCAGACGACAGCACTATTGGTCGCAGATGCAATAAAACCAACTTCTCTACGAATTTCATTTTTTCGTTGAGGGGCAATTTAAGCTTTGTAAAAATAGGTTTAACCATCCTGCTGCCTCTATCCTCGTGACCGTGGAAGGTCCACCCCACACCAGGTTCAAACCTTTTAGTTGCTGGCTTAGCGATATCATGTAGAATCGCAGCCCATCTTAGCCAAAGGTCTTTACTCAGCATAGCCAAATTATCCAGCACTTGTAAGGTGTGGTAGAAATTATCTTTATGACTGAGTCCATTTCTGGTTTCCACCCCGTACAGTGCTGTCATTTCAGGAAAAATCAGGTGTAACAAACCGGTATCGAACAGGTATTCGAAGCCGATACTTGGCATAGGTGATAGAATAATTTTATTGAGTTCGTCGGTGATACGTTCCTGAGAAATGATGCTAATACGTTCTTTATTTCTAACGATACCATCATAGGTAGAAGGCTCAATTTTAAATCCCAATTGCGTAGCAAATCGAATGGCACGCATCATTCTTAATGGGTCGTCGCTAAAGGTTTTATCCGGATCCATGGGCGTGCGAATGATTTGGTGGTCCAAATCATCAAGACCATTAAATGGATCAATTAGCTGACCGAATCTATCGTGATTAAGCGAAATACCCATCGCATTGATGGTGAGATCACGGCGTTCCTGATCATCGAGCAGCGTACCCTCTTCTACATATGGTTTTCGACTGTTGCGTTGGTAGCTCTCTTTTCTTGCACCAACAAATTCGATGATGAGATCTTTATAGATTATCTGTGCTGTTCCAAAGTTTTCAAAGAAGCTAAATTTAACATCTTTGAGGTGTGCAGCCACTTTGCGGGCGAAGTCGATACCCTTACCGACCACCACAATATCGATATCTTTGCTATCGCGTTGTAGAAAAACATCTCTTACAAATCCCCCAATGAGGTATACCTCCAGACCATTTTTATCAGCTAATTGACCGATATCGGCAAAGAGCGCCTGGTGTTCTTCGAAAAGATTGGGACTGGGGAATTGCATGAGGCAAAATTAAAGAAAGTGTAAGTGACTAAAAACTATCCATAAAAAATACAATCCACAGAAGCTTGTAAAAAACCAGTTTAACCAACAGATGTATGATAGCATGGCAAATTTTAGTAATATTGTTGGGTTAAATATCACCATGTTAAAAAAGTCAATTTTCAGAATATCTATTGTAGCGTTTGTATTCATGCTATTTTCCTGCAATTTGGGAAAGAAGAAGGCCGACTATATATACTACAATGCCAATGTAATTACCATGAATGACAGCATGCCTAGTTGCAGTGTGGTAGTGATTAAAGAAGGCAAAATTATAGCCACAGGCGGCGAAGAATTGATGACACAATATTATACGGAAGACAATCAGACAGTGGATTTGAAGCAGCAATATCTGTATCCGGGACTGATAGATGCGCATTGTCATTTTTACGGCTATGCCACTACCCTATTGAGTTGCGATTTGGTAGGAACAAAAAGCTGGGAAGAAGTGATAGAGCGACTGAGCAAATTTGCCAAGACCAGTAATAGCGAGTGGATAAGTGGCAGAGGTTGGGATCAAAATGATTGGGCAATAAAAGAATTTCCGGACAACAGCGAATTGAATAGATTATTTCCGGACAAGCCGGTGATATTAAAACGTGTGGACGGCCATGCTGCCATATGCAACAACAAAGCTTTGGAATTGGCGGGATTATATCCGAGACCGGACATTAAAATTACACTTACGATTGATGGCGGCGAAATCATCATGAAGGATGGCGTACCAACAGGCGTATTGGTGGACAATGCCGTAGAGAAAGTTGAAAAAGTAATGACCCCTTATAGCAGACAAGACATTGTCAAGGCACTAAAGATAGCAGAGCAAGATTGTTACAAGAATGGTTTAACCACATTGGCAGATGCAGGATTGGATATTAAGGATTGTTTATTTTTAGATTCATTGCACGATGCAGGAGATTTATCCATCTATTTGTACATGATGTTAAATCCGACTACTGAGGGCATGGATTACGCCAAGCGATTAGGCATTTATGAATCTGACAATGGTAAAATTTGTAGTTTTAAATTGTATGCAGACGGTGCATTGGGCAGCAGAGGCGCCAGATTAAAGCAGCCTTATTGCGATAGACACGACCACAGTGGAGCTATGATTCATCCTATGAAGTATTATGACTCATTTGCCAGAATGACATATGCGTTTACCAAGTATCAGATCAACACCCATTGCATAGGCGATTCAGCCAACAGCATGTTATTAAATATTTTTTCTAAATTTTTACCAGAGGGCAATGATTTGAGATGGCGCATAGAACATGCCCAGATAGTTGATCAAACAGACATGCATAAGTTTAGCCAGTATGGCATCATTCCGAGCGTACAACCCACACATGCCACCAGTGACGGTCCGTGGGCCGAAGCCCGACTTTGCGAAGAGCGCATGGGTGGTGCCTATGCATATAAAAGTTTGTTAGAGCAGAACCAATACATCGCATTGGGAACAGACTTTCCGGTTGAGCACATCAGTCCTTTGTACACCTTTTACAGTGCCGTTTACAGAGAGAGCGCCACTAAGCCAGAAGACGGACAGTTTTTAACAGCCCAGGCATTAACACCAGAGCAGGCATTAAAGGGCATGACAGTATGGGCAGCAAAGGCTTGTCGATTAGAGCACAGAAAGGGACAGATCAAAGTAGGCATGGATGCTGACTTAACGGTATTGGATAAAAATTTGTTAAAGGCCAGCAAAGAAGAGATTAGAAAAGCGAAGGTTGTGAGAACAGTAAGATCTGGGAAGACTGTGTTTGAGTGAATTAGTATTGTTGTTTTTCGGGAATAACACCTCTGACACCACCTCTGGGATTTTCCATATCGCCTTTATAACGCGGAATGAGATGGATGTGTACATGTGGAATGGTTTGACCCGCTGAAGCGCCGTCATTAACACCGATGTTGTAGGCATCGGGATGGTATTTTTCATCCAATATTTTTTTAGCGACATTGATTTGGTTGATGGCATCTATTTGTTCGGAAGCATTTAGTTCGAAGAAGCTTTCGCAATGTCTTTTAGAGACAATGAGAAGATGACCTTTAGAAACGGGGAAAATATCGTAGATAGCCACAAAAAATTCAGATTCGAGAACAATTTCTCTATTAGAATCGATTTGACAAAAAATGCAATGTTCCATAGTAAGGGTTTATATTTTCCATGGCTCGAAGCCACGTTTATTGATGAGGAAGTCGCACGACTCTTGAAGTTGTAGTATACCTTTATCCTTCCACAGATTGATATCATTGTCACCCAGCAAAGCCACTTTGATTTCATTTTGAAAACGATTACCGATATTATCATTGAGCAATTGCCAATAGTTGAGGATAATGTCTTTTTGATATTCAATTAACTCAGGAGTTGGAATTTTATCTCTTTTTTGGTTGTTGATTGTTGGCGTGGAAGGCAATAAATTCCATAGATCATTATTTTTCCATACCGAAAAAGGAATTAAATGATCGATGTCGTATACATTTATTGGTTGATTGGTCCACACACAACGAACAGAACCATTTTGTTGCAAGAGTTCCTTATAAATCTTTTTTGATTCCAGAATATTTCTTTCTTCTATAGGACTTTTAAGGACTTCATTTAAAACAGACTCAACAGGCAGAGTCTGACCAGATGCTTTTGCTGAAAATTCGGCCCATTTAAACAATAATGAATCCTGACCGTTGATGAAGTTACCCAACAATTTAAAAGCATCATAATAAACTTTAGGAATAGTAAAAGTCCCAGAATTCTCAATGAGATTTTTGATAGTATTGGATTGCGACTTAGGCAACTTCTTTAATTTTTCTTGAAAAATCGGACCGTGATTGCTATCCAAAGAACCGCCAATATATTTCATAGGATTTATCAAAATTGTATTTCTAATTTCATTAATTAGACTATTAAATTCTGTATGACTTACTTGCAATTGTCCATTTTTAAAATCATTGTAAAAAGCAGAGAATCCCCCTTTCAATTTATATGATTTAACTATGCTTGAAAGAGCATTTTCAAATTTCAATTTCTTATTCCCATTGATTTGAGGAATGTATTTATCAGCATCAAAAATTGGGTAATAGTAGAGAATCCATTTTTCTATTAACAAACCAAAAGGAATTTCTGCTTCAGTATTGGATACTTTAATATATGGTGAGTTTTCTTGAATGATATCTATTACCCCGCGCAACAATGCAAACTTGTAGGTACTAGTTTTACTATCCCTTTCAATAATTTTTCCAATATTGTAGAATACAGAATTATCCATTATTCACCACAAGTTTATCCAATTAAATTAGTATTAAGAAATTAAAATTAACAAAGCATTTATTTAAGCATTCTCTTATC
>JACCDH010334983.1_pt1 | contig 14500 bp, 14 predicted proteins | sample 7442481 | NCBI WGS metagenome assembly JACCDH01 (sample SAMN15323433, study PRJNA562643) | freshwater metagenome | isolation source: river surface water | place: USA:Blue River Watershed | collected 2017-08-15
GGATTGTTCTGGAAGTAAGTCACCCACTCTGCAGGTACTGACGATGGATCTGCTTGATAACGCTCGAACATTTCATCGACGAGCCAATCATTTGCACCAAAATCTTGTCCTGAAGACACTGAGCGCTCCTTTGCGTTCTCATTCCAACTCACCCCGCGTAAGTGAGCGCGAGGACAGGCTAAGAGTAACGGCTGAGCGCCCCCTATATAAATGGTGCAAAGGCGCTCAGGGGCGCGAGATAGAGCACATTTTTGCTCCCTAACCACAACTTATCGCGCCCTAGAAGGGTCTTTATCCTCGGAATTCAGCAGCCAATCCCGAAATTCTTAGCCATCCCACAGTCGATGGGAAATCTGGAAGTACTCACGGGTTTGATTAAGACCCTAAATTTTCTTGTACCCCTTTGGGCACTTGGGTGAAGTGCCAGTTACAAATTTACTGATTGAACCTTTCTGACACAAGATGGTTTTGGAGCTCGACTTACTTGAATTCGAACTACTGGAGCTTGAACTACTTGAGTTCGAAATAAATCCTGATGTAAGAGAATAGATTCCATTGCTGTAATAAGAGTATCCATAAGAAGAATGTGCAGCGACTTTTATCATTATGCTCGTATTTGATATGTCAGAGACCTTTCCAGTTAAGAATCTAGCAATTTCATCTTTAGTTAGCGAGAAACTCTCACCTGTGAAATTCTTTATAGCAACAGGGGTCTTATAACTCATGTATTGGACCGGATCTAAACCTGGTGCAATAAGTACCTGTCCAAATACAGTGTAATAATCTATTGGACCGTAGCTGCTTGGTTTAGTAAACGAGTAATCAATTGTTGAAGCTGACCTTATCGCTGAGAGATCTGTAACTGCTTGAGGAGGCCCAGGAGCGGCTTTCACTTCGACATAAGCAATTCCCAAGGAGCCTTTACCTCCATTAAATTCCTTAGTAGTAGCAATAATTTTATAAATACCAGAACCTAATGGATAGCTTGAGGCGTAAGTATTTTCTTCCTGAATTGAAGTCGCTCCTGCTTTTAGCCCAATTACCGATCTCTCAAATATTCGAGAGCCTTTGTGGTCTACCAACATCAAGTCAGCGGCAAGGACATCGGCGCCAGTCTTATTTGAAAATTGAATTTCTACACCAAGATTATTTCCCTCTGCCGGGATTGCGAGATTAGCTGGCCAAGTGAATGTAAAACCATTCAGACTTAGTGAGTTACCGCCCGAGACTAGTGACGAAGAGAAAGGTTGCTGTTGGTTCTGAGACCATGGCAGTACTTGAATGAGTTTTTCTTCCTGGAATGTACCCGTTCCACTGAACCCCTCAACTCTCACTATTACGCGATAGGTTCCTGGACCTGCCTTAAAACTATCCTGATATACATTGTCGGTTTCATAGCCTGTGAATCCTGATTTAAGACCAATTACTGATCTGCTTGAGATTGTATTCCCAGACCCGTCTTTAAGAATCCACTCAGCCTTCAAGACATCTTTACCTGAGTTATTTGTAAATGAAATCAAAAGAGGAACGTTAGTTCGTTCTGGGATATAAATCTTTTCTGGCCAGGAAACAGTGACACCTTGAACGTTTAAGCTTGAACCCAATGTTGTAGCTGGAACAGTTGTTGGGTTCGACGAAACTACATCTGTCGATTCTTTCTTCTTTATTGAAACAGTTCCTTTACTACAAGTTTCTTTTTCACCCAGAGCAACAAGCGTGCAGAGATTCAACAGATAGTTTGCTGGACCGCTAAAGTTTAAGAAATTTAAGTAAGAAAGTGTTACACGAAGTTTTCCTGAAGTTCCATTCTTCACCCCAATCGCCAAGTCTCCAGTAATAAGCCGATCTTCAGGGGTGCTTATGCTGTAACCCGCGTAATAATAATCCTTGCCAGAATTATTTGAATAGCTGATATCAAATGCGTAGGTGCTCTGTTCTGCAGAAGATTGTGGAGCAAAAACTAAATCTGGCCAACTAAATACAACTCCTTGGTTCGTTACTGTAGCTGCTGCCGCAACATTGGTGGGCATCAGAACGCTTGTAATGGCCGCCAAGATGAGAGAGATAACTTTGATTTTTAGGAGTGTTTTTTGCATAACCTTACGATAACTGAGCAGTACTTTTCGGGAAAAGCACTGACCGGTCAAGATTATCGATTATTCAAGTAGAAAATGCTCCGCTTGACTGGGAAGGTTTGCCCATGACTTTAGTTGAGCAAAAACTGGCATTCGTAACCGGCGGCAGCCGCGGCCTCGGATTTGAAACAGCAAAGGAGCTGCGCAAGGACGGGTTTGATCTCATTCTTGTGGCCAAAGATTCAGAACGCTTGGTTGAAGCTCGGCGGTCATTACTCGATGATGGCGGGAACAATCTCATTGATTCATATGCGATTGACCTAGAAGATCCAATCGCGACGGGAACTGCCTTGGAGACAATTGCCATAAAGCATCCTGGCATTACGCATCTGATTCTTGCTCATGGCGTAATGAGTGAGAAGATGTCGAAAACACTTAAGACAACTGATGCTGAATGGCGTCGAGTGATGGCAATCAACCTTGATTCTGTATTTCAAATCGTCAATCGCCTTGCACCATCGATTGTTGAAGCGCGCAACGGTCGCATCGTGATCTTCTCTGCATGCCTTGGTCGCATGTCAGGTCCAGGTAATGCGGGCGGCCTTGCTCCATACCGAATTAGCAAAGCAGGAGTGAATGCACTCGTTCGCAACCTTGCACATGAAACCGGACTTGGTGCTCGCGGCGTCCTCGTCGATGCCGTGTGTCCCAATCATTCACGCACGGATATGGGTGGACCAGATGCACCGCGAAGCGCAGCGGAGGGAGCAGAGACAGCAGTCTGGCTTGCTTCTCGTGAATTCGATAAAGCTTCAGAGGACTTTCAGAAGAACACCACAGGAGTGCTTTGGGAGGATCGCCAAATAGTTCCTTGGTGAGTTACAGCCACAGATTTTGATGGTCTGGCTCACCTTTTTCTGCCACAATGCCGACATGAGTGTTGTGGGTAAAATGAGCCAGCGCACCCTATTCCTGGGTGTTGCTATTACCCTACTTACAAGTTTGGTATCAGCAATTGCACCGCAGGAAGCAAGCGCTGCAGGTGTATGTAATCCCGTGCTTCAAACCTCTTCAAATGATTACACAGTCAAGGAATATGTTTTCTCCAGCGTCGGCAGTTGTACATGGACGGTGCCACTCGGATTAGGAACTCTTAAGGCTATTGATATGACCGGTGGTGGCGGCGGCGGTGGCGCTGGAAGTTTCGCTGGTGTCGGAAATGTCGGTGGCGGCGGTGGTGGTGGATCAATAGGCGGTGCAAATAGATTTTTAGCTACTGGTTGGACGTTAACGGCCGGAACTTCAGTCACAGTTAACATCGGCGCTGGTGGAACCGGCGGAAGCGCTACAACTTTAGGTGCAGCAGGTAATGATGGCGGAGATGGCGGAGCGACTTCATGGACTCCGGTATCGGGAACAACAATCACAGCAGCTGGCGGCAAAGGCGGCAAAGGCGGAAGTTTTAATTCTGGCCCGGTCGGTGGTGCAGGTGGTGATTTTCCGGGAATGCGATTAGCAAACGGTGCTGCTGCTGGTCTGGCAAAAGGTGGAACTGGTTATAACGGAAATGGCGGTGGCGGTGCGGGACCGTATACAAATGGTGGCAGCGGAACTACAACGTCGTCGGGAAGTGGTTCCTCTGGCCAAATCGGATACCTTCCCGTTGGTGTCGCTGGCACCGGTGGAACATCGGGCGTAAGTTCTAACACTGCGCCCAACACATATGGTGGCTCTGCTTCAAACGCTGCTCGAAGTTATGGAAATGTGGGAAATGGCGGTGGCGGTGGTGCCGGGTGTAACTCTGCAACTCCATGCGCAAATATTTCAGGTGCCTCAGGCGTAGGGGGATACATTATTCTCCGGTTTTCTTTCTCAATCGCTTCATCATTAAGTTCTGATTCGTATGCAACTGGCCAGTCCGTGAATAAATTAATTGCTACGGCATCCCCTCTTCCGGATTCTGCGACATGGTTTTGGTCCGGTGGCACACTTCCAAACGGATTAAAGCTGGCAACCGTAGTGAACAGTAACGGGGTACACCTCTACCTCCAAGGCGTGCCTACAAAGATTCAAAGCTCGACGCAAGCAACCTTTTCGCTAATAGAGCCTATAAGTCGGTGGGAGAAAATGTTCTATATAAATCTCACTATTACCAAGGGCGGTCAGAGTAGTTTTGCACTCAGTAATTCAACGCTGTTCAACGGCCAACAAATTACATTAGCGGCTACCGGGGCGCTGAGCTCGGCTTCAACGACATATTCCTCAAACTCATCCTCGTGTGTTCTCTCTGGAGCAAACAATTCAATCCTCACCGCTACTTCGGGATCTGGAACTTGCCTCATTACTGCGACTAATGCCGGAGATACCAACTTTGATTCCGCAACTGCGACCGCGACTATGTCGCTTACGACCACAGTTCCTTCCGTAAAACTCACAACGGCTCGACTTTCTGCCTTAGTGGGAAGTGTTGAAACGCTGACAGCGACGCTCACAAACGGAGCGACTGGATCCGTTACCTTCCGTCAAGGCGGAGTTGCGATCTCAAATTGTGGCTCCAATGGAGTTGTTGCGGTCTCGGCATCCAGGGCAATTTGTCTGTGGACTCCTGCAAGTTCATCAGCCTCGCCGACTACATTATCAATTTCGTATTCCGGTGACGGAACTTACTCAGCAGGTTCGGATTCGATTACAGGCTACGAAATATTTGATCCACTTTTTCTTACCTATAGCGATACAAGCACGATCTACGGAGTGCAAACAAATATCGTACCCGCGACGATTAGTGGTGCAGGATCACCAAGTTCTTGGGAATGGTCAATCGTCAAAACATCAGATAGCAGCATTATCTCTGGCATTTCGATTTCTGGCGGCACCATTTCGGTTTCTGGTAATTTAGCAGCTATTGCCTATCCAATGACGGTTTCAGCGACCGACGATCTTGGACGCGTTGTAAATGCAACGATTACGATTACAGTTAATAAAGTAACGCCCACACTATCTCTTATTCAACAGACAGTTGCTGGAGTCCCTGTCTACGGAATTACCGTAGGAAGGCAAATTCAATTGGTGGCAAATTTATCTGTGTCAAGTGGCGGAACTGCAACAATTTATGCAAATGGCACTGCAGTCTGCAGCAACTTATTTGTCTTTTCTGGTAGCGCAAATTGTTTCTGGGGGCCATCCGATACAAGTACAGCTTCGTTTACTTTTTACGCAACCACATCGGGGGATTCAAATACAAATCCTGCAACATCAGCAACAAGCGCAGCGTTTCCAGTAAATGGTGCGCTCTCATTTACATATCCCGCAATATCGATTGCAACAGGAGATTACGGTTCTAGCACTCCAGTGATAACTGGAGGAACCGGACCGCTTTCCGCCTGGACCTGGTCAATCTGGCAATTCTTCACTGGCAACGCCATCACTGGAATTACGATTGACAGCACGGGCAATGTTTATGCGGATGAATCCTTGGCATCTGGCACCTACCAAATGGTTGTGATTGGAACAGATCCCACTGGTGCGAATAATTCTTATACGATGACAATCACTGCTTCTTCTAGCGCAACTCCGCAATTTTCGATTACTCCATCATCGCAGACAGGCTCCACCGGCAGCGCTATCACTGGAAATACAGTTTCAAATTCTGGTCCTGTGATTACCTCATTCGGAATTTCACCCGCGGTACCAAGCGGACTTTCATTTAACCCGTCAACGGGAGTTCTTTCCGGCACACCTGTGAATGCGCAAGGTGCTACCACATACACAATCACGGGATACAACTCTGCTGGGTCCCTCTCGCGCACATTCTCGCTTACAGTTAATGCTGGAGCTCCGACGGTAGCTACCATTTCAATATCTCTACCCGGCGGCGCAAAAACAGCTACATATCGAACCGCAATCACAATCACCGCGACCGTGAGCCAGAACGGAAAGGTGACATTCTTCACTGGCACAAAACGCATACCTGGTTGTATCTCGAAAGCATCTGTATCGGGAACAGTTGCCTGTAGTTGGAAACCAACAACTCGAGGTGGCTACTCACTTAAAGCTTATTTACTACCTACAGATTCAACATATGCCGCGGTGACTTCATCGGATTACCAAGTTGGCGTTATCAGCCGAACAACTAGGCGATAGCAAAATATTTAAATACAAGCGTCACTAGTTATTTGCAATGCGAATAATTCTCAAGATGCTGACGATCAGTGAGACAGCCATCGCACTGATGGGGACTGCCAACCAATACGCACCAGCTTCAAACTGATACTTCGCAACGCCTAAAGCAATTAAGTTAGCCAGAATTGCAGGGGAGTTGGCCCATCGCTTGCCCTCTTTAACTCCGCGATATAAGAAGTAGAGAGCAACCGCACCCGCGAGAGCAAAGCCGGTAACGCTTAAATACGGCAGCCAATCTTTGTCGTGTGTAAATCCAAGGGCAATCATGAAGACGCCTAGGGAGAGTACGAGGACGGATTCTGCGAGCAATAGGGGTGCGGCGATTGCTCGGGCATCTCGCTTCTTAGCACCATCTGTACTCATGAAGGCAAACTTATCACCAGAGCGTTCGCTTGACCCGATATCGCATGACGGCATCCATGATGCGCTCACCTTTCTTCCAGCACCTGCATATTTCTACGAGTACCTCTATCGCGAAATAGCAATCATTGAGCGAAGCAGAGAGCCGCTTACTCTCATTCGCTTGATGATTTCACCACGGGAAGGAAATCTTTCGATTGATCATTATGAAATCTCCATCATCAACTTTGCCAAAGCGCTTAATCGCTCTATCCGTCAGAGCGATCTCGCAGCGCGCATAGACCGCTATGAATTTCTCATTGCGGTGAACAACTATCAGAAAGGACCATCGGAAATCAGCAGCAGAGTCTTCGCTCTCTGGCGAGATGAGGAGTTAACCTTCTCCTACTCCTCATCTCATCACATTGAGGGAGAGCGTGTTCTTTCACTTTTGGAGAGGTTGGATCAATCAAAGATTCACTTTCTGTAATCTTCTTCTTGCATTTTCACATAGGACTGCGGAGTATCCACAGGAGCTTGGCAAGCTAGCCGCAATTTGTCGCCAACCATCTAATTTCGTGGGATGGATAAAGAACGCACAATCGACCCGGAAGTCGTCTTTGGACCTATCTATCCATTTATTCTCGACGATTCGATTGAGGAAATTTGGATTAACTCGCCACAGCGAATCTTTATTGCTCGTAATGGGAAGAGTGAACTCACCACTCTCATGCTCTCTTCTATTCAGGTTCAAGAACTTGTTGATCGCGCACTTATGTGGAGTGGTCGTCGCCTTGATCTATCCAATCCTTTTGTCGATGCACGTCTACCTGATGGAAGTCGACTCCACGTCGCAATACCTGAAATAACGGCGGAGCACTGGGCGGTCAATATTCGTAAACATATTGCTGCAAACCTTTCCCTAGAACAACTATGTGAAAGTGGATTACTCGATAAGCAAATTGCTGAACTACTAGTCGCGGCAATTAAACAGGGAATGAACATCCTTGTTAGCGGCGGTACTCAAGCAGGAAAGACAACGCTACTAAATGCTCTTGCAAGTGAAATTCCGCTTAATCAAAGAGTAATTACTCTTGAAGAAGTATTTGAACTCTCACCTCGATTACCTGATCTCATTCAGTTGCAGACTAGGGGCGCAAACCTTCAAGGCGAAGGAGAGATATCGCTACGGCGGCTAGTTAAAGAGTCTCTTCGAATGCGCCCTAATCGAATCATTGTCGGCGAGGTAAGAGAAGCCGAAGCCCTGGATCTACTGATTGCACTCAACTCTGGGCTTCCTGGAATGGGAACCATTCATGCCAATTCTGCTCGAGATGCAATCATGAAGCTCCAAACCCTGCCATTACTCGCTGGCTCAAATATTTCCCATTCATTCACAGTACAAACAGTTGCTTCGGCAATCGACATCGTTATTCAAATTTCATTAGGAATTGATGGGTCTAGGCGAGTGGTTGAAGTAGCTGCTTTAAGCGGACGTAGCGAAAATTTTCATGTAGAAATCGAAGAACTTTATCGCTGGAACGGTGACAGGTACGAGGAGTTGGTGGGTCTCAGCTCATTCAAGCAACGGATTAAATATGTTGAAAAAGTTATTGGGGTTCTGGGATGAATTCTTTATTACAACTCCTGAGGAGCCACAAGAAATCTCTCTTAATCTCTGTTGTAACGTATTTAATTGCTTTTCTGGTATCACGCCAACACTTAATAGCTGTTTCAATTTCATTTGTAACTACATGGCTTGCTTACTTTGCTAGTAAACATCTTGAGGATAAAAGAAGCTGGCAGTTGTTAGAAGTAGTTCCAGAAATTGTTGACCACATCATTTCTGGAGTTCAATCAGGATTGTCTCTTAGTCAGGCACTGATTAGTTTAGAAACTCGTGGCCCTAAAGTTTCTCAGAGTATTTTTGGACGTTTTCGGGAAAACACATTTTCCGGAGTTGGCTTTGAAGAGTCGATAGAGCGGTTACAAAATGAGTTTGCATTGTCGGCATCAGATCAACTTTTCGAATCTTTGGTCTTTGCAAAAAACCTTGGGGGGTCTGAACTTTTGGCTCTCCTGCGCCAACTCGGTGACTTCACTCGACAGGATTTATCGCTGCGACGTGAAATTGCTGCAAAACAGGGATGGATCAGGAACTCTGCACATCTCTCGGCTGGAGCACCATGGTTATTGTTACTACTTCTATCAGCCCAACCAACAACTGCTTCAGCATTCGCAACATCATCTGGAGCCGTCGTATTGGGAATAGGCGTTGCCCTCACTATCTGTGCCTATTTGTGGATGGGTCGTTTGAGCCGCTTACCGCAACCGGCGAGAATTTTTGGTGCCCATAATGGGAGCTGAAATAACCGTTCCAATTGCAATTTCCTTTATCGCGCTCGTGCTTGCGGATTCAGAAAGCACATTGATGGGCTATCTCTCTCAGAAGAGTATGCGCCTTGAGGATAATTCGAAAATCAGATTACGTTTGAAGCAGATAGGGAAGGAAAGCGACGAAGATTATGAGAATTTCAGACTAGCTCAATTTTCACTCATATCGATAGTCGTAGGAGCAGCATCAGCGGCCTTAATTTTTCAAATCATCACATTTACGACTTTCCTTATATTGATTCTGATGGGATCTGGTTCAGTCGCGTTAGGGCTTGAGCGCAATCTCAGCAATCGCTGCAAGAGAAGAGCTCAAAGGATAGAGAGTGAATTTCCTTCATTAATTGAGATGTTAACTCTCGCTGCGGGTGCAGGCGAATCTCCTATCTCCTCAATGAAGCGATTATCAATGCGTGCGCACGGACATCTCGCAGATGAAATCTCAGAGGTTGTAAAAAATGTGGAGGAGGGAATCCCTTTCTCAACTGCGTTGGATTCGATGAGCCATCGATTAGGTTCAACAAGTATTAGAAGATTTGTTGACTCGATGATCATCTCGCTCGCAAGGGGCACGCCTTTGGTCGAGACGCTATCTCATAGTGTCCAAGAAGCCCGAAACCACCAACGCATCAGATTGTTAAATGCTGCTGGAAAAGCTGAGATAAGCATGATGATTCCCGTCGTCTTCTTGATATTGCCGGTATCAATTCTCTTTGCTCTTTTCCCATCTCTGAGCGCTCTCAATTTCTATGGGGCGTAACAAGAGCGGAATCGGCGCAAGGAAAAGAACGAAAGTAAGAGCAATCCCAAATCAACTCAATGAATAGAAAGAAGAAGAAATGAAGATAGGTCAGGTTCTTAATGAGTATCGAGCTGTCATAGAAGAGATGTCGATTAACTTATCCATTCGACTCCAGAGTATTTATACGCGATTTACAAAATCTCGTGCCTACAAAGCGATTTCGGATCAGCGGGGAGATGTTCCAGGATGGGTGTTGGTTGTGTTGATGACCACTGGTTTGGTCACTGCGATTTGGACTATTGCCGCTCCACGACTCACGGCCATCCTTCGTAACTCCCTAGATTCTATGAATGGCATTCGGTGAAAGCAGTCCGGCTGGCACTTCAGATTACGCGAGACAATCGCGGGAGTGCTGAATCCACTCTTGTGCTTATCCCTTTACTCATTCTCTTCCTCATCGGAATGCAGATATCACTAGCTACTCATTCCAGAAATGTAGAGCGAATGAATGTTCAAAATGAAGCAAGTGTTCGAGCGATATCGGGAGATTTTCAGGAAGGCGACAATTTCATTCACATTGAATCAAGTGGTGACGGACAAAATTTAGATCTCCTGATTACCCACAGAGAGAAAGGTATTAAAGATCTTCTCCCTGGTTTCTTGAGTCAAGTGACCTCCGGCAGAAAAGTATCAGTAGATGGGATTGCCATTGTCGAAAATAATCGCTGAGGGCAAACCGATGAAGATGAATTTTGCACGAATGAAAAGCTTCGCTGAAGGCGTCGTGTCCCGAATTTGGGAGAAGCTTCGCTCTCAACATGGTGGCGCAATTGTGGAATTTGTTGCATTGGCACTTCCTCTCTTTATTCCGATATTTATTTACTTGAGTCACTATGCATCAATAGGTGATCAAGAATCAGTACTCAGGACTTTGGCCCGTGAGATCTCACGCGCGGTGGTTACAAGCGAAAATGATGCGATAGCAGAACGTGTAGCTGAGGAAGTTTTCTATAAAGGAGGATCCGCATTGGGATTAGTCGATGCAATTGCAAGCGGCGAATTGAGATTTACGATTCGGTGCAAAGAGAGGCCGTGCATCTCGCCCAACAATGAGATTGAAATATCCATATTTTCGAGTTCCATGAATAGAAATATCTCAGCGGTTGAATATGTCTCTCCTTGGGCGTAGGGCAAGAGCGTTACTGCTTGCCGAGAGAGGCTCAATCTCGCTTTTAACGATCGGGCTATTCACCCTGCTGCTTTCAACGGTGGTTGCTCTGAGCAATATCTCCGCTGTATATCTTGCAAAACGGACACTTATTCTCGCGACCGAGGCAGCGGTACAACGCGGTGCGCAGAATTTAGATAAAGGCACTTACTACTCTGGTGAATACAACCTTACGGATTTCTTACGAGGTGTCGTTGGCCACGGTGAGGAAGATCCAGGAATCCCCATTGATTGCAAGGCAGGCGCACGGGACGCAGAAGAGTTGATTTCTTATTGGCAGGGAAGAGGGCGCAATCTCACCAGGGCTGGGATTTCTCAGATGAAGTTAACTAATTTTCAATGCGATGGCTTTCAGATTTATCTCGAGAGCGAGGCATTAGTGAATATTCCATTTCCTCTCCCTTTTTTTGGTATTGACGAAGTACAAATCAGGGGGTCGGCTGGCGGCGTAGGAGAACGAAGTGAAACCAATAACTATTATGGAATTGATCTCGGTTAACATAATTGAGCGAGAGTTGTACGAAAAGTCGGCCTGAGATATCTCCCTGCCGTCACCGCTATCCTTACGCCCATGGCTCGCGAATATGGACTCGAAATTGCTGAGATCAGCGCGACCCTCAAATCTATTGAGCAAGTACTCGACCTTCCGAAGTTAGAGAAGGAAGCCGTTAAATTAGAAGAGGCAGCCGGAGTCCCAAATCTCTGGGATGACCCAGAAGCTGCTCAAGCCGTCACAAGCAAGTTGTCTCGCACCCAAGCTGTCATCTCAAAGCTGAAGGGTCTGCGCTCTCGGGTAGATGACCTACCAATTCTCTTCGAGCTAGCAGCTGAAGAAGGCGAAGGGTCAGCGCTTGCTGATGCTGAAAGCGAATTGGACTCAACGAAGAAAGCAATCAGTGAACTCGAAGTCACTACTTTGTTATCTGGTGAATACGACAACCGCGATGCTTTAATCACGATTCGTTCTGAAGCGGGTGGTGTTGAAGCTGCTGACTGGGCACAGATGTTGTTTCGCATGTATTTGCGATACTGCGAACGCCACGAGTTTAAGGTCGATGTTCTTGAAACTTCATATGCCGAAGAAGCAGGCATCAAGTCAGCGACCTTCCGCGTTAGCGCTCCATATGCTTATGGGACGCTCTCGGTAGAGCAGGGCACTCACCGATTGGTACGTATCTCTCCCTTTGATTCTCAATCACGCCGCCACACATCTTTTGCAGGCGTTGAAGTTGTCCCTGTTGTCGAACAGAGCGATCACATAGAATTGGATGAGAAAGAAATTCGCGTTGATGTGTATCGCTCATCCGGTCCTGGTGGTCAAGGTGTGAATACAACTGACTCTGCTGTGCGTTTGACTCACATTCCTACCGGCATTGTTGTTTCATGTCAGAACGAGCGCTCACAGATTCAAAATAAGGCAACAGCGATGGCTGTATTGCAATCAAAATTATTAGAACGTCGTCGCCAAGAAGAGCAAGCAAAGATCAATGCGCTTAAGGGTGATAACAGCGGATCATGGGGCAATCAGATGCGCTCTTATGTTCTTGCGCCGTATCAAATGGTGAAGGATCTTCGCAATAATCATGAGACTGGAAACACATCTGCAGTACTTGATGGTGAAATCGACGACTTTATTGAAGCTGGTATTCGCTGGCGCCGCTCAACTGTCTCGTAATTCACAAGAATTATTGAGCGTGAGCCACGCTCATTTCCGCTCATCTAGCCCTCTCTTACCCTAAACTCACACTCAGTTCATCTCGCCAATCCCCTATGGAGAGAGAAGTAAGGATTGCACCGCGGTCCGAGCACATAAGGAGCAGGCATTGATTCGCTTTGAGAACGTTACGAAGGTCTACCAAGGTCAGGAGCGCCCTGCTCTTGATGGCGTCAACCTCGAAATCACCAAGGGCGAATTCGTCTTCCTTGTTGGTAAGTCAGGTTCAGGTAAGTCCACCTTATTACGTTTGATCTTACGTGAAGAGCGCCCAACATCAGGCATCATCCATGTTGCTGGCAAAGACCTTGGCAAGTTGGCAAACCATAAAGTGCCAGAGCTTCGTCGCCAGGTCGGAACCGTCTTCCAGGATTTCCGACTACTTCCAAATAAGACGATTTCAGAGAACATCGCATTCTCGCTGCACGTCCTTGGATATTCGCAGAAGGAGATCAACCGCGAAGTTCCAGAGATGCTCGAGTTGGTTGGTCTTGAAGATAAGGGCGATCGTTTGCCCTCAGAGATTTCAGGTGGAGAACAGCAGCGAGTAGCAATTGCCCGCGCTTATGTGACAAAGCCGCCGATCATCATCGCCGACGAACCAACTGGAAACCTTGACCCAGAGCTTTCTGTCGGAATCATGAAGTTGCTCGATCGCATTAACCGCGAGGGCACAACAGTTTTAATGGCAACACACGATTCAGGAATCGTAGATCAGATGCGTAAGCGCGTTATCGAACTCGATGGCGGCCACGTTATTCGCGATCAGGTTCGTGGCGTTTATGGATACACAGGCTAAGGGCTAGGGGAGAAGACAATGCGCGCAGGATTTCTCTTTAAAGAAGTTCGTATCGGACTTCGTCGTAACCTCACAATGACCTTTGCAGTGGTCGTCACAGTTGCTATTTCACTCTCGCTTCTTGGAATTGGTTTGCTCTCCAATGCACAGGTCAATGCGATGAAGGATTATTGGTATGACAAGATTGAAGTATCAGTCTTTCTCTGTGGATCTCTCTCAGAGTCACCAACATGTGCAAACGGTGTGGTCACACCAGAACAGCGCACATCAATCAAAGCCGATCTAGAGGCGCTGCCAGTTGTGCAGAGCGTTTTCTACGAATCACAGACTGAGGCATTTGCTCGCTTTAAAGAGCGATTTAAGAACTCTGCTATCGCACAGAATGTGACTGCAGACCAGCTGCCAGAATCCTTCCGAGTAAAGCTCAAAGACCCAACACAATTTGATGTTGTTGTAAGCGCGTTCTCTGGTCGTCCAGGTGTAGATATTGTGCAAGACCAACGAACTATCTTGGAAAAGTTCTTCAAGTTACTCGATGTGCTCCGCAATGGTGCACTGCTTGTCGGTCTCTTCTCTGTCATCACCGCTGCGTTATTGATTTCAAACACCCTTCGTATTGCAGCATTTAACCGTCGTCGCGAGACCGGTGTGATGAAGCTCGTGGGCGCTAGTTCTTGGTCAATCCAACTTCCATTTTTGCTTGAAGGTGTCTTCTCAGCTGTACTTGGTTGGGGATTTGCTACCGGTCTGCTGAGCGGATTGAAGTATGTTGTGGATACCAAGGTGGCACCGCTTCTTACATTCACCAAGTTCTTTGCATGGGATCAGGTCTGGATTGCATCGGCAATCTTGCTCGGAGTCGGACTCTTCGTCTCAACTCTCGCCTCATTGATTACGCTTCGACGTTACCTCAAGGTGTAATCGACTGGGTCTAATCGACTGGGTCTAATCGACTGGGTGTAATCGACTGGGTGTAATCGACTGGGTGTAATCGACTGGGTGTAATCGACTGGGTGTAATCGACTGGGTGTAA
>JACCDH010599243.1_pt1 | contig 14498 bp, 14 predicted proteins | sample 7442481 | NCBI WGS metagenome assembly JACCDH01 (sample SAMN15323433, study PRJNA562643) | freshwater metagenome | isolation source: river surface water | place: USA:Blue River Watershed | collected 2017-08-15
AATCAATAATGCAAAGAACGAAAATGTTATGTCAAAAATTCTTTTCAATGTCGTGTCGTCATTTTAAAATTACCGCCAACTTACTTATCTGTGCCACTGATTTCATTGTTTATAGCACACTATTTTTTAAAAGTATGATGAATAAAGCTTCTTTTGAAATTAGATACCAATATGGATTTGTTAGGATGTGTTTTCATGATCGGAGTGTTTTAAAACACTAAATAACACGTTTAATAGGGCTATTGCAAACAGAATTTTCATAAAACAAAAAGCCACCTCGCTCTTACAACTAAGAAGGAGATGGCTTTGGGTAAACTACGTTTACGTATTATGCGTTGGCAAAGGTTAACAACCCTTGTAATATGGCTTTATCGGTGTTGTTAATTTTAGAGGCTGTTTCCTCCGGTACTGTTTTTTCGTGTGGTGCTTGGAAAAACAACAACAACGGCACAAATAAGTCTTTTATCTCTTCGCTTTCGGGTATGCGCGAGGCTACTTCTACAATGCTGGCTGCGTTTTCATCTACCAATTCTTGGTTGGCAATTAACTCTTCGTAAATGCGGTGTTCATCTTGGAACTCGTCTTCATCTACCAATAAAAATTCGTATAAAAAGTCTTCCAAATCAACCGGAGCATCCGAGTCTTGGGCCTCACTAATGTAGAGTAGCATGTTTAATAACTCCGTTCCACGTTCAATGGTTTTGTCTTCAATGTCTTGCCACTCAGCCGAGTCGAAATAATCTTCATCGGTATTGTTTGCACTTAAGTGGTGCGTCATCAATAAATCAAATGCATACTCTTCTAAAGCAGCATGCGATGGGTGTGCAGCAAAGGCGGCATCAAACTCGGCTACCTTGCTCATAAAATCTGCCTCTTTGTTAAAGAGGTCGGTAAGGGTATTGGCTAATGCCTCGTTTGGGGCATAAGCGTGTATTAAATCCGAAACGGCTTTTACAGCATTACTCATGTTAGTGTTTGTATAATTGGTTTTTATTAATGGTTGCTATTACTTTAGTGTGCAAGGTTTGGTTCATTACCGGACTGTTAGCGCTTTTAGAGCGGTTAGTGTTTGGTGTGAACTCCCAGGTTGCTTTTTCGTTGTATACACACAACTCGGCAGGAGCACCTTTTTCTATCGCAACTACAGGTTGTTTTAAAATACGTCTTGGGTTTTGCGTAAGCGCGCTTATAATGGCTTCTTTGCTTACGTTGTTGGGTTTGTGTTGAAGCAATAAACTTAATGCGGTTTGAAACATAATCATCCCTTTTGATGCATATTCAAACTCTACCATTTTATGTTCTACATCTTCCGGAGTATGATCGGTAACAATACAATCGATGGTGCCATCGGCTAAGCCATCCCACAATGCTTTTTGGTCGGCTTTGCTTCTTAGTGGTGGGTTGAGTTTAAAGTTACTATCAAAACCGGCTAAGGCTTCATCGGTGTATACGAGGTTGGCTACTGCTACATCGCAGGTTACGGCCAAGCCTTGTTTTTTAGCTTTTCTAATTAACTCTACCGTGCCTTTGCTGCTAATGTGCGAGAAGTGAATAGGAGCTTGTGCATACTTGGCCAATTCGATATCGCGCACCACCATAATTTCTTCGGCCATGTTTGGAATGCCTTTTAAGCCAAGGTTCACACTCACTAAACCTTCGTGCATGCGTCCACCGGCACTTAGGTTAGTATCTTCAGCATGGGTAATTACCAGTCCACCAAAAATTTTGCTGTACATCAGCGAGCGCATCATTACTCCGGCATGCATGGTTCCTTTGTTGCCATCGGTAAAAGCAACGGCTCCGGCTTGGTGCATATCAAACAACTCATTCATTTCGGTACCATCGGTGTTTTTAGTAAGTGCACCGTAAGGTAATATGTGAACGGGTAGGGAAGTGGCGCGTTGTTTTACAAACTCCATATCCGATTTGGTTTGCATAACCGGACTGGTATTAGGCAATGCAGTAATGGTGGTGAAACCACCCGCAGCTGCAGCTTGTGCGGCACTTTGTAAGTCTTCTTTGTATTCGAAACCAGGTTCGCGCAAGGCTGCGCGCATATCAACCAATCCCGGACTTATCGTAGCTCCACCGGCATCAATCGTTTTAGCAGGTTTAGCGGTAGAAGTTTTTTTAGAGGAAAGTTGAATGGATTCGATGATACCGTTGGTAATAAAGACATCAACCTTTTTCCCGTGGAAAGTTGATTGTGGGTCGCACACCACTGCGTTTGTAATGAGAAGCTTCATTAAAACGCAAATATAATTGGTTTTTTGGTTTATGGGTAATGTAAAATGAAGCCGTTTAAAGTTGGGCAGTTGGGTGTGCGTTTAGCTATTGTATAATCCCGATAGGAGGTATTCTAAAAAATAAAAAATCCCGATACGAATATCAGGATTTATTGGTGCTGCGAAAGAGACCAACCTTCGGTTGGCAAGCTCGCTAACTAATGGTTAGCTCAACCGAAGGTTGGCAAGCTCGCTAGCCTGTGGCTAGCTCGAATTCACCAGCCGTAGGCTAGTTTACCATCCGTGGATGGTTTATCATCCGAAGGATGACTCTTACACCATTAAAGGCAGAGGGATTTTAAAAAATCTTTCCCTACACCACTTTTGAAATACTTTTCCCTGATTCGTGCTTCAATTCTATTGGTATGTTTTTCTTGGTAAATAAGTTGAAATGGAGCGTAATGTTTGGTGCTTTTATTTTGCTTGTTGTTGTGCTCCGCAATTCTTCTTTCAAGATTGTTTGTCTGTCCAACATAAATGTAGTTATGCGTCATACTTTTTAAAGCATACACCGTAATTGTTTCCATAGTTAGTTAAATAAAAAATCCCGATACGAATATCAGGATTTATTGGTGCTGCGAAAGAGACTCGAACTCTTACACCACTAAAGGCACCACCCCCTCAAGATGGCGTGTCTACCAATTCCACCACCGCAGCAGTTGGTTATAGGCGCAAAGATATTAAAACTGCACAACCACGCAAGCGGGTTATACCTAAAACAAAAGGCACGCTGATTATCAGCGTGCCTTTCAAAAAAATATGCGTTAAGGATTACCAAATTTTTGCACGTGTGCTATCCGGTCTCCACATGCTATCGCCTGCTTTTACTTTAAACGCTTCATAAAACTGAGGCATATTGCTTAAGGTTCCAATCACACGGAATTTAGCCGGTGAGTGTGGATCGGTAACCACTTGCTGACGTAAAAATTCGTTACGTGCATGTCCTCTCCAAACTTGACCAAAGCCAATGAAGAAGCGTTGTTCCGGAGTGTAGCCATCAATCATGGTACGTTGTTTCCCTTTTAATGAACGCTGATACGCATCGTATGCAACGGTTAAACCGGCAAGGTCGGCAATGTTTTCTCCTAAGGTTAATTCACCGTTCACATACACACTATCCAATACTTCAAAATGATTGAATTGATTTACTAAAACTTGGGTACGTGCATCAAACAATTTGCGGTCGTCTGCAGTCCACCAATCATTCATGTTACCTTGTGCATCATACTTGCTTCCTTGGTCATCAAAACCATGGCTAAACTCGTGACCAATTACTGCTCCAATAGCACCATAGTTCACGGCATCATCTGCTTTAGGGTCGAAGAACGGAGGTTGCATAATAGCTGCAGGGAATACAATTTCGTTGTTCACCGGATTGTAGTATGCATTTACGGTTTGTGGCAACATTTCCCATTCGGTTTTATCAACCGGTTTACCCAATTTGTTTAGGTTGAAATGAAACCAGAATTTATTGCTATTAAAAAAGTTTTGTACATAGCTTGATGAGGTTACTTCTAATTGTGATAGATCGGTCCATTTATCAGGGTAGCCTAATTTACGGGTAAATGAGTTTAATTTCTCCAAAGCCTTTTGTTTGGTAGCAGCGCTCATCCAATCTAAGTTGTTTATGCGTTCGCGGAAACTTTCACGAAGGTTATCTACCATTACATTTACGCGTTGTTTACTTTCCGGTGTAAATGCAACTTTCACATATTCTTGTGCTACTAACTCGCCAATTAATCCGTTGGCACTGTTAATAGAGCGCTTCCATCTTGGTTTTTGTTCTTTGGCACCGGTTAAGGTTTTGCCATAAAAATCAAATGATGCGTTGGCAACATCGGCATGTAAGTATGATGAAGTGCCATTTAAAATTTTCCATTTTAAGTAGGTTTTCCAAACCATTAAATCACTATTCATCATGTTATCGGCAGCTACCATAAAATCAGGTTGCATAACAATAACACGGTTTAAAAACTTCATCGGAATGCCAATATTTTTGAAGTAAACATCCCACTGAATGTTTGGGAATTTAGCACGGAGTTCATCCAGCGGCATCGGGTTGTATTGTTTCTCCATGTTTCTGCGTTCGGTTCTCGACATGCAGCTTTCTGCCAATTTCGTTTCAAAATCGATAACGTCATTTGCGTAATGATCAGCTCCGTTTTGTTCATACAAACCAAAAAGGGTGTTGATGTATTTTGAATAAGCCGAACGGATGGATACCGAACGCGCATCGGTTTTTAAGTAGTAATCTTTGTCCGGTAAACCAAGTCCGCTTTGCGATAAGTATGCAGCATATTGGTTACTATTTTTTACATCTTGGCTTACTTCAAACGAGAACAAGGCATTGATGCCTAACTCATGTAATTTAGCAATGGTAGTTATAAGTTGGTCGGGCGTTTGAATCTCATCCACCATACGCATCACTCGGGTAAGTTCGCTAAACTTTTGTTGTTCCAATTTAGCGGTATCCATAGCCGTTTTATAAAACACCCCAATTTTGTATTCGTTGCTGCCGATTGGAGCTTTGGTGTTTCTGGCCGCTTTTTCTAAAATGGTTTTTAGCAATTCGTTGTTACGTTCTGCTACGATGTTAAACGCACTCCAACGACTTTCTGCGGCCGGAATCGGATTGTTTTTTATCCAGTTCCCATTAGCAAATTGGAAAAAATCAGTTTGTGGTGCTATCGATTTGTCGATAGAGGCTGTGTCTACACCTTTGGGTAGAGAAGCCTGAATAAAGGCAGATGCAAAAGCAACTGACAAGGTACTTCCTATAATTGTTTTGAGTTTCATTCCAAAAAATTTTGGTGCCAATATAGAAGATAAAGTACCGATAAAAAAGCAATCGCTTACCGTTAGTAAACGAAAAAAGGCCGTTAGGCCTTTTTTACAAAACAAGTTTTTAATACCATTTGTGTCTTCTCCACTTTCCCTTCAATCTCTTCATCGTTATCAGTTAAGCGGATGTTTTTTACTACTGTTCCTCTTTTTAACGTGCTTGAAGAGCCCTTTACTTTTAAATCTTTGATGAGGTGAACCGTATCACCCTCGTTTAATAAGTTTCCGTTGCAATCTTTAACTTCCATGTTGTGAGTGTTTCAGCAAATGTAAGAAGTAGGCACGTGAATAGCGGATGATTTTAATTATAAAAAAGAAGCGTCAGGGCAGGACTGACGCTTTGGGGTTGGGTTAATAAGGATAATGAATTTTATTATAATACGATTAAAACGTATACTTGTACTATTGGCATCGAAATAATTTTTATTCATGCACAGCATGACCATCAAACCCTCACACATAAAGCGCTTTAAATTAGGAGATAACGAATTGGTTTCGTTGGCGTATAATGAATTTGCAGTGAAGGTGGCATTCATGGCTTTTCGTTATTTAAAAGACCAAGATGAGTGCAAAGACTTGGTGATGGATTTGTTTGAGAAGGTGTTGAAAATGTCGTTAGAAGAACGTGTGCAGCGAATACCGGAAGGTGAGGAACAATTTAAGAACTGGCTTTTCTTGGTAGCTAAAAACATGTGTTTAGACGTGTTGAAACACAAAGTGGTGGTTCAAAACTACGTTGATGCCAATCAAATAGAACACGAGAGTAAATCGGAAAGTGAACGTAAGTGGGACAAGCAAACGTTTGACTATGTGTTGAATCAACTGAATGATAGTGAACAACGGGTAGCCCGTATGCATTTCGAGGGATTCTCTAATGATGAGATTTCCAAGGAATTAAAGGTAAGCTACAATACCGTGCGAAATCAGCTATCTACAGCAAAAAAGAAAATTAGAAAGTACATTTCGGTGTACATAATCGTATACTTAATATTAAGCCAAATCTAACCTAATGCCCAAATACCAATACAGCGATGTCATTCGCATAGCCAAATATGGATCAGACGAGGAGTGGACACTTTGTGTAAAGTATATTCAACATACCGAAGCAGATTCGGATGAGATGAAAGGGTTGCTCGAATTTTTGGAGCGTTACCAATATCGCAGACAAGAACTTTTGCATTTTATAGCTGATATTGAAGAGCGTAAACCGGAGATTAAAGCTACCAAATTGCGCCATGTTCCGGCATGGGTGCCTTTGGCTGCTGCCTCATGCATACTTATAGCCATGGTGTTGGTAAATAGGTTTTACCACGCAAACGATATACACGCTACAGAACAAGCTTTGCCGATTTATATGGATGCTGATAACAACTTGTTGTTTAATAAAGCCATGTCTCAATACAAAAAAGAAGATTTTCAAGCTGCAGCTGCTTCATTTGCACAATTAACAGGAGATACAGCATTATACTTTCAAGGGGTAAGTTTAGAATTAGCCGGGAAGTATGAAGAAAGTAACCGGGTGTTACAACAATTGCCTCCAACATCAACCTATTTTAATAATGCACTTTTGCATAGAGCGGCTAACTTAATTGAATTGAAACAAGAGAAGGATGCTCAATTCTTGTTGATGGATTTCGCACCTCAAAACAGTGCACAAGCTGATTTGGTAACCCAATTAAAGCTTCGCATTAATTAAGGCAATTACAAATCCTACAAACACCAACAACGCTACCATTAATTGAATAGCATCTCGTTGAGAGTTTTCATGCACAAACGATAATCGTGCTCCCGTATAAATAAATGCTTGCCATTGTTTAGGACTTGGATGTTCCTTTTTAATTTTTTGTTTTGCTAAATACAAGGCTTCATCAGCAGATAAACCATTACCCAAGTACTCGTAAAAATAAGTAAGTGTTTTAGTGGTTATACTTTCTTCTATCGTAAACAAAGAAGTAATTGTTCCTCCTCCTCCCGATGAAAGCAGGGCTCTGGTAAAACCATCAATTACACCATTATTTTGCATGTGTCCGTTGCTACTTTTACAAGCAGCGAAAACTGCCAACAAGGTGTTTCCGGATAATTGCTCTAAATCAATATCAAAAAATAAACTGTCCTCGTTGGTTAATGCGGTATAAATACGCGGACGTTCCAGATTTTTGAATGTACCATTAGCATGAGCCGATACATGCAGAATAGGCGCTTCTAAAAGTTGTAATGCTAACTCTCGTTTACTATCGTAGTTTACTTGTTCGGTACTAAAATATGTTTTGATGCGCTGTTGCAATACCGATGCCTCGGATAAATCAGCATAAGGTGTTTGGCTATAATCCGGACTCCAAAAGTTAATACTCGATACGTTTACTTTATTTTTCTGGTTGCTTGCAAAATGTGTAAACGACTGCTCATAACTTATGTTATATCGATCGAAAACGTAATGAAAAGACGCAAAGTCTTTTCCTCCTTCAGGCATCATCAAACCTTCAAATGCCAAAGGGGTACTAAAATTAGCCGGAGGAATAATAATTAGTTTGTTGATGTGTTTTTCTAATTTGGCTAACACGGGTTCAAGCATCATTACGTACCCTTGCTTTGCGTAATAGGCGTAGCTGTCTTCATCGTTTTTCAAGGTTGCTTCTAATAAATTATCCGGTAAGCGCTCCAGTTGATTTGATGCGTAACGCATGGAAATAAATTGTTGTTGATGAGCTGTAATCAATTGAACCAAGAATATAACCGAATCGGAGTTGGTTTCTTGGTAACTGAAATAAGCTACAAAAGCCTCGTTCTGTTTCAGTAAGCTTGAAATATATTTAGGGTGAGTGATGAGTTTGTCTGCTTGTCTGATTTCTTCTGAAGTAGCTTTTAAAGAGCCGTTTTCAATATCAATTAATTGCGGCAATGATTCGTATAATGGAATGGTTTTACCTATTTGTTGAATAGGACGATGATGCAAATACTCGGCATACTTGAGCGTGAAGTTGAGGTAATTGTTATTTTTAGTTTTGAGGAATAGTTGGTAGTATAAGTTGGCTATGCGTTGTTCAATAGGTTTTGAAGTTTTATCATCAAACCTCCTGTAAAAATAAAACCCTTCGTAGTGCAACCGATGATTGAGTAACCACATGTTACGCTTAGCACAAACGATAGCACGATTCAAATAATCGGTGTTTTGTGTTTGTTTAAACTTGGCTTCGTAAGCCAGTTCCATTTGGTTAAATAAAGCCGATGATATACTAATGAGAATGCCGTGTGAGAAATCGTTTACTTCCGTTAATAACTGTTCTGCTTGTTCGCAGTATGTAATGGCCGAGTCAGGGTTTTCATCTAACCAAGCGTGTGCACTGATGATGTAGTTATGAATAAGCTGTGGATGTTTGGGAAAACGTTTTCCGATAATCTCGCTCGACTCGCGTATAGACTTTAGTGTTTCTTTGGGTGAATGAATTTTTCTACCCGACTCTTCATACCAAATCAACCCGGTGAGTTGAATAATTTTTGCGCGATAAAAAATCCAATCACTACCGAATGAGGTGGCTAGTTGAACGGCCTTTTTAGCGAACGCTGTTCGTTGTGCATACAAGGCAACATCTATGCGTTCAAACCCGCGTAAGGTATTGGCCAGTTGTGCGTAAGCAAAAGCCAACATAGGAGGCGAGTTGCTGCTCTCGGCAAATACAATGGCAAGTTTAGCATGATACAGAGAGGCCGAGTTGAGTTGATGAAATTGATTGTAGCGTGCCATAAACCAATGGTATTGGCTTTGGGCTAATGGCGATTGAGTAAACTGTTTGCTACTTGCTATAGAATCGCTGTACGCTTTCCCAATTTCTAATTCGTTTAAGAAATAACAAAGGTTAATGTGATGGCCATAATAAGCCTCAGGATTGTATTTGTCCTTGTTTTGGAGGAGTAACCATTTGGCATTAGCCCACTTCCCCGCATTGATGAGTTTATCCAATTCATCAGCACGTGCGGTTGATAGACATAGAAATAAAAGGAGCCAAATTCTACTCTTCATGGGAGCTAAGCATTTTAGCAAGTATACAGCGTTTACGCGAAAAATGAGGAATGCTTCAACATCTTCTTGTTTTCTATTATTTTGCGCCCCATATTAGTGTACTCATGACAGAACAAATTTCAATTAATGCTGACAAAGCTCCGGAACCGGTTGGTTTATATCCTCATGCAAAACGTGTAGGTAATTTATTGTTTTTATCGGGTGTTGGTCCGCGCGAAAAAGGAACAAAAAAAATACCCGGTGTGGAGTTAAACGAGCAGGGCGAAATCGTATCGTATGATATTGCTGCGCAATGCCACAGTGTGTTTAATAACATCAAAAATATTTTAGAAGCTAGCGGAAGCAGTTGGAATAACATTGTTGATGTAACCGTTTTTTTAACCAACATGAAAGATGATTTTCCAATCTACAATAAATTGTGGGCTGAATATTTTGCAGAGAACCCTCCATGCCGAACCACATTAGAAATTAATTGCCTACCTACTCCTATTGCTATTGAATTGAAAGTTATTGCCACTATCGATTAATCGTACCATATGAAAATTTATACCATTGATACCGGATTATTTAAACTTGACGGAGGAGCTATGTTTGGTGTGGTTCCTAAAACCATTTGGAATAAACTAAATCCGGCCGACAACAATAACATGATTAGCTTGGCTATGCGCTGCTTGCTAATTGAAGACGGTAATCAACTTATTTTGATTGACAATGGTATAGGCAACAAACAGGATGAGAAGTTTTTTTCTCATTACTATTTACATGGTGATGATACATTAGAAAAATCGTTGAACAAACATGGTTTCACTTCTGATGATGTAACAGATATGGTACTTACACATTTGCATTTTGATCATTGTGGTGGAAGTATAAATTGGAAAGCAGATAAAAGCGGATTTGAAACTGCATTTAAACATGCAAACTATTGGGCAGGAGAGGAGCAATGGCACGAAGCCAATAAGCCCAATGCGAGAGAAAAAGCTTCTTTCTTAAAAGAAAATATTCTTCCCATTCAAGAAAGTGGGCAGTTGAATTTGATTAACGAAGCCACCGTTATTAATCCAAATTTATCGTTTAAGTTTTCATACGGTCACACCAACGGTATGGTGCATCCCATTATCAAGTATAAAGGGTATACCATTATGTACATGGCCGATTTAGTACCAACGCAAGCGCACTTGCCTATACCATACGTAATGGGTTATGATATGCGTCCGCTAAATGCAATGACAGAAAAAGAGCAAGTATTAAAAGAGGCGGCAGATAACAGTTACATTTTGTTTTTTGAACACGACCCTACGTTGGCCGCATGCACGGTTATGCATACCGAAAAAGGAGTGCGTAAACAATCGGATGTAATTATTCACGAATTATAATACACTAAAGTATTCGGTGTAGCGTTAGCTAAGTAAACCACACCGGATATGTTTAATCCATTCACGGTAAATAACAATTTGGATGAAATTGTTTTTGCCAATCGAAACAAAACTTACGGTGCATACCAAATTCGTAAGCAATACAACAACAGTGTTGCTAAAGCGTTAGCGGTTGTACTCGGTGCTCTTCTCCTCATTTTTTTCTTGTCGGTGTTTTATACACCACCCAAACCTGCGGTAATTAAAGCTGCTTTTGATAAAGTAGTGGAGTTTACCGAAACTTACATTGAAGTGGAATTGCCTCCTGAACAACCTGCAGCCAGCGCAGGATCCGCTTCATCATCAACCTCCGGCAACATGGTTATTACGGCCGATAAAAAAGTAGTACAACAAATTACTACTACTGCAGCAACTGCAACCGGATTAGCAAACCACATGGGAGGAACAGCAGGTGCAAACACGAACCTATTAGGTGGCACGGGTTTATTGCCGGGTAAAATTAATTGGAGTGGTCCTGCCAAAGGTAAATCGGTGGTAGAAACTGCTGAAGTAATGCCCGTGTTTGATGATGGTAATGGAGGACTTGCGGAGTATTTACAACAACAAATTACCTACCCGAAAGTTGCCATTGAAAACAACGTGAGTGGAATTGTGATGGTGGTTTTTGAAGTGAATGAGAATGGTGTGGTGGAAAATGTAATGGTAGAAAATGGAATTGGGTTTGGTTGCGATGAAGAAGCTTACAGAGTAGTGAGTAACATGCCCAAATGGAAACCCGGTTTGCAAAATGGACAACCTGTTACCGTGCGATTACGATTGCCAATTAGTTTCAGTTACCGATAAGGTATAAAAGAAAAAAGTCGCATCTAATGGTGCGACTTTTTTTATTAAAATAAGGTTCCTTTAAATCCGGGGTATTTGCCGAAATGCTTGTACGCTTTCTCGGTTACTTCTCTTCCTCGCGGAGTACGTATCATAAAGCCTTCTTGAATCAAATAAGGTTCATATACCTCTTCGATAGTACCACCTTCTTCACCAATAGCCGTAGCAATAGTGTTGATTCCCACAGGCCCACCTTTAAATTTCTCAATGATGGTACGCAAGATTTTATTATCCATTTCATCTAAACCTTCCGAATCCACATTCAAGGCATTTAATGCAAACTGAGCAATGTCGAGGGTAATGATACCATCACCTTTTATTTGTGCGAAGTCGCGTGTTCTGCGCAACAATGCATTTCCAATACGTGGTGTTCCTCTACTTCTGCGGGCAATTTCATCTGCCGCATCCGAGTCAATGGGTGTATTGATAATCTCAGCAGAGCGCGTGATAATCTTCTTCATCAACACACGATCGTAATATTCTAAACGTGCATTAATACCGAAGCGCGCACGAAGAGGAGAGGTTAATAACCCCGAACGTGTAGTAGCACCGATTAACGTAAACGGATTAATTTCTAATTGAATGCTTCTGGCATTAGGTCCGGAATCAATCATAATATCAATGCGGTAGTCTTCCATGGCCGAGTATAAAAACTCTTCTACTACCGGACTCAATCGATGAATCTCATCAATAAACAGTACATCCCCTTTTTCTAAGTTGGTCAACAATCCGGCTAAGTCGCCCGGTTTCTCAAGTACCGGACCCGAAGTGGTTTTGATATTGCTACCCAACTCTTGAGCAATGATGTAAGATAACGTAGTTTTACCCAAGCCCGGAGGTCCATGAAGCAACACGTGGTCCAACGCTTCATCGCGTTGCACTGCAGCTTGAACAAACACTTTTAAGTTTTCCAGAATTTTCTCCTGTCCCGTAAAATCGTCAAACGTTTTAGGGCGAAGCACACGTTCAAACTCGCGCTCAGGGGCGCTAAAGTTTTCGTCTTCCGGATTTAAATTTGGGTTACGCACGTTGCGAATATAGCGGATTTAGTCTTTACTGAATAACCATTTTACGATGAGTTTGTAGCTCGGTTTCTTACCGTACATTAATATACCAATACGATAAACACGCGCAGCAAACCAAGTAGTAAGAATAAAACCAACCACTAAACTTACCATCGATACAATTACTTGCCAAAGCGGTACATCAAATGGCAAACGAACCATCATGGCAATAGGAGAGGAGAACGGTATTACAGATAACCAAAATGCCAACGGTCCGTTGGGATTACTGCCAACTGCACTTTGTGCCAATACCAACGAGAATACCAATGGCATGGTAATCGGTAGCATAAATTGTTGTGTATCGGTTTCACTATCTACTGCCGAGCCTATGGCTGCAAATAAGGCACCATAAAACAAGTAGCCGCCAATAAAGTAAAACACAAACATGCCGATAAGATAAGCGAAGTTGAAGTTGGATAATGCCGATAATAGTTCACCCATACCGCCCGAGTTAGCGGCAGCAGCTGTACCTTGCTGCATGAGTTCTTGTGTGTTTCCACCACCAAAATTAGCCATGATAAAACCGGAGGCCGATCCGCCTGTGATAGAAACCAATAAAACCCAAATACAAAATTGAGTGAGCCCTACTAACGCAATACCTGTTATTTTTCCCATCATCAATTCAAACGGTTTTACCGATGAAATAATCACCTCTACAATGCGATTTGTTTTCTCTTCAATAACACCACGCATAATTTGCACACCGTACAAAAAGATGAATAAGTAAATCATGATAGCACTAATGTATCCTATGATGGTGCTTGCGCCAACACTACTTTGTTCTTGACCTTTATCCGTAACTTTTATAGTGCTTACTTTAATGTTTGCGTGGTTAATTTTATCTAATGTTTGTTGTTGTATGCCATTGTTTTTAAGCATGGTGTTGCGCAACTCATCCTCCAATTGGTTTTCAATGTACATCACCGTACTTAAATCAGCTTGCTCTTTGCTGTAATACGTAACTTTTTTTAGGCTATCTAAATCAGTGTTCGGAATCACCAATAAGGCATCGTATTCCTCTGTATCTAAAAAGGTTTCTTCCTCGCCTGCATTCACCGCACCAAAAGTAAATTGTATTTTCTCTGAACTCTTGAGTTTATTGATGTAATGTGCACCGGCATCACTCACATATACCTCTTTTTTATCGGCACCTATATCGCGGTTAATGGCAAAATAAAAGATGATGCCATAAAATAAACTAACCAACAAAGGAGCTAAAATCGTCATCACGATAAACGATTTTTTTCTTACACGAGTAATGTATTCTCTTCGGGTTACCAGTAGTATTTTTCTGAACATGGGAGTTGATTTTGGCGGTAAGCTAGCCAAATGTTATCCCTTTTCAAAATGCAGTACACAAAAGGTTATAGGTTGGGTTTAATGGAAATAAAAAAGTCTCGAAGTATTCCTCCGAGACTTTATTTAACTGAAGTGGTTCAGTCTTATTTCTTTTCTTCTTTTTTAGGTGCGTTTAACGCTTGGCTAGCCTCCATGCTGATAGAAGATTTGTCAACGCGTAAGCGAGTTCCTTCGCTGTTTAAGATGAATGTAGTTTCGTCCATTTTCTCAATCTTGCCATGCACACCTCCGATAGTTACTACCTTGTCTCCCTCACCTAAAGCTTCTCTGAATTTTTTTTGTTGCTTCGATTTTTTCATTTGAGGATAAATCATGAAGAAGTAAAACACTACCATGATTAAAATAAGTGGTAAAAAGCTACCAATTCCTCCGCCACCTTGTTGTGGGCCCATCATCAATAAAACGTTTGTCATACTATTAGTTATTTGTTTTTAGTTCTTAGTTCTTAGTTCTCAGTTCTTAGCCGCAGGTGCAGACCAACGCGTCTGCATTAACGATTAACATTAACAGTTATTTCCCCTCCACCACTTCACCATTAATGGTTAACACGGTTTCTCTTGGTTCGGTGTTGCAGGTTACGGTTACGGTTTTATCAAACGAACCTTGTTTTCCTTTGCTATCAAACTTTACCTTCAAAAAGCCTTCTTCGCCCGGTTTAATAATACCTTTAGGG
>JACCDH010283757.1_pt1 | contig 14497 bp, 12 predicted proteins | sample 7442481 | NCBI WGS metagenome assembly JACCDH01 (sample SAMN15323433, study PRJNA562643) | freshwater metagenome | isolation source: river surface water | place: USA:Blue River Watershed | collected 2017-08-15
GTAGGTTTATTAAATGCGTTACATCAATTTAAAGGAGAACATGTTAGTATTGCCCAAATTGCAGAGGAGGCTTGTCATATTGAAATTGATGTTTTAAAAAAACCCATAGGAAAACAAGATCAATATGCTGCTGCATTTGGCGGAGTAAATTTATTCAACTTTCAAAAAAATGGAAATGTTTCAATGGAGCCTCTTATAAATAGAAATGTCCTAGAATTATTCGAAAATTCTTTGTTGTTTTATACAAATATTCAACGATCTGCTGATTTGATATTAAGTGATCAAAAAGCAGAATTGACAAAAAATGAAGAAAAATTAATTAACATAAAAGAAATGGGAATGAATTTCCATGAAACTTTATCAAAAAATTATTTTGATATTAATAAATTAGCACAACTTTTACATTTAAATTGGGTTTCAAAAAAATCATTATCATCAAAAATTTCAAATAACGAAATTGACAATTATTATAATATAGCATTAGAAAATGGTGCGTTAGGTGGTAAAATTCTTGGAGCTGGTGGAGGTGGTTTTCTATTTTTTATAGCTCCTAAATCGAAGCATGATTTAATAATTAATGCTTTAAAATCACTAAAACATGTTACATTTAATTTTGAACCAATAGGTACTAGAACATTATTAAATTTCTAATATTTATGAATTTAACACTAAAAAAAGTAGAATTACAAGAATATGTTTTAAAACAAATTGACACCTTTTATCCAGACAAGTATTCTAATAAAAATTTATTAAATATTCAATTAATTGATAAAGCACTAGAACGACTAGATTATTGTTTTAACAAAATTACATTTTCATATTACAATGATGGTGAAAAAACAAAGTTTAATCATTTGTTTTCTGATCAATATTTAATGTTTATTTGGTTTTTATCAAATACTGTATTTAATGAATATGGAATAAATAATCTTACTAATAAATTATATTATTTAAACAAAACCTTACACGGTTTTGATTGCATGGCAGATACTAATTTACCGGATATATTTCTAGTTCAACATGGTGTAGGCACAATGTTAGGGAAAGCTAAGTATAGCAACTATCTTGTAGTATACCAAGGTTGTACAGTTGGTTCTAATAAAGGTAAATATCCAATTTTAGAACAAGGAGTAACCTTGGCTGCGAATAGTTCTATTATCGGAAGTTGTATAGTTGGAATGGGAACAACAGTTTCTACAAGAACTTTACTATTTGAAAAAAACACTCAAAATAATTCTATAATTTTTCCAAATTCAACAAGAATATCTAAAACTCCTTTTTCGCAAAGCTTTTTTAATGAAAATGTTTTGCTTAGTTAGTTGTTAGAAATATTATATTTCGTTTTTTATCACATTTAATTATTCACAAAAATTTCAATAAGGATAAATTATCACATTTGAATCTAAAAAAGCTACTAGGAAACACCTCTTTAAGTGCTAATATTATTGCAAATTTTAGTGGTACTGCTATAAATGCAGTTATTAGTTTAATATGCATACCAATATATTTAAAATATATTGGTGCAGAGGGGTATGGGCTTATTGGTATCTTCTCGTCATTTCAAATAATTCTTTCATTATTAGATAGTGGGTTAAGCACAACTGTAAACAAAGAGCTATCAAGGTTAAGTGTATTACCATCTAGTGAACAAAAAATGCACAATGTTGTAAAAACACTTGGAAATATATATTGGATAGTAGCAATTTTTGCTGGAATTATAGCAATTTTCATTTCGCCATTTCTAGCTAAATATTGGGTTCATTCTAGAGATTTAAGTATTCAAACAATTACTTATGCTTTTATAATATTAAGCATTTCGACAGTCTTCCAATTTCCTAGTGGTTTTTATAGCGGAGGTTTACTTGGTTTACAAAAACAAGTACTATTGAATTTTATACGTATAATATATTCATTACTCAAAAATATTGGATCAATTTTTGTTTTATTATTTATTTCAAAATCAATACTTATTTTTTTCATTTGGCAACTAATAGTATCATTTTTACAAGCCTTCACTATGAGAAGACTTTTGTGGGAAAGCCTACCTGGTATTAATGTAAAAGCAAAATTTGATAAGCAAGAAATAATAAATCTTGGGAGGTTTGCATCAGGAATTTTAGCTACAAGTATAGTTGGAGTATTAATTACTCAAATGGATAAAATAATTTTAAGCAAAATATTAACTTTAGATCAATTTGGGTACTACACAATTGCATGTACAATGGGCTTAATGATTTATCAAATTGTTAATCCATTATCTTTTTCATATTTTCCTAAGTTTTCTAGTCTCATCAGTTTAAATGATGAAAATAATTTGATAAAATTGTATCATCAAGCTAGTCAGTTTATTAGTCTACTCGTTTTACCTGCTGCATTTATTTTATTTTTTTTTAGCAATCAACTGATTTATATATGGACTAAAAATCAAGTTATAACACAAAATACCTGGCTCATAACATCTTTATATTCTATCGGAACTGGGATTAATGGATTATTGACGATTCCATATGTACTTGTTTTATCTTATGGTTGGGCTAGGTTTACACTTTATCAGAATTTAATGTTATTAATTTTGATGGCTCCATTGACATATATATTAGCTTTGAAATATGGTGCTTCTGGAGGAGCCTTATCTTGGACGATAATAAATATTTTTTACTTTCTAATCTCTCCAAATTTTATACATAAAAAATTGCTAAAAAAAGAAAAATTTAAATGGTATTGGCATGACAACATTAAACCTTTTTTAGTTAGTATGATAGTAGCCGGTTTATTCAAACTGCTTTCTTCGCTATTTGTAATAACAAATAATTATCTTCAATTATTTTTTATTATTATTTATGGAATCCTTACAATGCTCATCACGCTATTGTTTACAAATAAACAACAACTATATTATTACTTAAATTATATAAAACGAAAAAGTGAATAATCATAAAGAACTACCACTAGTAAGTGTAATAATTACATCATTTAATAGAGCTGAACTTATAAAGAAATCAATCGATTCGGTTTTAGATCAAAATTATACAAATTTAGAAATTATTATAATTGACAATTGTTCTACAGATGATTCACATCAAATTATAAGTTCATATGCGGAAAAAATCAAATACATAAGGTACATAAAAAATGAAAATAATATAGGATTTGTTCAGAGTTTATTTAAAGCAATTAATTATTCAAAAGGAATATATTTTACACATGTATCATCTGATGATTATTTAATAAATCCAAATTTTATCTCAGATTCAATAAATAAAAGTGCAGATGTCAAAAATCCTGTGATTATTTGTGGAAATGTTTCTTATCTTCTTGGATCAAATGGAAATATTAATCCTTGTAATGTTAGAAAAATATATAAAAACAAGTTTTTTAATAAAAAATTTGTTGATGGGAAAGAAGTTTTTCTAGAGTATACAAACTGTTTTCCAATTACAATGGGTGCATGTATTATCAATAAACAATCTTTCATAAATTTAAATATTGATTCCGTTGCATCAATTGAATCAGATATTGAAATTATACTTCAATTACTACTTTTAGGCAATGTTATTTTTATAGACTATGAAGCGTATGTTGTAAAATTACATAACAATAATATTTCAAATACTACCTTTTCTGTTTCTGAAACAATTAGTTGTTTATCTTTTATTGAAGTTCCATATTCAAAGGCTATAAAAATGGGCTTATTTAATAATCAAGTTATAAATTCTTGGAAGTCTAAAATGTTATTTAATTATAGTATAAAACATTTGAAAAAATATTATATAAACAATAAACAAGACTATAAAAACTTTAGAAGATACCTAATTACACATTATCCTAACATAAATGATATGATTAGACTTGATTTTAATTGGATTTTATATAAAAACTTATTTAAATTTCCAATGGTTGGAAATTATTTAAAAAATATTTTGAATTAAAGTTTTTATGATAGATAAAAATATCAATAATAATCCTTTACTAAGTATTGTTATACCAACCAAAAACAGAAGTAATTATGTTATTTCTGCAGTAAAAAGTATATTAGGAATAGATGATAAAAGGTTACAGTTAGTCATTCAAGATAATAGTAATATAAATTATCTAAACAATTTATTATTACCATTTAATGAAGATAAGAGGCTTATACACAATTATTCAAGTGAGCCACTGTCTTTTATTGCAAATTTTAATATGGCTATAGGACTTGCCACAGGTGATTATGTTTGCATAATTGGTGATGATGATGGAATTAATCCCGAAATTTTATCTGCAGTTGAATTCCTAAGTAATAATTCAATAGACTGCCTGTCATTAAAGACTAAGGTGAATTTTATTTGGCCTGATGCAGGTATTCCAAATACATTATTTACTAAAAAAACTGATGCAAATTTATCAATCACAAATTTAAAAGGAAATATTTTTGAAGCTAATGTAAACAAGGAATTAGAATTATTTTTAATGAATGGATGCATTAATTATTTAGATTATAATTTACCAAAATTATATCATGGAATAGTAAAAAGAGATTGTGTCGAATCAGTAAAAAAAAAATTTGGAGACTATTTTGGTGGATTAAGTCCAGATATATTTATGGCAATTTCCTTGTCTTTGATTTCAAAAAAAGTTTTAATTACAGATTACCCATTGACTATTCCTGGAATTTGTAAGGTTAGTGGATCCGTAGTTGAAGGTGTATTAAAAAATAATTCAAAAAAATTAAATAATGCTCCGCATTTAAAAAATAGAGGTGAATATAAGTGGTCAGATATTATACCAAAGATCTATTGTGTAGAAACTATTTGGGCAGATTCATGTGTAGCAGCTTTAAATGCAATGGGTCGTAAAGATCTTATTTCAAAAATCAACATACCTCAATTATCTGCATATTGTATATACTATAATAATGGTGTATATAAAATTATTATTAATAATTTTATATACACCATTATTACTTTAAAGAAAAAATTAGTTTTATCTTATTTACAATTTGCTTGGGCTTACTTTAAATGTATTTTATTTTCAATTTTTAGTATTTTCACAAGAATTAGAAAAAGACTCCTTTTAATATCTGGATCTAAATCAGTAGTAAAAATTGAAAATTTGCAAAATATAGAAGAAGCAACTTCAGCCTTGACCTCTTATTTAAAAAAAGAAAATTACAGTTTTAAAAAAATATTGTCAACAAATATTCCATTTTAATAGAAGAAAATATTCACAAAATTTCTGAATGCTAGTTACAATATTTTTAGGTATACTTTCTACTTTTTTTGCATATATTTCAAAATTTAATGATTCTCGATGGGGTATACGAATTACATTTTTTTTAATTTATCTTTTTCTTGCATTAAGATTTAATTTTGGGAATGACTATGAATGGTATCAAATTTCATTTGATAGCATATCAGGCTTAACTATATCAGATTTTCTTAATACACTTTTACCATATGAGCCTGGTTATGTTATTTTAAATTGGATATTTCGTGATGCAGGTTTTTTTTTAATGACAGCATTCTTAGCAATCTTTAATTGTATTATATATTATAAATTTATATCTAAACACCTGCCTCGCAATCTGTATTGGCTTGCAATTATAATCTATATTTTTCAACCTAGTTTTTTACTACTACAATCCTCAGCAATGAGGCAGTCCATCTCTATTATGCTATTTATTTTCTCTACACAGTTTATACAGAAAAGAGAATTTATAAAATATTTAATTTGTATAATTTTAGCTATATTATTTCATTATACTGCATTTTTTTTACTACCCATATATTTTTTCTTTTATAAAAATGATAAATTGAGTGATTTTTCAAAAGTATTATTCTTTATAATTTATATTTCTTTATTTTTATTAAGTAGTTCGATTTCTCCGTATTTCAAAATTTTAGTTGGCGTTTTTTCTGAGAAATATGAATATTATCAAAATGCTGCAGTTACAAATTCTGGACTTGGATTTCTTTATTATTCATTTCTTTTCATATTAACGTTATATTTTGAGAAATCTCAATCAGATGAAAATAGATTATTATTTAAAATTTCCATTATAAGTTTTTTGATAATTCCGTTAGCATTAATCATTGACATGACAGGAAGAATAGGAATGTATTTTTCACCTGCTACAATTGTTGTATTTCCTTTAATTTTTAAAGAAATAAAAAATAAGTATGGAAAATTTCTATTTGCTTCAGTTCTAATTTTATTGACCTTGTTTCAATTTTTTCAATTCATGTTTTCAGACAACTATATGCCGTATTTTTTTCATTATAAAACCATTTTTTCTTCAATTCTATTTAGATAATATAATCAAATGAATATTTTACATATCAATTATACAGATTTAGCAGGTGGTAGATTTACTGGATTTTACATGAAAGATGAGCTAGACCAAAATTATGATGTAAATATGGCAGTTTGGAGCAAGTTTAGCGATAGCGACAAAGTTCATTTATTGCCACCTAACAATATATCACTTCATTTTATATTAAATAAATTGATGCAATTGTTGAGTCGAATTGGTTTTGATGGATTACTTGGTACTTCGGGTTGGTTATTACCCAATAAAGATTTTTTTAAAAAAGCTGATATTGTCCATATTCATTTAATACACGGTTTCTCCAATTTTAGTATACTATCACTCCCTTTTTTAGGAAAAAAAAAACCAATAGTTTGGACATTACATGATCCTTGGGCGCTTACAGGTGGATGTGAACACTCTTTTGATTGTGATAAATGGAAAACAGGATGTTCTCCCCTTTGTCCATATCCTAGATGTACATCTTTGTTTAAAAGATATACACCTTATATTCATTGGCGAATTAAGAAGTGGGTTTATAAAAGAATGAAACTTACACTTGTTGTATCATCAGAATGGATGTATGAAAAAGTTAAAATTAGTCCATTGCTCAATCATTTACCATGTAAACTAATTCCATTTGGGATAGATATTAATAAGTTCAAATTTAAAGATAATTTTAATTATAAATCTCATTTTAATATTCCAAACTTTCATAAAATAATTGCATTTAGAAATACTGGTCTAAAAAATGACAAATTTAAAGGGTTAAAATGGTTGAAACAAGCATTGGAAATATATGAACCTACAACTCCAACTACTTTATTAATAATAGAGAATGATGAAGGCTTCCTAGATTTAAAATCCAAGTATAACATAATCAATCTTGGCTGGATTGATGGCGAAAAACTAGTAAATGTATTATCTGCAGCTGATATTTTTTTAATGCCATCAATACAAGAGTCCTTTGGGTTAATGGCTGTTGAAGCTATGTCTTGTGAAACTCCAGTTATTACTTTTGACGGCACTGCCTTAAAATCAATAGTTAGTAATAGTGGGATAGTAGTAGAGTCAAAAAATAGCTTTGCATTAGCAAATGCTATCAAATCTCTTCTTGAAAATGATAATTATAGAAAAGTACTTTCAAAAGCATCTAGAGATATCATAGTTGATAAATTTCAATATAAATTTTATGTTCAAAATCACATTAAATTATATAATGAAATATTAATCAACAATAATTAGATTTATATAATTCAAATAAAATGTCTGAAAATACAACTTTACCTTTGTTCACTATAATAATTCCAGTAAAAAATCGTGCGAATTACATTGAACATACTCTGAGAACTTGTTTGATGCAAGATTATGAAAACTTTGAGGTTTTAGTATCTGACGATGCAAGCACTGATTTAACAAATGAAATTGTAAGTAGTTATACAATAAAAGATTCCAGAATTAAACTTTTTAGTCATAATACTGGAATAGGAATGCGAGAAAATTTCGAATTTATTTTAAATAAAGTAAAACCAGGGTATGTGATAGCTTTAGGTGGTGATGATGGATTACTACCAAACGGCTTGTCTAACATGTGGAAAATACTAAGTCAAACAAAAAAGAAAATATTGTGTTGGCCTGCTGCATTATATTCTTTTCCTAATGTATATAGTACCAAAGGTCAACTTGTTATTTATCATGACAGAGGTACTAAAATTATAAAGTCAAATGATTTTTTAAATCGACAATCTAAAAATCTATATTATTTAACTGATAAAGAATCTCCTATGTTTTATGTGAAGGGAGTTGTTTCTACGGATTTAATTGATAAAGTAAAAAAACTATCAGTAGAAGGAAAATTTTATTCTTGTCCTACACCAGATGGTTACTCCGGAATAGTTTTAGCTGGAATGGTTTCTGATTACGCATTTTCTGGTGAGCCTTATTCAATATATGGTATGTCATCATCTTCTCAAGGTTTAGCATATTTATCAAATGAAGAACAAGCTAAAATAGATTCCGAAGCCTTTTTTAGAGATGCTATTCTAAAGCCAATGCATAATGATTTAGCACAACAGCCATATTCACCATTAATCACACTAATGACTGCAGATTATTTGTTAACAGCGAAAGATCTTCCAGGTTGGCCTGGCAGTTTTGAGAAAATAGATTTTAAAAAATTACTTTTAAAAAGTATCAATGAATTGAGATTAGGCGTATATGGTGATTCTAGAATTGAAAGAGAGTTAATGATTTTACATAACATTTCAATTAAGCACAACCTAGAAGATTATTTTTTGCATCTTGTTAACAAAAAAAATAGATTTAAAGATATAAAATTATTTGAAGGGAATGGTATTAGTCCTAATGTCTTATATCTTGATGCAGATAATTTTGACATACATAACATTATGGATGCAGCCTATGCAGTAAAATATATATATAATTTAACATCTCAATTTACAATTAAATCAGTTTTCAAACTTTTATCGAATTCATTTAAATATAAACTACAAACTAGAAAAAAAGGCAAATCATTCCCCTTTTTAACAAAAAGACAATAATATAAAAAAACCTATGAAAACATTAGTTACTGGCGGGGCGGGTTTTATTGGTTCAAATTTAGCCAAACAATTATTAATCGATGGTCATGATGTAATAATTTTAGATAATTTAAGTTCAGGATATTCATCAAATCTAAAAACATTAGATTCGGCATATTTTATCGAGGGTGATATTAGGGATGAAGTTAAAGTAAAAGAAGCAATGAAAGGCGTAGAAGTTGTATTTCATTTGGCAGCTTCGGTAGGCAATAAAAGATCAATTGATTATCCCAAAATTGATGCAGATATAAATGTAATGGGTACTTTAAATATCTTGGAAGAAGCTAAAAAATCAGGAGTAAGAAAAATAGTTGCTTCATCTTCAGCAGGAATTTTTGGCGAATTGAAAACTTTACCTATAAAAGAAGATCATCCAATTGATCCAGATTCTCCATATGGTAGTTCTAAATTATGTATGGAGAAAGAATGTTTATCATTTGCAAAAGTATTCGATTTAGAAGCAATTTGTTTAAGATATTTTAATGTATATGGACCTAATCAGAGATTTGATGCGTATGGAAATGTAATTCCAATTTTTGCCTTTAAAATGTTAAATGCAGAAAATATATCTATTTATGGAGATGGAGAGCAAACTAGAGATTTTATAAATGTAAAGGATGTGGTTCAAGCAAACATCAAGGCTGCAATGACAACTGGGGTTTCAGGAGCATTTAATACTGGTAGTGGTACTAGAATTAGTATTAATAAATTAGTACAAATTTTAGAAAATGTATCTGGAATTAAACCGAAAATTGAGTTTACATCACCTAGAATTGGTGATGTAAAACATAGTTTAGCCGATATTTCTTTGGCTAAAAAAATGTTTGATTTTAATCCAACAATTCAGATAGAAGAGGGGTTGTCAGAATATATGCATTGGGCTAAAATTGAAAATAAACATAAATAATTAAAAAATAAAATGAAAATAAAAGTAATTACAATAGTTGGAACAAGACCAGAAATAATTAAACTAAGTAGAGTTATTTGTGCTCTTGATAGATATGTAAATCATATACTTGTTCATTCTGGTCAAAATTATGACTATGAACTAAATGAAATTTTTTTCAATGAACTTGGAATAAGAAAACCAGATTATTTTTTAGATGCAGTTGGTGATAATTTAGCACAAACTATCGGTAATATAATATCTAAAGCAGATCAAGTATTTGAAAAAGAATTACCAGATGCGTTATTGTTACTTGGAGACACCAATAGTTGTTTATCTGCAATTTCCGCAAAAAGAAGAAAAATTCCAATTTTTCACATGGAAGCAGGTAATCGCTGCTTTGATTTGCGCGTACCAGAGGAAATAAATAGAAAAATTGTGGATCATCTAAGCGATATTAACATGCCATATACGGAACATGCAAGAAATTATCTATTAACTGAAGGATTTAAACCAGATACAATTATTAAAACTGGATCTCCAATGAAAGAAGTTCTAGGATTTTATAAAGATAGAATTTATAATTCCGAAATTTTAAGTAAATTGAATTTGAAAAAACATGAATATTTCGTTTTTAGCTCTCATAGAGAAGAAAACATAGATAATCCAGTAAATTTTTCAAATTTACTACAATCCTTAAACGATATTTCTGCTAAATATAATAAAACAATTATTGTTTCCACACATCCAAGAACTAGAAAGAAATTAGAAGAGATAGAAATAATGATTGATAATCGAATAAAATTTTTAAAACCACTTGGCTTTTTTGATTACATTAAATTACAGATGAATTCAAAGTGCGTGATTTCTGATAGCGGAACAATTACAGAAGAGTCTGCTATATTAAAATTTCCGGCTTTAACTATTAGACAAGCACATGAGAGGCCTGAAGGTATGGATGAAGGTATTTTAATAATGAGTGGGTTAGAATCAAATAATGTTTTAAATGCAATTGATGTAATTACTTCACAAAACCATAACCATAATCGTATTGTTAACGATTATGATGTAGAAAATGTCTCAGAAAAGATTGTTAGAATTATTCTTAGTTATGTTGATTTTATTAATCGAACAGTATGGAAAAAAAAATAATAAAATTTAACATCAACACTAATTCTTAATATGAAAAAAACAGTTTTATTTTATTCTAGTTTAAAAGACTTAGAGCTGTTTAACATAACAGGTTTCTATTCAACCGACATCAAAATATTAAAAGATCTAGGATATCATGTTAAATTATCAAATTCTTTTCTTGATTTTTTTAAAATTAAACAATATGATATATCTTTTATTTACTTTTGGACAAAAGGAGTACTGCCAGCAATTATAAGTAGGTTATTAAGAAAAAAAGTCATAATTACCGGCGGAATTGACAGTTTAGATTCTAATTATAACACTTCAAAACTTAATTATTTTATAAAAAAATATTTGTTTAAAATTTGCACTGTATTTTCAAATGCAAATATAATAGTCTCTGAAAGTGACTTGAATAATATTTATAAAACTGGCTTTGATTTTAACAATATTTTTTTACTACCTCATGTTATTAATTTCGAACTTTATAAATACGACGATAGACCAAAAAAAAATATCATAACCTCAATTGTTTGGATGGAAACAAGTAATATTAACGTTATAAGAAAAGGTGTTGATAAGTTATTTTATGTTTATCATTTTTTTAAAAAATTAAATCCCGATTTTAAGTTAGTTATTATAGGAAGTATAGGCTCGGGTACGGATTATCTTCTTAGCATTGCAAGAGAAATTGGAATAGAAAGTGATATTTTTTTTACAGGAAGAATTAGAGAAGAAGAGAAGGTAAATATTTTAAAAGAAAGTAAGTATCATTTTCAACTTTCTTTATATGAAGGTTTTGGAATATCTGCTTTAGAAGCATTAGCTTCTGGAAATATAGTTTTTCATTCAGGTAAAGGAGGCTTGTTATATACTATTGGTTATAATGGAGTATTAATTGATGACATATTCGACTATGAAAGAATTGCAAATGTTTTATACGAATACAATTTAAATTATGATTCAAATAAATTTATTTTGAAAAAAAATATTAATTATGTAGAAAATAATTTTTCATATAATATCAGATTAAACGGAATAGGTCAAATCTTAAAAAGTTTTGAAATGTAATTTATCATGAAAAAAATACTAATTGTTTCTGCATTATTTCCACCTGAGCCTGTGGTATCATCAATTTTATCTTTTGATATAGCACTAGAATTATCTAAAAATTATAATGTAACTGTACTTTCGCCATTTCCCTCTAGACCCAATGGGATGCTATTTAACAAAAACTTTTCTTTAAATAATAATTTCACGCACATTTATTTAAATTCTTACATTAGTAAAAAATCTACCATTCTTAGTAGGTTTTTAGAAAGTTACAGTTTTGGGAGAAAAACGAAGCAGTATATAATTAATAATCGAAATAACATTGATGTAATATATATAAACACTTGGCCAATTATTGCACAATATATTACTGTAAAATGTGCGAATGTTTTTTTTATTCCAATTGTCACTCATATACAAGATATTTATCCCGAGGCTTTAATACAAAAAATCCCCTTCTTTAAAAAAATTATACAAAAAATATTACTTCCAATTGATATAGCAATAACGGAAAAAAGTAATAAAATAATAACTATATCTAATGGCATGAAAGAGCTTTTGCTTAAAACAAGAAATTTAAATTCTAACAAAGTAGAAGTAATTTATAATTGGCAAAATGAAAACAACTTTCTTAACAATTATTCAGTAGATAAAGTTAGTAAAAAACATTTCACGTTTATGTTTTCTGGAAGTTTGAATAAACTTGCAAATATTAACAGTTTAATAATCGCCTTTCATAAAGCAAATATTAAAAACTCTAAATTTATTATTGCCGGTGACGGACCGGAAAAAAAATCACTTTTAAAATTAGTATCTGAACTAAATGCTGAAAATATTATTTTTGAATCATTTAGATCTACTGAAGTTGCAAAAATACAATCTAAGTCAGATGTCTTGATATTAAGTTTGAACAAAGGCGCATCTCATTTAGCTTTTCCTTCTAAAATTCCTGCATATATGTTTTCTGAAAAGCCCATACTTGCTTTTATTGATATTCCAAGTAATATTTCAGATATAATATATAAGGCGGAATGTGGATGGAGTATACAATCTGGTGAAATTGATACATTAATTAATACAATGAGAGAAATTGCAATATGTAATCCAACTGTTTTAGAAGAAAAAGGTAAAAAAGGAAAAATATTTGCCTTAGAAAATTTATCAAAAAATGTTAATCTAAAAAAAGTGACTGAAATAATTCTAGAACAAATCAAATAACAAAATGGCAAGAACATTAAATATTAGTGATAGTCATAAAATTGCTGAAATTCATATAAAGGCGTTTCCTAATTTTTTCTTATCAGATTTAGGATATGATTTCTTAGTACTATTTTATAAATCAATAATTAAGGATCAAAATACTATTGCTATTTGTTTAGAGGATTCGCATGAGATAATTGGATTTGCAATCGGCACAAAAAATTATGATTCATTTTACAAGAAATTACTATTTAGTAATTTTTTTAGTTTTTCTTTGGTTTTATTTAAAAAATTTGTTTCAAAGCCAACACTTTTAACGAGAATGATTATTTCATTTTATTCATCTAAAAAAGTAAAAAATATTTCTAAATATAGAAGTTGCTTATTGTCTATTTGTATAGATCCTGGATATAGTAAAAAAGGACTTGGAAGCTTATTAATCAAAAATTTTGAATTCTATTTATTTAAAAACGACATAATAAGTTATTTTTTAACAACTGATGCCAATAACAATGATTCTGTAAACAAATTTTATATTAAAAACAACTTTAATTTAGACTATACCTTTCTTCAAGGCAAACGTCTAATGAATGTTTATGTAAAATCAATTTTATGATTATACCCTTTTCCCCGCCATTTATAGATAAAGATGTAATCAATGAAGTAGTTGATTCTTTATCATCAGGATGGGTAACGTCTGGACCCAAAGTAAAAGCCCTAGAAGCGGAAATTTGTAAAGTAGCTAATGTTTCAAGATCAGTTTGCGTTAACTCATGGACTTCGGGTGCTATTTTAGTTATGAAATGGTTTGGGATAAAAGAGGGAGATGAAGTAATAGTCCCTGCTTATACTTACAGTGCTACTGCGTTAGCGGTTCTGCATTGTGGAGCAATACCTGTAATGGTTGATATCACCAATGACTTTACAATAGACGTAAATGCGATTGAAAAAGCAATCACGCCCAAAACTAAAATAATCATGCCAGTAGATATAGCAGGCTGGCCTTGTGATTATGATGCTATAAATAAATTGGTTATAAAAAAATCTGTAAAACAGCAGTTTAATGCAGAATCAGATAAACAAAGTATATTAGGGAGAATATTAGTCATTTCTGATGCTGCTCATTCAATTGGTGCTTTTTATAATGGCTTGCCTGCGGGTAAATTAACTGATTTAACAATTTTTTCTTTTCATGCGGTAAAAAACATAACTACTGCTGAAGGTGGTGCAATTTGTTTGAATTTACCTGAGAACTTTGATAATGAACAAGAGTATAAATTGATGAAGCTTTATACACTAAATGGTCAAAATAAAGATGCATTTACCAAGTCGCAAGCA
>JACCDH010930862.1_pt1 | contig 14497 bp, 12 predicted proteins | sample 7442481 | NCBI WGS metagenome assembly JACCDH01 (sample SAMN15323433, study PRJNA562643) | freshwater metagenome | isolation source: river surface water | place: USA:Blue River Watershed | collected 2017-08-15
AGCTCTAGTTTTTCAGTGACATGCAACTGGCGCCCTTCGAACCGAGGCGTTGTTCTGATCGGCGCACAAGCCGTTGGGACCTATGGTGGGCTTATTAGTAGCCCCGGCACAATTAGCGTCAAAGTCGGCACCAGGACAAACGTTCGCTAGCTCTTTAACTAATTATTTACCTTTAAGCAACGTAATCACGCTTTCCATAATCTGAACTTCATAGTTTACAAACAATCCAATATGGCTCTCATCGTCAATAAAGTGGAGAGTGGAATTTGGAACATTGGCTGCTAGCCACTTGCCATGCTGAGGTGGCACGTTTTGATCAAGACCGCCTTGCCAAATCACTAAAGGGACCTTGATTTCTCGCGGATCAAATCCCCATGGCTCAAGATATGAACTGTAATCGTCAGCTACCCAGTCAAAGCCTTTTTCCATGGTGTACCCAACAGAGTCCAGAAGGACATTCCACGAAGAACTAGATTGAGCTCGCTTATCATTTTCAGACATATCAGGCATCGATAGCAAATCGCCTGTATCTTGATTCATCCAACCCTTAAAACGAGATACCAAATCATTGATATCTCGACGTGCATCTTCCCACTCATCAAGGTCCGCCTGTTGCATTCCGGTATAAAAATCATCACCCATCTCAACTAATGGAGAAAGTGATCCAGAGGTAACGACACCAACCGTCCTTGGCTCTAAACCACACGCGATTGCATGTTGTCCGCCACCAGATAAACCAAAGTGAACCATTCGATTGATTAATAATGTATCCGCTAGTTCTGAAATATCTTTCAATACATCGATTGTGATTCGCCCCGGCTTCTTTGTACTAGCCGCATAGCCGCTGCGACCAAAGGCAAGCGCGGCGATTCCCTTATTGGCGAAATAATCTAGCCATACTTGCCAGCCTGAAATATCCTGAATCGTGCCAGCGTGAAGAATTACGTATTCATCAGACTTAACGCCATTGCGAAGGAATTCAAGATTCCGTCCATCTGAGAGCGTGAGGTTTTCTCTTTCCATGCCCAGAGATTAGACGCAATTAGCCTCATAAATAAGGGACTTGAACCCGCGACATCGTAATTTTGGGCTGGTCAAGACCGCCTCGATTACGCTCAGCATGGCTAAATAGTCCTTCCTGAGCTTATTGAGATTCTATCTGTCTGCCACGGTGCTCCGATGATTACCTCTGATAGAAGATTGGATGGTCATTTTGGGATTTCCATATTTGTAAATGCGAAAATTTGCAAAGATCAAGATCTAAAGAAGTTGGAGAAACGATAGTGGTTCGAAATTCAAGTAGATTTTTGGCTTTAGTGACTTCATTAATGATGCTCAGCGCAACATCTATCCCTTCAGCATCTTCGGCAATATCAGAAAATGCCGGCGCAACTGCTGTCAACTTCTTTTGGCAGGCTCCATCAGTCTCTCAGATGACTTGGATAACTAGAGATGTGGTCGTTACAAAATCTGGTGAAGGAACATATTTTTCTATCATTGGAAATTGGAATCCTCCGTTTTATTTAGGCGTGCAGGAATACCGGCATCCACGGGCAGGCGGACGAAATAAGATTGCCATATTCAGTGCTTGGGACACATATGATAAAAACAACTGCACAACCTGCGGACCTGAAAGTCGACCAGTAGAAGGTCGCACCGTAGTGAAAGACCTTGGCCCAGGAGTCTATTCAGGAGGCTTTGGCTACGAAGGTACCGGTGCGCAAGGGTTCATGTGGGACTTTGATTGGAAGATCGGCGATCGCATCCGTGCAGTTGTAAATTTGAGACCTGTTAGTGATGGAACTGAAATCTCCGCAGCCCTTCAGCTGAATGACTCAAAGTGGCGATATTTTGCAACCTATAAGTTTTCCAAGAAGTTTAACAATCTAGAACCCGGATACTCGTTTATCGAAGATTTCATAAAGTCTCCAAGAACAGTTCGTGCCGCTGAATATGGGAATACTTGGATGGAAAATGAAGATTTATCCGTCAGAACACCAATCAACTTTGTTCAGGCACGAGCAAATACAGATCCGAATACTCAGTACCACTTGATTAAGCAGCTTAATCCGACAGGATTGTGGGCACAGGTGGGTGGCGACGAATTCGTTTCTAAACGAGAGTTTGTTCCTGCCAAGATAGATGTATCCGAAGAGTTTTTCATCCCGCTTGAGGCTCGAGTTGCAGCACTCAATCTCAGTGGTGATGCAGAAAAAAACTATGAAGTTAAGTATCTGCAAGACAAAACCAACAGAGAGTTAAGGATTAAGGCAGCCGCAGAAAAGGCAGCCGCAGAAAAGGCAGCGGCAGATGCTCAGGCTCTAGTCGACTCAAGCAAGAAGTCGATTGAAGATTTGAATTCAAAGCTGAGCGCCCTGTTGATTACTAAGCCAGATTTAAAGTCTGTAATCCTTAAGGTCCAAACCGCTTTAAATTTAATTGAAGTTCCAATATCTGAAAATGAAGTCTTTGCATTCCAGCAAGAGTTATTACCTATCCAAAAGCAGATTCAAGCACTAGAAAAACTGGTAAGTATCACGTGTATCAAGGGCAAGGTAATCAAGAAGGTAAGTGCTAAAAAGCCAGTCTGCCCAAAGGGGTACAAGATCAAGAAGTAGCTAACAGAATGAGAGTGGGTTAAGTAAACTTTGCTCACGTTCAGTCTTGCCAAACCGTCCTTCCTGAGCGTATTTGTCAGAAGGACAAGTAGTCCAATCTTTGCGCCGATTCTCATACCTTAGTTCTACTGGCGAACCCCTGAACGTGAAACTGAGAAGAATTTGTATTCAATGCGCTTATAAAGTGCAGCAACGCCGCTCTGATAGACCATCGCTGTTATTGGAATAAAGCCCCGTGTCATTGGTTTCCATTGACAGTTCGTCGTTTCGCCGCTTATCAATGCGAGGGATCTGCAACCAGGGATCTGCTTACCAAACTGAAGAAAAGTAACTTTCCCTGTGATGGGGAGATTGATCTGAAGTTGAGTATTGGTTCTGAAGGTAACAGTTGTTGAATTTACGCGTCCAGAACCAAGAGTTGGAGTGGAAGTTACATCCGCGATGTAACGAAGAATGACGACACCGCTTCCGCCATTTCCGCCTTGAGAGGATGTACCAGAGTTGACGTGAGGACCGCCAGATCCGCCGCCACCACCACCTGTGTTCGCAACACCATCAGCACCATTAACAATTGTGTCGCTTGCAATCCATCCGTCGCCTGCGCCACCGCCACCGAGACCACCACTGCCGACGGTACAAACGTAACCACCGTTGCCATGACACCCACCGCCACCACCACCGGAATAATAAGTTGCACTTCCGTTGATGCGGGAAATTTTGCCGACGCCGCCATTTCCAGATTTTCCTGAAACACTAGTTGTGATTGTTCCAGCTCCACCAACTGCTCCTGCACCACCACCGCCACCAGTCGGGTAGCCATAGTCGAAATTAATATTAGGTGCACCGCCAGCAAATCCATAAAGTGCGTTAGAGGCAGAACCTGGAGTTGCTCCCGTGTTACCCGCACCACCACCACCGGATCCACCAGAACCCGCAGCTTGATCCCACTGTCCGCCTCGACCACCGCCAGCTGCCGAGATTGCTCCGAATGAAGAAGAGCTTCCATTTGCAGCAAAGCGAGATACAAGACCGGCTCGATCACTTGTGATTGCACCTTGACCACCGGATCCGACGGTAATTGAAATTACGGAAGATGGAGTTACTGAAACCGATGTTGTATCAATCATGGCGCCTGCGCCACCACCAGCTCCTACCCACGAACCTCCGCCTCCGCCTCCGCCAACGATGAGGAGATCAATTTTGGCGACAGAATTTGGAACAGTCCAGTCACACGATGTTACGGACGTAAAGGTATGGACCGTGTAGACAGCATTGACCAAACCATTTGTGCCATCGCCTGTAAAAGAAGAAGTAGTGCTGACACAAGGCGCTGCTTGTGCAGTTGGTGTTGAGATAGTCGAAATTCCAGCGAGCGCCAATGCCCACACTAATGATTTTCGAGTTAGCCAGCGCATCAGGGAAGTCTACTTGTACTAAAAAATGTGGGTTGTGAGGGACTCGAACCCCCGACCCGGTGATTAAGAGTCACCTGCTCTACCAACTGAGCTAACAACCCATTTAAGCGCGGGAACGCTTAAATGCAGAGCAGACCTTACCAGTTCCGTAAGCCAACTTTGACCACCCAAAAACGGGAAATATAGAGGGCTTAACTCGAACTTGAGGGTTGATATACGGATAGGGCCCGCCCCATTTACTATTGGGGTGTCAAACCAAGTGCATATTAAGGGACATCGCCATGGATTCAGTCTTTTCAACCCGCGAGAGTGGTCGGTCCTTTTCAAAGTGGCTGGTGGGCTTTTCAAGTCTCGCAGCCATTGCAGTTATCTCTTACACCTTGGCAGCGAATATCTCCATCAATGGGAACTCATCAACAGAATTTGGTCAAGGCATTCTCGTAACAAGCACTTGCGATTCGTATCTGATCATCAAACCAAAGGCAGTGTTGGTTGGAAACACCTTCGTACTAGATTCAATTGAGCTCGGCGACATCTCTACCCGCACGCACGATAATTCATTTACTTTGCAAGTCTACGGTGAGACTTCATCCGTAGGATTGTTAGCGCAACCAGCAATTATTGCTGTCGGTGCAAACGGAAAAACTTTTACAAAAACTTCAATCGGAGATAACACAACCCTTGAGACGGTGACAATTGATTCATCGTCACCAGGCGGTGGTGCTAATGCTGAAATTGGCGCCTCGGTAATCAAGTTAACCTCAATCACCTCAGATGGATCGAACAAAATTCCTGCATCGCAAGCAGTGAAGTACACATTGCAAAGTTCAGGAAACGGTAATTGTTCAATGGTGTATTCAGTCGGTGATGTCGGCCCTGCCGGGGGAACAATTGGAATCACACCTTCAACCCCAGGAAACTCAACTGGAAAGTATTTTGAAATTGGTACACCTTCATCAGGAACAATGGTGTGGTGCGGTTCTTCTGATCCAGGATATTCAACTGCGCTTGGAACTGGCACAGCTATTGGTACCGGTGCTTCCAATACAGCATTGATTGCAGCAAACTGCACAACCGGAAGCGGTGTCTATGCAGATCAGTACACGCAAGGCGGATATTCAGATTGGTTCTTGCCTTCTGCATATGAACTTGATGCCGTGAAAGACGTTGCTCCTTCAGGTGGATACGCGACTTCTTCTGAGCGCAATGCCACAACAGGGTGGTACCAGAACATACCTAACGGTCAGCCAGTTCTTCAGGATCACGCTGGTAAATGGTTCTCCCTTCGAAGCCTTCCTATGCGTTCATTCAATTAGCCATGTCCATCTGGGAGAAACGAATATCGCTAGTTCTAGTTGCATTGGTATTTGCAGCGCCGTCGGAGCCAGCGATGGCGGCAGATCAGAAAGCTTCAGTGGTGCTTGAGTCTTTGACAGTGAAGGGCCGAGCACCAAAAACCGGCTACGAGAGAGATGCACTTTTTGGAAAGTGGGCCGACCCAGATAGAAATGGATGCGATGCTCGCAATGAAGTTCTAGCGCGGGATCTAAAGAACGAACTCCTCGATTCTGATCGCTGCACTGTGCTCACTGGTGAATTTACAGACCCTTACTCGGGCACAACGCTGACATTTGTGAGAGGACAGGGGACGAGCAATCTCGTTCCGATAGATCACGTCGTTGCAGTCTCTGATGCATGGCAAAAGGGTGCATTTAAGTGGGACGCGACAAAGCGTGTGAAGTTCTACAACGACCCACTCAATCTACAGGCAACTCTGATGAAGCTGAATTCGCAGAAAGGCGATGGCGATGCAGCGACATGGTTGCCGCCGCTAAAGAGTTATCGTTGCACATATGTTGCACGGCAAATCGCGGTAAAGGCGAAGTACTCGATTTGGGTTACGAAAGCTGAAAAAGCGGCGATGAAATCAATCCTTGCCAAATGCCCAGAACAGATATTGCCAGTTCGTTAAAACTGAAAATTAATTAACGTTTATTGCTACGCGATTGCACTCCAAAAGCCGGAGCACTAAAGGTTGCGGGATTAAATGAAGCACTGTTTGCCGGTGTAAACACCCCAGTAATCGAAATTGCCCCATGTATTGAAGGCTTGAATGTACATGCTGCGGTCGTAGTGATGGCAACTTGGCGGCAGCCAGGAATCCACTTTCCATTGGCCCTTAATCCTATTTTCCCGGCAGCGTTTGAATTCACGGTCACGGTTACAGGGGTTCGATAGGTCGCGGGGGATGCCATTGAGAATGATGCGCTTGCGGTGATCACTGGATTTTGGGCGATATATCGAACTGAATACTGATTGAAGTCATCTGCAACATCTGAAGCAGATAGCGCAGAGTTAAACACCTTGAAGACACCAATGCTGCCATTGAGCGAGAAGGCTCCATCAGTAAATGCACCGATAAACCAAGCTTGGTTAGTGGCAAAGTCATTTCGGAGTGAGTTTGTGCCCATGCTCTGCGAAATACCATTGAGATACATGGTCGTGGTCATAGACGTCCGACTTACAACATAAGTGAGATGTTGCCAGCCGCTTGCGGCGACAGTAGCAGAACCTGTGTTACTAAAACCGTTTGCGGATCCATTTCCTGATTCGAGCACCATCTTACGGTTGTTGGTGTTGTACTCATTCCAAAAGGCTTTGAAGCCATTTGAATTTCCACCACCAGCGGTATTCGCCATTAACGCTTGAATTTGAGAAGGAGTTCCTGATTGCTTCACCCATGCTGTGATTGTGAAGTTATCACCGAATTGGTATGCGTTTGAAAAATTTATATAGGATGAGGAACCCGTGAAGATAAAAGTGCCTCCGTTTGTTGCGCTATAAGTAACATTGTTCATTGTTCCTGTCGCGGATGCGCTACCGATGCTATTGACCGTAGTTCCCGAACCTGAATAAGTCGATACATTTCCGGGATCAATGAGGATATTTGCAGTCGGAAGTGCCGCAAAAGTTGGCACCGGCGCGACGAAGGTGAAGGAAAGTGCGCTCAGTACTAAGGCGGAAATTACTTTTACTTTAGCATGCATAAGCGCGTCCTAGAGAGCGTGCAGTGTCTCCGGTATTTACTAGGTCCATTTGGCTCACCGTACCTTTACTGAGTGTGTTCCTCGGTAGATGTTTTACTTATCTAGTTGCTTTATAACGATCGTAGGAAGCTTGGATTTCAGCCTCAGCCTCATCGTGGCCTACCCAATCGCCACCAATAACTTCCTTGCCTGGCTCAAGCGTCTTGTAGACCTCAAAGAAGTGTTTGATTTCATCGAGTTCATATACCGGCAGGTCGCCAATATCTTTAATTCCCGATTTACGAATATCGCCCGCAGCAACACAGAGAAGCTTGTCATCGCCACCCTTCTCATCAGTCATACGCAACATCGCTACCGCGCGAGCAGAGACCACGCAGCCAGGAAAAGTTGGCTCATCGAGCATTACGAGCGCATCCAATGGATCGCCATCGTTAGAGAGAGTGTTCTTTACAAAACCATAGTCATGAGGAAAGCGTGTTGCGGTGAAGAGCATGCGGTCGAGGCGGACCTCGTGGGTCTCATGGTTGATCTCATATTTATTGCGTGAGCCTGCTGGGATTTCAACTACAACGTCGAAGATCATGGGCGACTACTTTCTCTTAAAGCTATTCAAATATTTCTAGCCCAAGAGGGCTAGAAAGGGGAAAGTGGGGTGAGCGACGGGGCTCGAACCCGCGACATCTCGGACCACAACCGAGTGCTCTACCAGCTGAGCTACGCCCACCATGTGCTGTGCAGGGCGCTACTTTACCCGCCAAGGACCGAAATTAAGAAACCGGTTTCGTGCACGCTTGATTTCAACTGATTTTCGCGCAAAAACAGCCTCGCGGTAATACGCTAACTCTGCAATCGAATCTTGAATGTCACCCAGGGCGCGATGATTGCCAGTCTTTGCTGGCGCTGCGAAGTAAGCCTTGGGATACCAGCGTCGTGACAACTCTTTAATAGTGGAGACATCGATGGTGCGATAGTGCAGGAACTCTGCCAATTGCTTCATATCGCGAGCGATAAAGTTGCGATCGACGGAGACAGAATTTCCGGCCAATGGGGACTTTCCTGGTTGAACCCCCGCTGCGGCAAGGTAGGCGAGAATCTGCTGCTCTGCATCGGCCATATCGATGCCCTCGGCGATCTCATGGATCAGCCCTGAAGAGGTATGCATCTGACGAACAAAGTCATTCATCCCAGCAATCTGACCCTCAGTGGCGTGGATGACTAGATCAACGCCTTCACCAATGATGTTGAGCTCGGAATCGGTCACTAGGACTGCAATCTCGATAAGGGCATCACTTTCAAGTGAGAGGCCGGTCATTTCGCAATCAATCCAGACGAGGTGGGGTAGTTCAGCAGGCATGGGGCGAGCCTATCGGTGTGGAGAGAGGTTTCAACTCTCGTTCACCTTCCGTTCACCAAGTATCAGCCTTCTTTTCCGTGGTTGCGGGCAGTATGCGGGCATGACCACAGCTCCTGCGCCGCGTGAAATCACCACGCAGCCTCGCCGCTCTGATCGAGTTTTCCGCCGAGTTGTTACGGCAGGAGGACTCTCATCACTTGCAATCCTAGGTTTGATTACAGCTTTTCTTGGTTTCCGTGGCTTTGAAATTCTTCGAAGTGAAGGACTTTCATTTATCACCGGCGCGGATTGGGTCGTTAGTTACGACGAATCAGCAAATGTTGTCGACAGCGACTTTGGTCTTGGTGCCATGTTGGTCGGAACAATTCTCTGCGCATTTGTCGCGGTTGTTATTGCACTTCCGATCTCAGTAGCAATGTCGCTCTTTTTGAATTTCTACGCACCACAGTGGCTCAAGAAAATTCTTGTCACTGTCATCGACATGATGGCAGCTTTCCCATCAATCCTCTTTGGTATTTGGGGCTTCTTGGTCTTGATGCCAAGTATTGAATACTGGGCGAAGTTAATTAATAAATATCTTGGTTGGATTCCGATCTTTGAAATCAAGCCATACGTTGTAACGCGCTCGCCCTTTGTAGCAGGCGTTGTGCTTGCAATCATGATTATTCCAATCATTACTTCGGTCTCTCGAGAAGTCTTTTCACAAGCTCCACTTGATCGAATTCAAGCTGCTTATGCGCTCGGTGCAACACGTTGGGCGATGATTAAAGCTGTAGTTATTCCGCATGGCCGCTCAGGTGTGATTGGCGGAGCAATGCTTGGTCTCGGTCGCGCTATGGGTGAAACAGTTGCGGTCTATACCGTTCTCAACATTGTTTTCCAGATTAACTGGCATGTTCTCCTTGGCGCCGGTGGCAACGTTGCTTCACTCATTGTGCTTCGTTTTGGCGAGGCAACGCCCTATGAGATTAAGGCTTTGATGGCTGCTGGTCTTGTGCTCTTCATCCTCACATTGCTCGTCAACGCATTGGCTGATGTCATCATCAAGCGAACAGGGAAGTCAGGGCGATGATTGAGGTAAAGCCAACAGCTCCTTGGAAAGCAACAAAGCAAGATCGCGTGCGCGATGCTGTCATCTTCCTCGCAACGGCGCTCTTCACATATATTTTTATTGAGATAACTCCGATGAAGGGCAAGCTCGCCTACTTCTTCCTCTTCTTCTTCTCTTACGCAATCGCGACCGGTGCCCTGAGCTTCCTCAAGTATGGATACATGTCTGCAAAAGATTCTGCAGTGAAAGTCGTCATTGCAGCTGGCGGAATCATCACCTTGATTCCGATTGTCAGTATCTTGGCCACCATCATTCAAAAGGGCTACAAGGGCATCAAGCTCACTATCTTTACTCAAGATATGTCTCTTGCAACACCTACTGATCCACTCAATAACGGTGGATTGCTTCATGCGATTGTCGGAACTCTTGTCATGGTTCTCTTCGCACTTATTCTGAGCGTACCTATCGGAATCCTTACCGCGCTCTACCTGACAGAGATAAAAGGACGTTTCACAAAACCAATTAAGTTCTTGGTTCAAGCAATGTCTGGCGTTCCATCAATTGTTGCTGGCCTCTTTATTCTCTCTGCGGTTCTTTACCCAATCACCAAAGCGAACTCTGGATTTATGGGTTCTCTCGCACTAACAATCTTGATGATTCCTACCGTTGCTCGTACCTCTGAAGAAGTTCTCAACCTCATCCCACAAGATCTTCGTGAGGCGGGAACCGCGCTCGGCGGAACTCAATGGCGCACAGTTGCAATGATTGTTCTTCCAGCAGCGAAGAGCGGTCTCATCACAGCGATGATTCTGGGCGTTGCAAGAGTTGCGGGCGAGACAGCACCACTTCTCCTTGTCACTGGCGGCGGGGATCGCGTTAATGCAAACCCCTTCCAGGATCCAATGGGCTCATTGCCGTTCTATATCTGGAAGTCCTTCAATGCAGGCTCGGAAGAGGCTATTACACGCGCCTGGGCCGGCCTCTTAGTTCTCGTAGTTTTGGTTCTATTCCTCTTTACAGCAGCACGTTACTTAAGCACTAGAAAGGTCACCCGATGACATCTCCACTCTCTGATGTTGCAAATGCAGCAACCCCGCGAGTAGCAGGTACTAGAGCTCTCGGTACTGGCCTAGAAGCGCGTGGCATTCATGCATGGTTTGGCAAGCATCACGCACTTGCTGATGTTTCATTGGACTTTGCACCAGGATCTGTGACAGCCCTCATTGGTCCATCTGGCTGTGGCAAGTCAACATTCATTCGCACACTCAACCGCATGCATGAATTTATTCCTTCAGCAGCAATGGCTGGCGAAGTTCTACTCGACGGAAAAGATGTGTATGCACCTGGTGTGGATGTAACAAAGATTCGTTTGCAGATTGGCATGGTTTTCCAGAAACCAAACCCATTCCCATCGATGACAATCGGTGAGAATGTTTTGTCAGGCTTGAAACTCGCACAGCTCAAAGTCGAAAATAAGGATGATCTCCTTGAAGAATGCCTCGAACGCGCAGGTCTCTGGAAAGAGGTCAAGGATCGCCTCGATGCACATGGCGGCTCACTCTCTGGCGGCCAGCAGCAACGTCTTTGTATTGCTCGCGCACTTGCAGTGAAGCCTCAGGTTCTCTTAATGGACGAACCATGTTCTGCACTCGACCCAGGATCAACCCTTCGCATTGAAGAGACTATCCGCCACCTCTCAGAGACAATGACGATTGTGATTGTTACTCACAATATGCAACAGGCGGCTCGCGTCTCTGATTACACCGCATTCTTCCTCTCTGATGGTGGCCCAGGACAGATGATTGAAGTTGCACCTACAACAGAGATCTTTTCTCGTCCAAAAGATAAGCGCACCGAGGATTACGTCACTGGCCGATTCGGCTAAATTCACCACCAAATGTTCACCTAACTGTTAGGTGTGGTTTCCTCAAATAGTGACCTCGGTTAACGGGGGAGACGTAAGTTCTGCCTTGTAAGAACACCTAATCTAACAAGGGGAAATACATGAGAGTTTCAAAGCTCGCGAAAGTTGCAACAATTGCACTCGCGTTCGGCTTGGTAGCAACAACACCTGCATATGCAGCAAACCTTCAGGGCTCAGGCGCATCTTTCCCAGCGCTCTTGATCGAAGCATGTAAGGCACCATTTGCAGCAGCTACTTCACATACTTATACCTATGCATCATCAGGATCCGGTAAGGGTCGTTCAGATTCAGATAAGTCACTTGGTGACTTCTGGTTCACCGATGCTCCTCATACATCTTCAACTAAGCGTGCTTCAGTAATTCACGTTCCAGCAGTTGCAGCACCAATCGCAATCTTGCACAACGTGCCAAACTCAAAGACTCTGCAATTCTCTGCTGATACCATCGCAAAGATCTTCTCAGGTCAAATCACAATGTGGAATGACCCACAAATTCTTGCCGATAACAACCGTACAAACACAACTGTTATCTACTCAAAGAATGCAGATGGATCATTAAAGAAGGATGCAAAGGGTGACCCAATTGTCCTTAAGACACGTACCCTTAACAGCAAGGTAATCCTTCCAAATAAGAAGATCCAGGTTGTCTACCGCTCTGATAACTCAGGTACATCTGAGAACTTCACAAACTTCCTCAACAAGTCAGCTCCAACAGTATGGACAAAGGCTAAGAGCGGAACATTCAAGGATTCATTCCCAGGCAACATCAATGATGTCGCAAACTTGGGTCGTATCGTTGGCGCATCTTCATCTTCAGGGGTTTCACAGCTCGCAGGTAAGACACCTTACGCAATTACTTATGCTGAAGTGAACTACGCAAAGGCTAATAAGCTCAAAGTTGCAAATGTGATCAACCCAGCAGGAGTATCTGTTGCGCCAGATTCAACAGGCGTGAGCGCATTCCTTGCACAGGCAACTCAGGATGCAAATGGTTACCTCACATTCGATTATGCAACTAAGGAGAAGGGCGCATACCCACTCGGTATCGTCTCCTACCTCTTGGCTGATACAAAGTCTGCTGATAAGACCAAGGCAGCTGCTGTGAAGGAATTCGCTGAATTCATCCTCTCACCTAAGTGTGCTCGTGATGCTGGTGATGCTCTCGGCTTCTCTGTAATTGATGGTGACTTCCTCAAGAAGGCACTCGCACAGGTTGCAAAGATCGGTTAAGTAAAGCTCGGGAATAAAAAATCGGCCGGATCCTTTACAGGGTCCGGCCGATTTTCTTTTCCGCTGGCGCGCCTGGCTGGAATCGAACCAGCGACAACCTGCTTAGAAGGCAGGTGCTCTATCCGACTGAGCTACAGGCGCATTGTGCATACATCAGAGACATCACATCGCAAGGCGATGGGGCGATGAGGTACTGGGCAATAGTACCCAGTAAGGTTTGCAACTATGGCTGAGTTCATTTACACGATGAAGAAGGCGCGAAAAGCGCATGGTGAGAAGGTAATTCTCGACGACGTAACCCTGATGTTCCTTCCAGGGGCAAAAATTGGTGTGGTCGGTCCTAACGGTGCCGGTAAGTCGACCGTTTTGCAGATTATGGCTGGCTTGCAGCAGCCATCTAATGGTGAGGCATACCTGTCACCGGGATACACAGTCGGCATTTTGATGCAGGAGCCAAAGCTCAACGAAGAGAAGACAGTTCTCGAAAATGTGCAAGAAGGCGTCGCCGAGACGATGGAGATGGTTCGCCGCTTCAATGAGATTTCAGAAGAGATGGCAAATCCAGATGCAGATTACGACAAACTTTTAGCTGAGATGGGCGAGCTCCAAGAGCAGCTCGATCACCGCAATGCGTGGGAACTTGATTCACAACTCGAGCAAGCGATGGATGCACTTCGCTGCCCACCAGGAGATGCCGATGTAAAGGTTCTCTCCGGTGGAGAGAAGCGCCGCGTTGCTTTATGTAAGTTGCTCCTCGAAGCACCAGATTTACTCTTGCTCGATGAGCCTACTAACCACCTTGATGCAGAATCTGTTCTCTGGCTCGAGCAGCATTTAGCAAAGTACCCAGGCACTGTCGTTGCGATTACTCACGATAGATACTTCTTGGATAACGTCGCTCAGTGGATTCTTGAACTCGACCGCGGTCGTGCATATCCATATGAGGGTAACTATTCGACCTATCTCGAGACAAAGGCGGCACGTCTCAAGGTTGAAGGCCAGAAGGATGCCAAGCGTGCAAAGCGTTTATCTGAAGAACTCGACTGGGTTCGTCAGAATGCTAAGGGTCGCCAGGCAAAGTCAAAGGCACGTCTTGCTCGTTATGAAGAGATGGCAGCTGAAGCCGACAAGATGCGTAAGTTGGACTTCGAAGAGATTCAGATTCCACCTGGACCGCGCCTTGGAAATATCGTTGTTGAGGTAGAGAACTTAGTAAAGGGCTTCGGCGATCGAGTTCTCATCGACGATCTCTCATTCACCTTGCCACGCAATGGAATCGTCGGAGTGATTGGACCTAACGGTGCCGGTAAGACAACGCTCTTTAAGACAATTCTTGGTCTTGAGCCAGCTGATTCAGGTAATGTGAAAATCGGAGAGACTGTAAAGATTTCTTATGTAGATCAGTCTCGTGGCGGCATCGATCCAAAGAAATCACTTTGGGAGGTCGTCTCAGATGGGCTCGATTTCATTAAGGTTGGTCAGGTCGAAATGCCTTCACGTGCTTACGTTGCAGCATTTGGATTTAAGGGACCAGATCAGCAAAAGCCAGCAGGAGTGCTTTCAGGCGGAGAACGAAACCGCCTTAACCTTGCACTGACTTTGAAGCAAGGTGGAAACCTGCTTCTCCTCGACGAACCAACAAACGACCTCGACGTTGAAACCCTTGGTTCGCTAGAAAATGCACTTCTAGAATTTCCTGGATGTGCAGTTGTAATCTCTCACGATCGTTGGTTCTTAGACCGTGTGGCAACACACATCTTGGCTTACGAAGGTGATTCAAAGTGGTTCTGGTTTGAAGGAAACTTTGAATCTTATGAAGAGAACAAGATCTCTCGCCTCGGTGCTGATGCAGCTCGTCC
>JACCDH010596355.1_pt1 | contig 14495 bp, 16 predicted proteins | sample 7442481 | NCBI WGS metagenome assembly JACCDH01 (sample SAMN15323433, study PRJNA562643) | freshwater metagenome | isolation source: river surface water | place: USA:Blue River Watershed | collected 2017-08-15
GTCGTTTTGCGCCAGGTGGTCGGCCACACCGGACAAGCGGGTGTGCACGTCACCGCCGCCGAGGTCTTCCGCGCTCACCACTTCGCCCGTGGCGGCTTTGACCAGCGGAGGACCGCCCAAGAAAATGGTGCCCTGGTTTTTCACGATGATGGTCTCGTCGCTCATGGCGGGCACATAGGCGCCACCGGCTGTGCACGAGCCCATGACCACGGCGATCTGCGCGATGCCGTGGGCGCTCATATTGGCTTGGTTGAAGAAGATGCGGCCAAAGTGGTCGCGGTCGGGGAAGACCTCGTCCTGGTTGGGCAGGTTGGCACCGCCCGAGTCAACTAAGTAAATGCAAGGCAAGCGGTTTTGCTGCGCGATCTCTTGCGCGCGCAAATGCTTTTTGACGGTCATGGGGTAGTAGGTGCCGCCCTTCACTGTGGCGTCGTTGCAGACGATCATGCAGTCCACACCGGCCACGCGGCCGATGCCCACGATCACGCCCGAGCTGGGCGCATCGTTGTTGTACATGCCCAGCGCAGCCAGTGGCGCGACTTCGAGGAATGGTGTGCCGGGGTCGAGCAGCATTTGCACACGGTCTCGCGGCAGCAGCTTGCCTCGGGCGGTGTGCTTGGCGCGGGCGGCTTCGCCGCCGCCTTGGGCCACGCGCTCCAGGTGGGCACGCAGGTCATCGACCACGGCCTGCATGGCGGCGGCGTTGGCCACGAATTCGGCCGATCGGGCATTGAGTTGGGTTTGCAAAACGGTCATGGTGTTTCCAGTGGATTCGCTTGTAGCCGCCAGCATAAGGGGCCGCCTGCGCTGGCGGATGCCAAGCAGGTTGCAAATCCTGCCAAAATACGCACCATATGGCCACCACCCTCTCCTCGCGCGCAGAGACCCCCATCGCCTTCATCAAGGCCATGGTGCAAGCCTACGACTTGCGCGGCATGGACCCCTCAGGAGCCTTAAAAAAGGCACAAATTGCGCCAAAAACTTTGCGGCAAAGCGATGCCCGCGTGACGGCTTTGCAGATGGAGTGGATGAGCGAGGCCGCCATGCGCGAGCTGGACGACGAAGCGCTGGGCTGGTTTCGCCGCCGGCTGCCTTGGGGCAGTTACGGCATGTTGGTGCGCGCATCGCTGACCGCGCCCACCTTGGGCGTGGCGCTCTCGCGTTGGTGCCGCCACCACAACCTGCTGACGGACGACATTGCCTTGGTGCTCACGCAGTCCGAAGGTTTGGCGCACATCGAGCTGCATGAACAGCACGACCTGAAAGGGCTGCGCGAGTTTTGCACCGTGTCGGTCTTGCGCAATGCGCTGGGCGTGGCCTGCTGGTTGACCGACTCGCGCATTCCGCTGGCCGCCACCGAGCTGCACTTTGCGCCGCCGCCGCATGTGGAGAGTTACCAAGTGTTGTTTGACGGGCCCAGCCACTTTCATGCGCCGCACAGCCGCCTGAGCTTTGACGCGGGTTACCTGCAGCTGCCCCTGCGCCGTGACGAAGCCGCGCTGCAGCGCATGCTGCAACGCGCCCTGCTGCTGACCGTGCGCCCCTACCGGCGCGACCGCTTGCTGGTCGAAAAAGTGCGTCAGACCCTGGCCGAACACCCCCAGCACAGTCGAAACGCCGACGACCTGGCCGCTTGGCTCAACCTGTCGCCCCGCACGCTGCACCGGCAGCTCAAAGAAGAAGGCGCCAACTTGCAAGCCCTCAAAGACAGCGTGCGCCAGCAACGCGCCCGTGAGTTGCTGCTGCGCACGTCCAAACCCCTCAAACAGATCGCCGCCGAGGTGGGGTTTCACAACGAAAAGAGTTTCATGCGGGCCTTCAAGGGCTGGACGGGCCATGCACCCGATGCTTTTCGACAAATTTCTTGACGTAAATCAAGAGCAAAAACCCTTGGAGTAAGACGAAGGTCAGTCCCCTCTGCGACATTAGCCAGCAGGCAGACATACAAATCACTCAGATTAAAAAATCGGGTGACTTGGGTGTCTGCCTTTTTTGTTTTTTAAGCAGGACATAACAATGATTGACCCCGTGATCGCCAAGATCCAAAGTCACCCAAAGTACGCACAGCTGCGCAAGCAGCGCAATACTTTTGGCTGGCTCCTGACTGTGTTGACCCTGGTCGTGTACTACGGCTTCATCGCACTGATCGCCTTCAACAAACCTTTTCTCGCACAGCCCTTGGGCGCTGGCGTGACCACGATTGGCATTCCGCTCGGCATGGGCGTGATTGTGTTCACCATCGTGATCACCGGCATCTATGTCAACCGCGCCAACAAGCGCTATGACGCGCTGACGCAAGCCATTTTGAAGGACGCCACCAAATGAACAAGGAGATGCAATTTTTCCTGGGCGCTTTGGCCCTGATCGCGGGCAATGCCGCTCTGGCTGCGGGCGCGGACATTGGCGACGCGGCCAAACAGTCCACCAACTGGACCGCCATTGTGATGTTCGGCACCTTTGTGGTCGGCACGCTGTGGATCACCAAATGGGCAGCGGCCAAAACCAAATCAGCTGCAGACTTTTACACCGCCGGTGGCGGCATCACCGGTTTCCAAAACGGCTTGGCGATTGCGGGCGACTACATGTCGGCCGCGTCTTTCCTGGGCATTTCGGCAGCGGTGATGGCTTCGGGCTATGACGGCCTGATCTACTCCATCGGCTTTTTGGTCGGTTGGCCTGTGATCACCTTCTTGCTGGCCGAGCGCCTGCGCAACCTGGGCAAGTTCACCTTTGCCGACGTGGCCGGTTACCGCTTCAAGCAAGCGCCCATCCGCGCGTTTGCCGCTTCGGGCACTTTGGTCGTGGTCGCGTTCTACCTGATCGCCCAAATGGTCGGTGCTGGTCAACTCATCAAGCTGCTGTTTGGCCTGGAGTACTGGATGGCCGTGGTCATCGTCGGTGCGCTGATGATGGTGTACGTGCTGTTTGGCGGCATGACCGCCACCACCTGGGTGCAGATCATCAAGGCTTGCTTGCTGCTGTGCGGCGGCACCTTCATGGCCATCATGGTGTTGGCGCAGTTTGGCTTCAGCCCTGAAGCGCTGTTTGCCAAAGGCGTGGCTGTTAAATCTGCCATCGCTGAAGCCGGTGGCAAGACCCCCGAAGAAGCGGCCAAAGCTGGTCTTTCGATCATGGGCCCCGGTGGTTTCATCAAGGACCCAATCTCGGCCATTTCGTTTGGCATGGCGCTGATGTTCGGTACCGCCGGTTTGCCCCACGTGCTGATGCGCTTTTTCACGGTGCCTGATGCCAAGGAAGCCCGCAAGTCGGTGTTCTGGGCGACCACTTGGGTGGGCTACTTCTTCATCTTGATCTTCATCATCGGCTTCGGCGCGATCACCCTGGTGCTGACCAACCCCGAGTTGGCCGACACCGCCAAGGGCGTGATCAAAGGCGGCGCGGGCACCGCCAACATGGCAGCCGTGCTGGTGGCCAAGACGGTGGGTGGCGATGTGTTCTACGGCTTCATCTCGGCCGTGGCGTTTGCCACCATTTTGGCGGTGGTGGCGGGCCTGACGCTGTCGGGGGCATCGGCCGTCTCGCACGACCTGTACTCGACCGTGTTCAAGAAAGGCAATGCCGACAGCGCGTCTGAGTTGCGTGTCTCGCGCATCACCACCTTGGCTTTGGGTGTGATTGCAGTGGGTCTGGGCATCGCGTTTGAGAAGCAAAACATCGCCTTCATGGTGTCGTTGGCTTTCGCGATCGCGGCTTCGGCCAACTTCCCGGTGCTGTTCTTGTCGGTGCTGTGGAAAGACTGCACCACACGCGGCGCGGTCGTGGGCGGCTTCTTGGGCTTGATCTCTTCCGTGGGCCTGACCGTGGTGTCGCCTGCGGTGTGGGAAGTGACCTTGGGCAACCCCAAGGGCTCGGCCTGGTTCCAGTACAGCTCGCCAGCCTTGTTCTCGATGACCATTGGCTTTGTGGGCATCTGGCTGTTCTCGGTCCTCGACAAGAGCGAGCAAGCCAAAAAAGAACGCGCAGCCTTCCCGGCCCAACAAGTGCGCTCCGAAACCGGCTACGGCGCTGCCGCCGCATCGGACCACTGATTTTTCAGCCCACGCTGAAAAAACCAAGGGCGCTTCGGCGCCCTTTTTTCATGGCCAAGCAGGTCAGGCCTTGGCCCGCAGCGCCGCTGGGCGCTTGGCGGCGCTGCGGCAAGCGTCAGAGCAGTATTTGACCTCGTCCCAGTTCTTGGCCCAGGCTTTGCGCCAAGTCATGGCCCGCTGGCATTGCTGACAGGTTTTGCTGGGCAATTGCGCTTTGTTGCCCTTGAAGCTTGCGGCCATAACCGAGCCTTCAAACGCGCCAGGCCGCTGCCGGTTTGGCCACGGGCTTGACCACGAATTGGGACAACTGGAACACCGAGTTGGGGGCCTCTGGCCGCCAAGGCTGCACCATGGGCTTGAAACCAAAGTCCCAGACCTTGGCCTTGCGGGGCAGTGACAAGGCGCTGTCTTCGTTGGCGTAGTCTGCGATGAAGGTGTTGCTCAGGAAAGCTTTCAGCTCGCGCTCGATCGACTGACCCAGGGCTTGTTCCAGATCGATTTGCGCATCGCCTTCGAGCGCTGGCGTCTGGGGGTAAGGGTCCAGCGCGTCCACCACCGACCACACGCTCATGCGCTGGGCCGACGTGGCCAGGTCATAACCGCCACCGGGGCCGCGTGTCGCACGCACAAAACCATGCTCGCGCAGCGCTTTAAGCAGGCTTTCCACATAGGACACCGACAAGCCCACTTGGCTGGCCAACTCGGCGGTGGTGATGGTGTTGCCCGCAGGCAGACAGGCCATGACCACCAAGGCATTGACGGCGTGAAAAACTTTTTTGCTCAACATGGAACCTCCTCAAGTTGACGCGAATCTATCACCCATCACCCCAATATCTACTCAATTTTTAATTTATTCATAGAATCCAACTCAATATCTACTCAAAACACCCAACCATGAGCCAAGCCATCGCCAACCACCGCATCGGTGCCATCTCGGCCCTCAGTGGCGTGCCTGTGTCCACCCTGCGGGTTTGGGAGGTGCGGCACGGCGCGTTCACCCCCGCCAAATCAAAGGGTCGCCACCGGCTGTACTCGGACGAAGACGCGCTGCGGGCGTCCTTGATCCGGCAGCTGACCGACAGCGGTCACAGCATCAGCACCCTGGCCAAGCTGCCCGCCACCCAGCTCAATGAACTGCTGCACCAGCAGCGCAATGCGGGCCAGCGCAGCCGCCCAGCCGCCGCGCCGCAGTCCGCCATCACCGTGGCGGTGGTGGGGGTGGGCATGGCTGCGCGCATGGCTTCGGGCCAACTGGGGCTGGGCTTGAGCGATAAGCCGATCCAGATCACCGAGATCTTGGAAGACCTGGACGAAGCGGCCAAGGCCCCCATGCCCTCGCGCCCACAGGTCTTGGTGGTGCGGGTCAACTCCTTGCACGTGCTGGCGGGCAACGACATCCAGCGCCTGGTGCATGCGCACCCCTTTCAGCAGGCCATCGTGCTCTACAACTTTGGCCAGGAGCCGGTGATTGCGGGCCTGAAAATGGCCGGCATCAAGGTGCGCAGAGAGCCGATCTCGAATGCCGAGCTGGGCGAGTTGATCAATTCCGTTTTGTGGCTGGACCACACGGCAGAAGCCAGCGATGTGCAGCGCAGCGGCTTGGTGCCCCCGCGCAAATACAGCGACGCCACTTTGCAGCAGGTGGCCAACAGCCCCAACCAAGTGCTGTGCGAATGCCCACGGCACGTGGCCGAGCTGATCTCGCAACTGGCGAGCTTTGAGCAATACAGCCAAGAGTGCCTGAACAAAAGCGCCGAAGACGCCCATTTGCACGCCTACCTGAGTTCGGTCTCGGGCTCAGCCCGCGCCCTGTTTGAAAAAGCCTTGGAGATGGTGGCCCAGCACGAGAACATCACGCTGCCGCAAATCCCATCTTGGGGCGCGCAGTCGTCTTGACGGCCATCGCTTGCCATGAAACGCCATGTTGCCCTGACTGCCCTCGCCCTCACGGCGCTGGGGGTGGGCCTGAGTCATTTGCAGTGGATGCCCACAGACAACGGCCACTTGCTGGCCATCGACGGGCGTGCGGTGGATGTGCAAGGCTGGGTGGCCGACACCGCCAATCGGCTGCAGCGCGACTGTGCAGTGGTGCAAAAACTGAACGCACAAGACGCCTTGCACGCGCAGGCCTTGGCTGCGGTGCGGGCCTACAGCCCACCCGCGTCCAACTCGGCCCGATTGCAGGCGGCGTGGCGTTCAGGCCCATGGGTTTTGGTGGAGGCGCAGTTTGACGCGCTGCTGCCCTCGGTGGTGCTGTTGCGCGATGTGGCAGGGCTTGTGCAGATCGAGCCGCAAGGCATCTGGAGTGGCCAGACCCACCCTTGGCGTGCTGCGCCTTTGATCCGTCGCTATCTGGCGCAACAAGTGCCCACGGCGCCACCGGCGCTGCTGGCTTGCTTTGAGCCGCAGCTGGTGCATTGAAGGGCAGCACCCACCATGGGCACTCAACTGGTTTGGTTCAAACGGGATTTGCGCGTGCACGACCACGCCGCATTGGCACAAGCGGCCGCGCAGGGGCCGGTGCTGTGCCTCTACATCATCGAGCCCTCGTATTGGTCGGCGCCCGATGCCTCGCAAAGGCAGTTCGACTTTGTGCGCGAATGCCTGCGCGACCTGTACCGCCAGCTCAAGGCCTGCGGCCAAGTGCTGCATGTGCTGACCGGTGAAGTGACCGAGGTGCTGGAACAACTGCACCAGCAGCAGGCCTTCAGCCATTTGCACTCGCACCAAGAAACCGGCAACGGCCTGACCTACCGGCGTGATCTGGCGGTGGCGCAGTGGTGCCAAACACGCGGCGTGCTGTGGCAAGAGCAGCGCCAACACGGCGTGGTCCGCCGCCTGCCCAGCCGCGACGTGTGGAGCGATCACTGGCAGCAGCTGATGGCCGCGCCGCCAGTGCCCACACCCGCCCTGCAAAGCGGCGAGTGGCCTTGGGCGCCGCAAGCCTTTCCTGAATGGCAGGCCTGGGGTCTGCCACTAGACCAAGCCCCTGAACGCCAAACCGGTGGACGCAGCGAAGGATTGCGCACACTGCACAGCTTTTTGAACGGTCGCAGCAGCCAGTACCGCGGCGGGATTTCCTCGCCCCTGAGCGCCGAAACGGCTTGCTCTCGGCTCTCGCCTTATTTGAGCTGGGGGTGCCTGAGCCTGCGCGAGGTGGTGCAAGCCACCGAGCAAACCTTGCGCGCCCCCATCACAGACGCATGGACGCGCAAGGGGCTGAACGCCTTCATGAGCCGGCTGCATTGGCACTGCCATTTCATGCAAAAGCTCGAAAGCGAACCCGCCATCGAACACCGCAACATGCACCGAGGCTACGACGGCCTGCGGGAAAACGACTGGAACGCAGAACACTTTGAACGCCTGCGCACCGCCACCACAGGCTGGCCGCTGGTCGATGCCTGCGTGACCATGCTGCAGCACACCGGCTGGCTCAACTTCAGGATGCGCGCCATGCTGGTGTCGGTGGCGGCGTATCCGCTGTGGCTGCACTGGCGCGAAGTGGGCCACTGGCTGGCCAGGCAATTTGTGGATTACGAACCGGGCATCCACTGGAGCCAGATGCAGATGCAGTCGGGCACCACCGGCATCAACACCACACGCGTGTACAACCCAATCAAGCAAGCGCAAGACCAAGACCCGCAAGGCGTGTTTGTGCGGCGCTGGCTGCCGGTGCTGCGCCGAGTGCCCGACACCTGGCTGTTCGAGCCCTGGAAAATGCCGCCTTCGGTGCAGGCGCAGTGCGGCGTGACGGTGGGCCGCGATTGGCCCTTGCCCGTGGTGGACCTGGCCGAGGCCACACGCAGCGCCAAGGCGCAATTGCATGCACGGCGCAACACCGCGCCGGTGCGCCAAGCCAAACAAGCGGTGGTCGACAAGCACGCTTCACGCAAACGCCCAGAGGGCACCCGAAAACGCCGACCACCCACCGCGCCCAAGGCGCAAACCACACTGGACTTTTGAGATGCAACACCCCACCCCGCCGATACGCCACCTGGTTCTGGTACTGGGCGATCAGCTGGACCTGAACGCCAGTGCGCTGCAAGACTTTGATCCACTGCGTGACGTGGTCTGGATGGCCGAGGTGATGGAAGAGTCCACCCATGTGCCCTCAGCCAAGCAGCGCACCGCTTTGTTTTTGAGTGCCATGCATCACTTTGCGCAAGCCCTGCGAGCGCAAGGCTGGCCCGTGCATTACACCGAGCTGGACGACCCGCACAACACCGGCACGCTGGCAGGTGAGTTGGCCCGGGCCATCGCCCATTGGCAGCCCGAGGCCCTGTGCATGACCGCGCCGGGCGACTGGCGCGTGCTGCAGGCTCTGCAGGCCACCGCCAAGGTGCAGGGCAAGCCCTTGGCGCTGCGCGATGACCTGAGTTTTTTCACCACGGTGCGCGACTTTGCGGCGCACGCCAAAGGCCGCAAACAACTGCGCATGGAGTATTGGTACCGCGAGCAACGCCAGCGCTTTGGCGTGCTAATGGACGGCGGCAAGCCAGTGGGCGGTCAGTGGAATTACGACGCGGACAACCGCGCATCTTTTGGCAAACAAGGCCCGCAAAACCTGCCCGCACCCCAGCGCTTTGCGCCCGACGAAACCACGCAAGCGGTGATCGATCTGGTGACGCGGGCCTTGCCCGATGCACCTGGGCAACTGCAAGACTTTGCCTGGCCCGTGACACGCGCCCAAGCACTGCAAGCCCTGGACGACTTCATCACCCACCGGCTGCCGCTTTTCGGGCAGTACGAAGACGCCATGTGGGCGGGCGAGCCGTGGCTTTACCACTCGATGTTGTCGGCGTGTTTGAACCTGAAACTGCTCTCAGCGCAAGAGGTCGTGCAAGCGGCCGAGCAAGCCTGGGCCCATGGCCAAGCGCCCCTGGCGGCGGTGGAAGGTTTTGTGCGGCAGATCCTGGGTTGGCGCGAATACGTGCGCGGCATGTACTGGACGCAGATGCCCAACTACCTGACGCGCAACGCTTTGGACGCACAAGAAGATTTGCCAGCCTTCTTCTGGACCGGCGAGACCGACATGGCCTGCCTGCGCGACGCCCTGAAGCAAACCCTGCGCCTGGGCTATGCCCACCACATCCAGCGGCTGATGGTGCTGGGGCTTTACGGCCTGATGCGCGGCGTGCACCCGCAACACATGCACAGCTGGTTTTTGAGCGTCTATGTGGACGCGGTGGAATGGGTCGAGCTGCCCAACACCCTGGGCATGTCGCAGTTTGGCGATGGCGGGCTGATGGCCAGCAAGCCCTATGTGGCCACCGGAAAATACATCCAGCGCATGAGCAACCACTGCCAAAGTTGCCGCTATGACCCCGCGCAATCCACCGGGCCCAAGGCTTGCCCCTACACCACACTGTATTGGGATTTTTTGATCCGCCACGAGACGCTGCTCAGGGCCAACCCGCGCATGGCCATGCAGCTGAAAAACCTGGCCAGACTCTCCACCGAGCAGCGCGAGGCCATCGAACAAGCCGCCACGCTGCACCGACAGTCATGAGCGGCGTGTCATGACAGCACCCACTGGGCCAGCTTCGTGTACAAGGAAATCCCCAACAAAATGTTGAAGGGGAACGTCAGCCCCAAGGACAGGCCCACATACAAAGACGGGTTGGCCTCGGGGATGGCGTAGCGCAGCACGGCGGGCACCGCGATGTAGGAGGCACTGGCGGCCAGTACCATCAAAAGCACCGCATCGCCCACCGGCACCGCCAGCAGCCAGCACAAACCCAGTGCCACCGCTGCGTGGCACAAGGGGGCCAACAGGCCATAGGCCACCAGCCACACCGACTGCCCACGCAAGCCCGGCAGATTGCGTGCGGCCATCAGGCCCATGTCGAGCAGGAAAAAGGCCAGCATGCCTTTGAACAAGTCCACCGAAAAAGGTTGCATGGCGGCACGGCCCGACTCACCGCTGAACATGCCAATCAGCATCGCGCCCAAGAGCAGCAACTGCGCGCCATCGGTGAACGATTCATGCAAGATCTTGCCCATCGACACGTGGCTGGTGGCGGGCTTGCCGTGCGCCACGTCAGCGAGCTCGGTCTGCTTGCGCAAGCGGTTGGCCATCAGCACCGCAAAGATGATGGCCGGTGACTCCATCAAGGCCATGGCTGCGGCCATGTGCCCGCCATAGCTCAGGCCATGGCTTTCCAAGTGGTTCATGGCCGTGATGAAGGTCACGGCACTGACCGAGCCGTAGGTGGCCGCTAAGGCGGCGGCATCAAAGCCGCCCAAGAACCGGCGCAGCACGGTGTAGCCCACCCAGGGCACGGCCATGGCCAAGCCCACCGCCAGACTCAAGCCGATGGCGACCTGGGCCGTCAGGCCCGATTGGGCCAAGGCAAAGCCCCCTTTGAGGCCCAAGGCCATGAGCAGGTAGAGCGAGAGAAAACGGGAAATGGCCGGTGGGATTTCCAGATTGGATTTGACCATTCCGGCGAACACGCCGAACACAAAAAACAAAATTGCGGGATCAACAAGGGCTGGCATCAGACGTTCTCATGTTTGGTTTTGCCTGCGATTTTGGTCAAAATAACTCATCAAGTAAAATCGATTTTTAAATACATCTGCATCAGTAAAAATCTATGAACATCACTTTCCGTCAATTGCGCCTGTTTCTGGCCACGGCGGAAACCGGCAGCGTCAGCGCCGCCGCACGCGCACTGCACGTGACGCAACCGACCGCCTCGATGCAGCTGCGCGAGATCACCGAGTCGGTGGGCATGCCGCTGTACGACATCATCGGGCGCAAGCTGTACCTGACCGATGCCGGGCAAAAGCTGGCCCAGACGGCGCGTCAGATCGTGGACGAGTGGGAGCGCTTTGAGCAAAACATCCACGCCATGCAAGGCCTGACGCAAGGCCGTCTGCGTGTGGCGGTGGTGAGCACCGCCAAGTACTTCGTGCCGCGTTTGCTGGGCCGTTTTTGCGAAAGCCACCCGCACATCGATATTTCACTCGAAGTGCTCAACCGCGATGGGGTGGTGCAGCGTCTGCGCGACAACCGCGATGACCTCTACGTGATGAGCACACCCCCTGCCGACATGGAACTGGAAGACCAAGTGTTTCTGGACAACCCTTTGCTGCTGATCGCGCCGCATGGACACCCCTTGGCAGCGCGCAAGCGGCTGACGCTGGGTGCGCTGAAAGGCGAGCGGTTTTTGTTGCGCGAACGCGGCTCGGGCACACGCCTGGCGACCGATCGGTTTTTCGAGTCACAAGGTTTTGAGCCCGATTCAAGGCTGGAACTGGGCAGCAACGAAGCCATCAAAGAAGCGGTGGCGGGCCACTTGGGCGTGGCTGTGATTTCCAGACACGCCCTGAAAAAAACCGAGCTCAGCAAAGACCTGTGTCTGCTGCCCGTGAGCGGCACACCGATCCCCTCGCAATGGCACTTGGTCTATCCCAAGGCCCGGCAGATTTCGCCGATTGCGGCGGTTTTTCGCAGCCACTTGATGCAAGAAGCCCAGCGCTGGGCCAAGGGCTGAGCACTCGGCCATTGAGCGGCCATTGAGCGGGCATGTACGCTGGCATGACCAGCGTCAGACCTTCAGGACAAACGCAGCGCGTGCATGCCCGTGAACACCCGCGCAGCACCGGCTTGCAGCAGTGGCTCGTGCGGCGCTGGTGGCGCGGCATAAGCCCACACCGTGGCGCCAGCGGCCACACCCGCCGTGATGCCCACGGTGGTGTCTTCGACCACCAGGCAGTGTGCCGGGTCCACTTGCAAATGCGCGGCAGCGGCCAGATACACATCGGGGTGCGGCTTGCTGCGCGGCATCTCGTGGCCGCTGAAAATGCGGCCTTCAAAAAAATCATGCAGGCCCACCTGCTTGAGCATCATCTCGACCTTGAAACGGTCAGCGCCCGAAGCCACCGCGATGCGGCCCTGGCAATGGTCATGCAAATGCGCCACCGCTTCGTGCACGCCTTCGATGGCGGTGATGCTTTCTTGCAAGCGCACATTGCGGCGCTCAAAAAACGCTTGGAGCCATTCATCGGTCAGCGGCTGGCCTGTGTGGGCCTCGATGGTCACGCGCTGGCTTTTGACGGTGTGGCCCACAAAGCGCTGCATGCACTCGGCCAGCGTCATGCGCCAACCCTGCTCCTCGAACATGTCGCGCAGCACGCCGCAGGTGATGGCTTCGCTGTCCACCAGCACGCCGTCGCAGTCAAACAAAATGGCTTGGAATGTCATGCGGGGATCATAAGGGCTGCGCTTGCAGGCACACTACGGGGCTGACTTGTTGACCAGCCCATGACGCCTCTGCTTCGCATCCACCACGCCGCCATCATTTGCTCGGACTATGCGCGCTCCAAGCGCTTTTACACCGAGGTGTTGGGTCTGAAGATGCTGGCGGAGAACTACCGCCAGGCACGAGACTCCTGGAAGCTGGACCTGGCGCTTCCCGATGGTGGACAGGTGGAATTGTTCTCTTTCAAAGGCGCGCCAGCCAGGCCCAGCTACCCCGAAGCACAGGGCCTGCGGCATTTGGCGTTTGCGGTCAACGATGTGGACGCATGGCAGGCGCATCTGGCATCACATGGTATCGCCGTTGAAACCATTCGCACCGACGAATACACCGGCCAGCGCTTTGTGTTTTTTGCAGACCCGGACGGGCTGCCGCTGGAGCTGTACGAAGTGCCCGCTCAGAGCACGTCGCCATCGACGTAATACCAGCGGCCCTCTTCCCGCACGAAGCGGCTGCGCTCGTGCTGACGGATGGCCTTGCCGCCCACACGAAAGCGGGCGACGAATTCCACCTCAGCGGTGTGCTCACCTGTGATGCGGTGTTGTTTGATCTCAAGACCCAGCCATTTCGCACCCGCTTCCAGTTCGAGCGTGGCGGGCCGCTGGCTGCCGTGCCAAGTGGCCAGCAGATACGGCACATCGCCTCGCACAAAGGCGCTGTAGCGTGAGCGCATCAGGCTTTCGGCATCGGGCGCGGCTTGGCCTGCGTGGTAGGGGCCGCAGCAAGCCTCCAAGCTCAGTACTTGGCCTTTGGGGTTCGTGCGACCACAGGGACAGGGTGTCAAATTCATGGGCTGGATTCGTCGTTAATTTCAGGCTGAGCTGTAGGTCGGCGGCTTCAGACCCGACGAATTTGGGTGGTTCAGCTTGTCGGGGCTGAAGCCGCCGACCTACGGGGATCAGACATCAAGCGCCTTTGCGCGAAGCGCTCTCGGCCTTGTGCTGCTCGAGGGTGACCATGGGCGCGTGGGCTTTTTTCCAGGCGGCGTAGCCGCCGTCGATGTGGGCGACATGGGTCATGCCCATGTCTTGCAAGGTCTTGGTGGCCAGCGCACTGCGCCAGCCTGCGCCGCAAAACAGGATGAACTCTTTGCTTTCGTCGGCAAACACCGGCTTGAAGTACGGCGAGGCGGGATCCACCCAAAATTCGAGCATGCCGCGCGGCGCGAGCAAGGCGCCGGGCACCGTGCCTTCGCGCTCGAGTTCGCGCACATCGCGGATGTCCACGATCTGCACATTCGGCTCGGCCAAACGGGCGCGGACTTGGTCCACGCTGTAGGTGGTGACCTGGGCCATGGCCTCGTTCACAAGCGCCTGAAAACCTTTGGTGATGGGCATTTTTGTCTCCGCTGATCGAGTTGATATTGTGCAGGCGGCAGCCCTGTGAAGTTTGATTTTTCTGCAGCGTCTGGCCGTAGGCCGGTGGCTTTAGCCCCGACATTGCAGGCCCCGGCACAGGCTGCGTGTCGGGGCTAAAGCCACCGACCTACAGCATCATGACCCATTTAAAACTTCACTGAGCCGGATCCATACAGTCTTCATCAGAGCGCGCGCTGGATGATGATTTTTTGCACGTCGCTGGTGCCTTCGTAGATCTGGCACACGCGCACGTCGCGGTAGATGCGCTCGACCGGGAAGTCGCTCACATAACCGTAGCCGCCCAGGGTCTGGATGGCAGCGGAGCAAACCTTTTCGGCCACTTCGCTGGCGAACAGTTTGGCCATGGCGGCTTCTTTCAGGCAAGGGCGGCCCGCGTCACGCAGGCTGGCCGCATGCCAGATCAGCTGGCGTGCGGCTTCGAGTTGCGTGGCGCAGTCGGCCAAGCGAAAACCCACGGCCTGGTGGTTGAAGATGGCGGTGCCGAAGCTCTCGCGCTGCTTGGCGTAGTCGATCGCCACATCAAGTGCGCTGCGGGCCATGCCCAGGCTTTGCGCGGCGATGCCGATGCGCCCGCCTTCCAAGCCGCCCAGGGCAATGCCATAGCCTTCGCCTTCTTTGCCAATCAGGTTTTCAGCCGGGATGCGGCAGTTGTCAAAGTTGATCTGTGCGGTGTCGCTGCTGTGTTGGCCGAGCTTGTCTTCGAGGCGCGCCACCACATAGCCTTGAGCATTGGTGGGCACCAGAAAGGCGCTCATGCCTTTTTTGACTGCGCCTTTGTCGGTGACGGCGATGACGATGGCCAC